>Ga0207657_10005019_pt1 | contig 13892 bp, 15 predicted proteins | sample KBSC33metaG_FD_184316 | JGI IMG/M metagenome (GOLD analysis project Ga0207657, IMG submission 184316) | Corn rhizosphere microbial communities from Kellogg Biological Station, Michigan, USA - KBS C3-3 metaG (SPAdes) (version 2) | ecosystem: Host-associated > Plants > Roots > Rhizosphere > Soil ... | reverse complement strand
AAAAGTTCCCGGCGTGGACGCCGCACAGCTCGACGCCAAGCGCGACGTGATCGACTTCAAGGAATGACCAAGCCTTAGAGGCGCGAACCCAAAGCGTGCCGCCGCTGTCCCCTCCCCGGCGTGTATTCTTGGACAAGAGCTTTTCTTGATCGCCTCGTCGCGCCAACCCGCCGCCCGCGCCGTGAACCTTCGACGCATCCTGCGCGTTGCTTCCGGCAACGCTCTGGAGATGTACGATTTCCAGATCTTCGGCTTCTACGCCCCGGCCATCGCGCACGTCTTTTTCCCCGGCGTCAATGAATATGCATCGTTGATGCTGTCGCTTTCCACCTTCGGCGCTGGTTTCCTGATGCGACCCCTCGGAGCCATCGTGCTGGGTTCCTACATCGACAAACACGGCAGGCGCGCAGGCCTGCTGTTGACGCTCACCTTGATGGCCTTCGGCACGCTTTCGATCGCCGTTCTTCCGGGCTATGCGATTTTGGGCCTGGCCGCTCCCATGCTAGTCTTGCTGGGCCGTCTGGTGCAGGGCTTCTCCGCCGGCGTGGAACTGGGAGGCGTCGCCGTCTATCTCTCAGAGATCGCTCCGCCGGGACGCAAAGGATTCTACGTCAGTTGGCAATCCGGCAGCCAGCAAGCCGCTGTGATGTTTGCCGCCAGCCTCGGTATCATTCTCGCAACCCATCTTTCCGCCGCGCAGATGGCTGCCTGGGGATGGCGCATCCCGCTGCTGGCAGGATGCGCGCTTTTGCCGCTGCTATTATTCCTGCGGCGCTCACTGGAGGAGACTCCGGAATTCATCGCCCGAAAACGGCACCCCGCGACGAGGGAGATTCTGGAGTCGCTGCTGGCCAACTGGAGGATGGTGCTGCTGGGTATGATGATGTCAACTTTCAGCACCGTCTCCTATTATCTCGCCACCGTTTACACGCCCACCTATGGCGGCTCCGAGCTCCACCTGCCGCCGACGGGCACACTGGTCGTGACTCTCGCGGTTGGTTTGTCCAGCTTCCTGCTATTGCCCACCTCTGGAGCGCTATCCGACCGCATCGGCCGCCGTCCGATTTTAATTCTGTCCACCACTGCTGCGATACTGACTGCGTATCCTGTACTGGCTTGGCTGTCCGCTGCGCCTTCCTTTCAGCGGCTGCTTGCCGTCGAGGTTTGGTTCGCGTTACTTTTTTCCGCCTATCAAGGCGCGATGTCCCCGCTCATGGTCGAAATGATGCCCGCGAAAATGCGGACCACCGGCTTCGCCCTGGCCTACAGCTCCGCAACCGCTGTGTTTGGCGGATTCACGCCCGCCGTCTGCACCTATCTAATTCATGCCACCGGCAACCGTGCGATGCCCGGAGTCTGGCTATCGCTCGCCGCCGCAATCGCCTTATCCGCAGTGCTGATCGTGACTGCTCGCGCTAGTTCCCTTACGAATCCGGGGGTACCTTAAATCTCTGCTGGCGACATCCAATAGATGGTAATCGAACTGCATTTATTGGAAATATTGCTTACAGGTGCCGGTATCTTCCTCGGTCCGCTGATGCTCGTGGCCGCGATGGGAGGTGTACTGTCATTGCTCGACCGGTTTTTTCACGCTTCTCCTGAATCGCACCGGACTGACGTGCGCCCGCGGTCGAAGATGATTGCGCCGGCGCGTCTGCGTCAAATCACGGACGTTGAGTGAAATCACTCACTTTAAACACTCAGTACCGGACAAGGAGCGTTCCGGATGATCCCGTAAGAGTGAGTGCGCAGCCTTCCCATAGTCTCTTGCAACGAGCCCCGGCCAATGATGACCAGGTCCGAACCGTGCTGTAGTGCCTCTTGCCGAACGACATCAGGAACCGTGCCTGCCCCCACGCAAATCGGAACCTCGATATCCGCCGCCTTCTCCAAATTCTGAATCGTACGTCGCGCATTTTCACGAAGGGTTTCTTCGAACTCCTGGTCCATCTGCCTGTCGGGAAAAGATTCAATGCTAGGCACCGCATGCACCAGCCGTAAGGCTGCCCCCATATCCTTACAGAACCCCGCCGCTCGCCGCATGAGTTCAATACTTGCTGGATTTACATCCACGGCGCATAGAACCCTTCGCATTCCTAAATGGTTGCCATCTGCCGCTTCGCTGGTGTGGGCAGCCGTCCAGACTGGCACCTGAGTATCGTGCAACACCTTGGAGGTAACCGACCCCAGTAACAGCTGACGAAACGGGCCGTACCCGTGCGTCGGCATCATCACCAAGTCGACCTTGTTGGCTGCGACGAAATCTGTGATCTCGCGCGCTGGTTCGCCTAGCATAGCAGCACGATTCACCGTGAGGCCGGTGAATTCGCCGTTGAAGGTATGATCTAGCTGGACTTTCACGTCATCCAGAATCAATTGCGGATCGATGATCGGCCCTGCCTCCAATCCGCCTGTAAAGTACGGATGCGCCACTGAGATCAGCGTGATTTTAGCGCCGTTTCGGCGCGCCATTTCCGCTACAAAAGGAACCGCCGTGCTGCAGCGGTCCGAAAAATCAATTGGAAACAGAATGTGCTTGATCTTGGACATTTGCTCGCCTCCTGAAGTGTGCGAAGGTGCAAGTGTCGTGCCAAGCAAGCCAAGAACATTGCTGGCGCGATAGCGCGGATTTCTGGGAATTCGACTCAAACTGGCGCACCAATTTGGGGGAAAAGACTCTATTGTCACCCGCGGGTGGCGTGAAATCGCACAGGGCCGCACAGGCTGAGCGCCATCATAACGGACCTTCATTTGCAGCGAGCATAATCCATATAGAAGGAGCCACCGTGATCACAAGTTATCGAGTTGGTTTGGTATTGGGTGCAGTAATTTTGGCGGGAGGTGCTTATGCGGCGCAGGGATCGCATAGCAGGGAAAAAACGAAGTCCAAACCGTTGATCGAATCCATACAGGGGCCGGAGTTGTACAAAGCCTACTGTGCGTCCTGTCATGGCTCCGGCGCTAAAGGTGACGGCGTGATGACCGCGTCCCTTAAAGTGAAACCCTCCGATTTGACCCGCATCGCCGCCCGCAATGGCGGGACCTTTCCGCTCGTGCGAATGGAAAGGATTATCTCGGGAGAAGAATTGCCGCCGACTGGTCATGGCAGCAGCCAGATGCCAGTTTGGGGTCCCATCTTCTCTCACGTCGAGCGCGATCAGGATCTGGGCCGTGTTCGCATCGATAACCTGGCACGCTACCTTCGCGACATCCAAGTGAAATAGTTCACCCGCGCCCGGAGCGCTGCGAAATGCGGCCTGTCAATTGCACATCTATGTTGTGAGGAGGCCCATCATGGCAAGTATTCTGGTCCAAAAAATAGAGAACACCAAAGTGGAGACCGCTCCCGCGTTAAAGGCTCTACAAGACACGGTCGAGATGGTTCGCCAAAGAGCGTTTGAATTGTTTGAGCAGCGGGGTTACAGTCCCGGCAATGAGCTGGAAGATTGGATTCATGCGGAGCGGGACCTGTTTTGGGTGCCGCAGGCCGAGTTAACCCAGACTGACCGCGAAGTCGAGATTATCGTGGCGGTGCCCGGCTTCGATCCCCAGGAGGTTCATGTGACCGCGCAGCCTGGGGAAATTGTAATTCGGTGTGATCACGAAAAGCGCACGGAGAGCAAAGAGAAAGGTGTGCTTTACAGCGAGTTCGACGGAAAAGCCCTGTACCGGCGGTTCGAGATCGCGCAACCGATTGACGTGAGCCACGTGACCGCCAACGTCGAGAACGGGATGTTGACTGTCAATGTCCCTAAGAAAGCGCCTCAGGCGGCCGCAGAAAAGAAGACTGCGTCGGCGGCATAGCGGTACGGACAGAAAGATTTTTTTGGCGGCCTCGCGAACCGATGGCAGCTCGTCGAATCTCATACGGGCAAGCGGACACTTCAAAGCTCGCGAACCCTTCGTAACGTAACGGGATCGCGGGCCCAAAAGTGCAGTAAGCTTGGACACGATGTCCCACCTACCTCCAGCGAAGCCGGAAGGCACGGCTTTAGCGAAGCGCCTTTCGTTACTCTTGGAATCGCTGCCCGACGCGATTTTCGAGGTCGATTCGGCCGGCCGGATCGCGCTCGCCAACACTGAGGCTGAGCGTATGTTTGGACGGACCCGTGAGGAGTTGCTGGGATCGCAAGTAGAAGCGCTCATTCCGGAGCGTTTCCTGCATAACCACGTCTCTTACCGGGACCGCTACGGCGTCCACCCGGTGAGGCGTCCGATGGGCGCGGGTCTGGATTTGTTCGCGCTCCGTAAGGACGGCACCGAATTTGCTGTGGATATTAACCTAAGCCCGCTGGAGGGCGTGGAGGCTGGCCGGGTGCTCTGCGTGATTCGCGATGTGAGTCCTCGGCGTGCTGCTGAAGAGAAGATCAAAGTGCTAAACCAAAACCTCGAGCGGCGTTCGTCGGAACTGGCGGCAGCCAATGACGAGCTTTCCGTCCAAAACCGGGAAGTGGAACGCGCCAACCGGTTGAAGAGTGAGTTCCTGGCCAGCATGAGCCACGAGTTGCGGACGCCGCTCAATACGATTCTCGGTTTTTCCGAGCTGTTGTCGGAGGAACACGCGGGCGCTCTCAACGGCAAGCAAAAACGCTTCGTAACCCACATTCAGCGCGATGCCAATCATCTGCTGGAGCTGATCAACGACATCTTGGACTTGTCCAAGATCGAGGCCGGACGCCTGGAACTCCGGCTCGAATCCTTCGCGATGGCTGTGGCCGTCGCCGAAGTCCTCACCAGTATCCGTCCGCTGGCCGCCGCCAAGAATATAACGGTCGATAGCGAGGTCGACACCGGTTTGATGCTGCAAGCGGACCGCCTGCGTTTCAAAGAGATCCTCTACAACCTGCTCAGTAATGCAATCAAGTTCACCCCAGCCGGCGGACGGATCTGGATCGAATCAGCAGTCGACGACGGATCGATTCGCTTTCTAGTTGGTGATACCGGCATCGGCATTGCGGCCGCGGATCAACGGGAGATTTTCGAGAGCTTCCGCCAGGCCAGCGTCACCACCAAGGGGGTGCGCGAAGGAACCGGCTTGGGTCTCGCGATCACGAAGCGTCTGGTAGAGCATCACGGTGGAAAAATCTGGGTCGAGAGCGAGCCCGGCAAAGGCAGTCGTTTTCTTTTCACTTTGCCGGTAAACGGTGGGCCGGCGGTTGCTCGCGAGGCCGATCCAAATTACGAGACCCCGCTATCCGGACCGCTGCTTCTCATTACCAGTCATGACGCGCCCTGGCGCGAAGAAGCCGCCCATTTGCTGGAACGCGAGGGGTTCGCCATCAATCTCGCGGCATCCGGCGCGGACGCGTTTCATAAAGCCAAGGGCCTTCGGCCGGATCTGATTCTCCTCGACATGGACTTGGCGGGAAAGAGTGGCTGGGAAACCTTGCACGATTTGAGAACTGCTCCCGAGACGGACAGTATCCCGGTGATCATCGTCTCCACTGCTGATGAGCGAAAGATGGGTGAGGCGCTGGGAGCAGCCGCGTGCCTGACGAAGCCGCTCGCCAAAGAATCGTTGCTTCACGCCGTGAACAAGACCCTCAAATTGGACGACTCGCTGCGGGTATTGATTGTCGACGATGATCCTGAGACCCGGGAGCTCATTAGGGATACTCTCGGCGCGGAGGGCCACACCGCGCTAACGGCGCAAAATACCCGCGAAGCGCTTCGTATTTTGGAAGGGCCGCGCATCGACGCCATCGTTCTCGATTTGCTGCTTCCAGGGCACAATGGTTTTGAATTCTTGACGGAAATCCGCGCGCAAGAGAAATGGAAGGCTATTCCCGTGATGGTGCTCACCGTGAAGGATTTGGATGAGCGTGAGCGCGCCGCCTTGACGGATCAATCGGCGACCCTATTTAAAAAAGGAACCGGCTGGCGGCCCGCTCTCCTGGCGAATCTCCGTCGATTGGCCGGAAAGAACTCTCGGAAAAGCGTGCTGGTGGCCGATGACAATCCGGCTGGCCGGGAACTGGTCCGCGAAATCCTGAACAATATGGTTTCGAGCCTGGAAGAAGCGGCCAATGGGTCGGAAACCTTGGAGAAGATTCGCCAGGCGCCGCCTGACCTGGTGCTGTTGGATATCCAAATGCCCGAGATGGATGGCTTTCAGGTTCTGCGGGAGATTCGAGGCGATCCGGCACTTAAGCATCTCCGGGTGGTAGCCCTCACCGCTTTCGCTATGCAGGGCGACCGGGATCGTGCGCTCGAAGCCGGCTTCGACGATTACATTACCAAACCAGTGACTGGCGCCAAACTAAAAGCACAACTGGACGCGACCGTGTCTGCGGTCAGCAAATAAGGTCGCGGCGCCGCACCGAGCCATCCAAATCCCGGATTGCGCGATCCTAGGGAAAGCCCATGATGACCAAGGTGGAAGTTCACGCCCGCATTCAAGAGATAGGAATCATCCCATCGATTCATGTTTCATCCATTGAAGACGCCCAGTTCGCGGCCAAGGAAATCTCTGCCGCCGGAATACCCATCCTGGAACTAGCGACCATTGAACCTGGCGCCATCGAGATCATAGCCGATCTGGTGCGGACCTATCCAGATCTTGTTGTAGGCGCCGGCGAACTCACGGATGCGCAAACGGCGCAGCGCTGTCTCGACGCCGGAGCGAACTTTCTCACCGGCCCCGCAGTCGATTTGGGCGGTCCGGACTTCTCCCAACAAGGCCCCGTGATCATTCCCGGAGCGCTCACGCCCACCGAGGTATTAAAGGCGTGGAAATCCGGCTGCGATTTTGTGAAGGTTTTTCCCTGCGCCGAAGTGGGAGGCGCCCACTACATTCGAGCGCTCAAAGGACCCTATCCGTACATCCCCTTAATCGCCTCCGGGGGCGTCAATCAGGAGACCGCGGCGGAATTCATCATGGCCGGGGCTACGGCTCTGGGGATAGGAGGCGCCTTGATCCCGCATGAGTCCATTCGGCTTCGTCAGTCGCAGCGCATCCACGAATTGGGACGGCGGTTCGTCGGTATCGTGAAGCACGCCCGATCTTTGTTGCCCCACCGCAAGGAAAAGATCTAACCTTATCCGCGCGCTTAGCGCGGCGATCCCAGATAGCGTTTGCGCATCTTGGCGACGATAGTGAATTCCGGATCCACTACGTTTGAAATATCGTATTCCATCCCTTGCCCCAGCAGCAGACTCGCGCCACGTTCGTCGAATCCATAGCTGTCCATCAGCCAACGCATCAGCTCGGTAGTCGCGTGCTGCAACGCTTCGTTGAGCGCCCGCGAGCTGCCCAGCACCATGATGTAGTCCTGCGTTTCAAGGCGCGGCCAGTTGATCTTTTTCCCCTTCACGAGATCCACCGAGAACTCCACGTCAAGCGAAGTCTCAATAGCGCTGCCTACCACTTCGCCGTCGCCCTGCCTCGCGTGGCCATCGCCCAGAAACAACAATGCGCCCGGCTCGAACACCGGCAGCATCACCGTCGCCCCGGCGCCCATGCCGTTATAATCCATGTTGCCGCCAAAGTTGTCGGCGGTGCTGGTGTGGATCGCCGTGTGATTGTCGGGAGCCGTGCCGATGCAGCCCAGCATCGGCCGCAACGGCAGCTCGATTCGCGGTCCCTTGAAATCGGCAGGATCGCTATAGGCGATGCCTTTTTGCTTGTCGATATGCCAGGTCGCCTGCTTCGCCTCGCGCAGAGCTTCCGCGCGCAAAAAGTCGGGATCGGCGGTGTAGGGGGCCAGTAGCGACGCAGAAAAACCGGTGGCCCGGTTAGTCTCCAGGCGCAATAGATGAACCACCAGCGTGTCACCTGGTTCCGCCCCGTCGACGTAGAACGGTCCAGTCTCCGGATTGGGCCTTTGGCCACGCTGTACACCGGCGGAATCAAACCCGCGGGCGTCGATAGTCGACGTGATCACGTGATCGCCCGGTTTGATATGCAGCACTGGCGAATGCGTGCCCGAAAAAGTGTTGTAGAATTTCGTCGGAGCAAATTGGTGGGTTTCAGCGAAAGCGGTCGTAGCAAGCACCACCGTCAAGAGCAGCTTCATACTCATCCTCCAGTCTGGACAAGTATATCGTTCCCTGCCCCGCTTTACTTCTTGGCTCCGTCGTCCCCATTCGCTCCCGGCGCCGAGCCGCCCAGGAACAGCCGCTTCCCGTCCGGCAGCGTGATGTTCTTGCCCACCGCCCGGTTCGACCCGTCCTTTGCGCGGTAACCTTCCAGCAAGATCTCGGTTCCGGCCGGCAGCGCGTCCTTCGTGAAGCCCAGCCGGTATAGCGAATTCGGACTGCCGCCCTCCACCAGCCACGGAACCACGTGGCCGTCGTCGCCCTTTACGTCCATGTGAATCCAGGAATGCGGATTGGTAACCTCCCACTTGGTGACGATCCCCCGCAGTTTGATCGGCTTGTTCTGGTCGAACTCGGCCGCGAACGCGTGGTGCGCCCATACCGGCAGAGCAGGCAGCAGCAGCCCCGCCCCCAGAGCCACCGCGAATTGCCTTCGTTTCATTGGTTATTTCCTTCCCGCCGCTGCGTTCTTGGCGGCTTCCGCCTCGGTCGCACGCGCTCCACTCAGAGTATTCGCCAAACCGTAGTTCGCTTCGTGACACGCGTATTCGTAAATCTGACCTTGCAACCGGGTCATCGCCAGTTCCCCGGACCACGGCTTCGTCCACATCCCCGGGTCTTCCACCGTGAACTGGTAGAGAACCGTATCCGCATCGACGCGCGTCAGGCGTTCCACCACGTGCAGGTTTTGGGCATCCACGTAAGGGTTCAATTCCGTGAAATTAGTAGTGTCCACTACCAGCGTGTTGCCTTCCCAATGGCCCACCGAATCGCCCATCCATTGCTTGATATTCTTGTCGAGGTGGGGGCGTCCATCCGTCGGAATCATTCGCGCATCGTGAATCATTTCTGATTCGATCACTACGTATCCGGCCGCTTGCACAATCTGTAAATTGCTGTTGTAGGCCGCGGGCAGCAGCGGCGGTCCCACATTGGGGCGTGCGATGCAGCGAGCGCTCAGTGACAGGCTCTCAGCGCCGTCGAACTCATGCCCCTTGACCCTGGCTCTACGCTCCGCGCGCCGCTTAAGAGCCTCCGGCGTAAGCGGAGGAATTAACCCCTCCGGCCCCACGATGATCGACGTCCGCCGGTTCCATGCGAGATTGGCCTGGGCCCGATCCAGCCCGAACTGGCTGAAATCGTAATGCACGTCGGCGGCGGTGCCGGGCTCAGTTCCGCGGCCCTCTTCTTCGGCTTGGCCGAGCCGCTTCCGCTCTTTTTCGATAGCCGCTGCGAGTTCAGATTCGTTATAGAATTCTTTAGCGCCGAGTCCCTTCGGCCGCTCTAACGGCGTGACCGTGTTGTTGGTCCAAACGCCCTGCAAATCGGGCTGGCCGTCCGGCGTGCGCGGCGGAGTCCAAGCCTTCTTGGTCGCGGGAGCTTGCGCAAAACTGGAAGCCGGCGCAAACAGCAAGGTCAGAATCGTAGCCGTGAAAGCAGACTCCACGAGATGTCTCATTATTTGCTGCCTTTCTTCCGTAAGTGTCCGTACAGGATTTCCTCGGTAAACTCCGGGCACTTGTATTCCAGAAGCCGCGCATTCTTTTCCACGCGCCGATAAAGCGGCATGCTGATTTTCCACGGCCGCGAGAACACCTTCGTATCCTCGATGGTAGCTTCGTAGTTGAGAATGTCTGCGTTGCGCGGCGTGTAGCGTTCCACCACATGCAGCGCGTCGCTATGGAAGTCGCCGGCGCGGTCGAACCACGTGTCTTCATTTTGACTGGTGACGTCCACTACCAGCGTCTCGCCTTCCCAGTGTCCGTTCGACCACCCCATCCAGCTATCCGCTGGCGCCTTCGTCGGAGCTCCCATGTTGATGACGCGAACCGCTCCCGCGTACTCGTAGGCGATCATGATGTTCTCGCGCGATTGGACGATCTGGAAGGGATAAGGAAGATACGTCGCACGCGGCACGCCGGGCAGAAAACACTTGACCTCCGGGTCCATCTTCACCCAATTCGCGCGATTTTCCTTTTGTTTCACGGCTGCCGCCGGCAGGTATGGGATCTCATCGCCCTCGACGACACTCAATCCCGGCGGTATCGCGAAGACCGCGCCAAGCTCAGCCACGGGCCCCTGTCCCGCAGCGTGGCCCTGCAAGTTCCAGTCAGCCGTGTTATTCGCCTGCCAGATCCCGTTCAGGTTGGGCTTTCCGTCCGCCGTGCGCGGTGCCCGGTAAGCCGAAGTCTGACTCCATGCCGGCATCGCAGCCATCGAGAGGACGCCGGCTAATACCATCTTTCCGAACCTACACACCCGATTGATGCTATATGCGAACCCCTTCGAAGTCAAAGGGGATATACCACCCGCGCGTTTCTCGCAAATTGCGGGTATCATAGTCGACGGCTCGCCCCAGCGGGCCGTAAAGCGTAACGAATCTGAAGCGTGACGATATCCCAAGCGTAACGACCAAGGAGCCTTCGATGGAATACGGAAATTCATTCTCGCGGCGCGGTTTCTTGATATCCACGGGATCTCTCGCCGTGGCCTCCCGCCTGGCTGCCGCCAGTAATGCGGATAAAGCGAACCTGCCGGTTATCACAAAGCGCGTCGAGAAGCTCTTCAAGAACGCCGCGATCAAGGAGCCCAACGATCTCCAGTTCGCCCCCGACGGCAATCTTTGGATTCTCGACCAGGTCGATCCCAACAAAGTTTTCAAGGTGAATCCAAAGGACGGCGCCATCATCGATCAAGTCCAGACGGCGTCCATGCACGGCAGCGGGCTCACCTTCGGCAATGGAGCCTGGTGGATCGGCTCCACCAAAACCTTGAAGACTCTGAAGGTGGACCCGAAGACCGGCGCGACACTGAAGTCCTTTGACACTCCGGGTGCCGGACTCTACGGGAAGATAACCTCGCCTTCCGGAGCCCACGGTTTGAAATGGGTCGACGGCAAGTATTGGATGGCCGTTCCGGCTTCAGGAAAACTCTACCTGATGGAACCTGAATCGGGCCAGATCGTCCGCAGCATCCCCGCGCCCACTGTCCGTACGCACGGGCTCGCGTGGGACAACGGCATTCTCTGGTGCGTCGGTTCCGACGAGCGCGAGATCTATAAGATTGACCCGAAGGACGGCACGCTCCTGGCGAAAATCAAATTGACGAAGGAAGATCCGGAACCGCATGGTCTGGATCTCTACAAGGGCGTCATGTGGTATTGCGATGCCGCCAGTGGCTGGGTTTGCAAACTTTCGTAAAGGCTACGGACTTAAACGGACACACACCAGGTGGCCCGCTTTCGCCACTATTTCGTGCCCGATCCGTGAACTAAAGCGCGCCTGATAAGTCGCGTCGTCGACGACGAACACGCGGGTCTTGCGCGCTTCTAACGCCTTCTCCAGCTCCCCGGGAGAAAGCAGGAAGAGAATCTCCCGCCCACCGTACCACAACATCTGATTCACTTCATCGTAGAGCGGCGCACCTTGATCGTAAAAGGCGATGCGCTCGCCGGAAGGCGTAACGGCCGTGGCGGCCACCGCGATTGGCTGGATTTCGCTTGCATGATGGATGACCGGAGGAAAGATCGCAATCGCCAGCACCCCTACCGCCAGCACCGGAGTCGCGAAACGAAGCCCTTTTTGGATGAACCGCACTGGAATAAGCGCAACCAGACCAATCGCAGTCAGAATCGACAACGCGGGATAAGCCGGCAGCATGTAACGCAACACCCGGCTCTTAGCTGCCGCGCACATCGCCAGAACCACTACGAACCAGATGAGCAGAACGTACAGCCTCCGCTGCCGTCCCCGGACTACACACACCATCCCGGCGGCCGCGAAAGGCAGCCACGGCCAGTACGACTTCGCCAACATGAACACATACTCAAACAGGCCGGTATAGCGCCGCCAGCTTGGCGACAGCGCCCCGAAAGCTTCGCGATCCAGCCACGCCTCGTGAGCCGCAAAAAACACTTGGCCGTAGTGGTGAATCAGCCGCCAGTACCACAGCGCCAGCGGCAGTATCGCCAGCGCCAATGCCGCTAATGCGTAGCCCCAGTGCGGCCGTCTTCGCGCGATGATCAAATCCAGGCCGAAAATAGCCGGCAGCGCAAAACCGATCAGGCCGCGAGTCATGAGCGCCATCGCTGTGAACGCTCCCGCCGCCAAATACCAGCCGGGGTACTCTTCTGTCAATGACCACGCGCACAGCGCCGCCAAAAAGAAGAACGTAACCGGAACGTCCGTCATGGCCCGCGCCGTATACTTCACGAAATAAGCGCTGCTCGCCAGAGCAAACATGGCGAGGATGCCTTCGAAGGGATCTCCCGTTAAGCGCCGCGCGAGCCACCCCACTAAGAGAACCGTGCCCAAACCGAGCAGCGCGGACGGGACCTTGGCCACGAAATCGGAAACGCCGAAGACCGAAAAGAAGGCCGCCTGAATCCACTCCAGCAACGGAGGATGCTCAAAGTCGGGCGCGCCGTTGTACTGAGTGTTCAGCCAGTCTCCGCTAAGAACGATCTGCTTGGCCACCACCGTATACCGCGCATCGTCGTATCCCGGCAGATCGCCCACCCGAATCGGCGCCAGAAAACCAATCGCGGTCAGGACCGCAAACACGCCAAAATAAAAGCGCGTGTTCAAGGTCTTGGCTTGCTGATCGAACATCACTTGAGTATCACATTTTCAATTCGTTATTCTTCTCTTCATGGAACCGCCCTCTGACAATGGCATCGTCGATCTTGCCAGTCATCATTCCGTAAATGAAACGGTCGAGCGATTAAAAAGTATCCTGCAAGCCAAAGGAGTGGCGCTGTTCGCGATCATTGACCATAGCGGCGAAGCGGAAAAGACCGGCATGAAGATGCCCCCCACCAAACTATTGATCTTCGGCAATCCCAAGTCGGGAACTCCGCTGATGCTGGCGTCGCCCGGCAGCGCCATCGATTTGCCGCTCAAGATTCTCGTGTGGGAAGACGTCCGTGAAGACTCAGCTCAAAAAGTTTGGATTTCCTATAACAGCCCGTCTTATCTGGCGAAACGGCATGGGCTTCCCCCGGAATTGATCCATAACATCGCACTAATCGAAGGATTAGCGGCGCAGGCCGGCGCTTGATCCCGGACGTGATTGGTCCCTCGCGCGATCCGTTCTTCGGCCCGTTCAATGAGGCGCGACCACAGCGTCTCCGGTTCAGAATCGAAAATAATATCCGCACTCCCGCTCAAGACCCGCCAGAAGCCCTGGCTGGTTTCGCTTTCCAATTGACCAGGGGACCAGCCACAATAGCCGAGGTAAACCCGGAAATCCGCCGGATCAGGCCGCTTCGCCAAAGTCTTTTCCAGCAGCGTTCCCGTCGAAACCAGGTAGACCTTGCCCGTGATGTGTTCGGCGCCTTCCGGCATGGCGTTCGCTCGCAGCAGTGCCAGCACATTCGGCAAATCCACCGGGCCCCCAGCGTAAACCGGATCAGAGCGTCCGCCGGCTCCCTTCAACGGTTCGAGCGCTCTCGAGACCGGCACCTGCGTGCGCCGATTGAGCATCAACCCCACCGTCCCGCCGTGATTGTAGCGGACCACCAGGATCACGGTTTCCGCGAAAGTAGATTCCCGCGCGTCCCGCCTCGCAACTAGGATTTTGCCAATTCCAAGATCGTGCGTCGATTGCGCTGACAGAATCAGAGCGCTGCCCAAGACCGCCGCCGCCATCGCCAGCGTTCCGGAGAATCCGCGCACCATGAACTCATTTTGCACTCTTGTAAGGAGAATTCTCAAGCACTGAAGTTGCGATGAGCGAAAGATAGACGCTTAGAAGTTTTGGTGCCGGAGGTGGGACTTGAACCCACACGCCCAGTGAAGTGCGCCGGATTTTGAGTCCGGTTCGTCTGCCAATTCCGACACTCCGGCCCGGTTGAC
>Ga0207657_10005018_pt1 | contig 13892 bp, 13 predicted proteins | sample KBSC33metaG_FD_184316 | JGI IMG/M metagenome (GOLD analysis project Ga0207657, IMG submission 184316) | Corn rhizosphere microbial communities from Kellogg Biological Station, Michigan, USA - KBS C3-3 metaG (SPAdes) (version 2) | ecosystem: Host-associated > Plants > Roots > Rhizosphere > Soil ... | reverse complement strand
TTCTTGATCTTGATCAGCTTCGCGACCGCCTCGGTGGGCTGCGCGCCCTTGCCGAGCCAGTCCTTGACCTTCGCCTCGTCGAGCTCGATCGTCGACGGGTCGGTCTGCGGGTTGTACCTGCCCACGATGTCGAGGAACTTCCCGTCGCGCGGCGAGCGCGCGTCAGCGGCCACCACACGGTAGATCGGGTTCTTCTTCGAGCCCACGCGGGTGAGCCTCAACTTCACTGCCATATGCGTCCTTTACTTCCGTCCGGCCTTCTTCTTCTTGCGCTTGACCCCGGTCTTGCGCGCTGCGGACAGCGAGGGCTGCGCTTGCTGGGTCGGGAGGGCCGGCATCTTCCCCCGTCCCATCTGCTTCATCATCTTCTCCATCTGCTTCCGAGCTTCGAGCAGCTGGTTGACCTGCTCGACGGTCGCTCCGGAGCCATTTGCAATGCGAATCCGCCGCTTGCCGTCGATCACGATAGGCGAACGGCGCTCCTGCGGCGTCATCGAGAGCACGATCGCCTCCACCCGGCCCAGCTGCCGCTCGTCCACGTCGACGTCCCCGAGCTTGCTGTCCATGCCCGGAATCATCTTCAGGATTCCCTTCAGCGGGCCCATCCGGCGCAGCATCTTGTACGCCTTCAGGAAATCGTCGAAGGTGAACTGCCCGGCGGCGAGCCGCTTCTCCATCTCGGCCTGCTCGTCCTCCTCGACGGCTGCCTCGGCTCGCTCGATCAGCGTCAGCACGTCGCCCATGCCGAGGATCCGCGAGGCCATCCGGTCGGGATGGAAGACCTCGAGCGCGTCGAGCTTCTCCCCCGTCGACGCGAACTTGATCGGCTTGCCCGTGATCGCCTTCACCGAGAGCGCGGCGCCTCCGCGGGCGTCGCCGTCCAGCTTCGTCAGGATCACGCCGTCGAACGAGATGCGCTCCTGGAACGCCTCGGCGACGTTCACGGCCTCCTGGCCGGTCATCGCGTCGAGCACGAGCAGGACGTTCAGCGGCTTCGCCTCGTCCCTCACCCGCGCGAGCTCCGCCATCAGCTCGTCGTCGATCTGCAAGCGGCCGGCGGTGTCGACGATCACCGTGTCGAGACCGGCGCTGCGCGCACGCTCGAGGCCGCTGCGCGTCGCCTCGACGGCGTCCGTCGTGTCGGTTCGGTAGACGGGGACCTCGATCTGGGCTCCGAGCTGCTCCAGCTGGTCGATCGCCGCGGGACGCTGGAGGTCGGCCGCGACGAGACCGGGTCTGCGACCCTGCTTGCGAAGCTGCAGCGCGAGCTTCGCGGCGGTTGTCGTCTTGCCCGAGCCCTGGAGACCTGCGAGCAGGATCACGGTGAACTTCGAGAGCGCGAGCCCCGACTCACCCTCGCCCATCAACGCGGCGAGCTCGTCGTGCACGACCTTTACCACCTGCTGGCCCGGCGTCAGGCTCTTGAGCACCTCCTCGCCGAGCGCGCGCTCGCGGACGTGCGCGACGAAGTCGCGGACGACGGTGAAGTTGACGTCCGCCTCGAGCAGCGCGAGACGGATCTCCCGCATGGCGCGCGAGATCGCCTCCTCGTCGAGCTTTCCCTTCTTCCGGAGGTCTCCGAGCGCGCCCTGGAGCTTGTCTGCGAGGCTGTCGAACACGACCGCGCATGGTAGCTGGGCGCCTTTAGGATCACCCCGTGCCCTACGCCGCCGCCCCCGATCGCTACGAGCGGATGCCGTATCGCCGCTCGGGGCGGAGCGGCCTGCAGCTGCCGGCAATCACGCTCGGCCTGTGGCAGAACTTCGGAGGCGACCGCCCGCTCGAGACGAGCCGCGCGATGCTCCGTCGCGCGTTCGACCTCGGCGTCACGCATTTCGACCTCGCGAACAACTACGGCCCGCCGTACGGCTCGGCGGAGGAGACCTTCGGGCGCATCTTCGCCGACGACTTCCGGCCCTACCGCGACGAGCTCCTGGTCTCGACGAAGGCGGGCTACGACATGTGGCCGGGACCGTACGGTGAATGGGGCTCGCGCAAGTACCTGCTCGCGTCGCTCGACCGCTCGCTCACCCGCCTGGGCCTCGACTACGTCGACATCTTCTACTCGCACCGGTTCGATCCCGAGACGCCGCTCGAGGAGACGATGGGCGCGCTCGACACGGCGGTGCGCTCCGGCAAGGCGCTCTATGCCGGGATCTCGTCGTACTCAGCGGAGAAGACGCGCGAGGCATACGCGATCCTGCGGGCGCTCGGGACGCCGCTCCTGATCCACCAGCCGTCGTACTCGCTGCTCAACCGCTGGATCGAGCCGGAGCTCCTGGCGACGCTCGACGAGCTCGGCGTCGGCTGCATCGGCTTCTCCCCGCTCGCGCAGGGGATGCTGACCGACAAGTACCTGGGCGGCATTCCGGAAGGCTCGCGCGCGACCCGCCACGGCTCGCTGTCGCCCGATCTCCTGACCGAGCAGGCACTGGAGCAGATCGGGGCGCTGAACGGGATCGCGAAAGGGCGCGGCCAGACGCTCGCGCAGATGGCCGTCGCGTGGACGCTCCGCGACCCGCGCATGACCTCGACCCTCGTCGGCGCCTCGAGCGTGGCGCAGCTGGAGGACACGCTCGGCGCGCTGAATCGGCTCGACTTCTCGGACGCCGAGCTCGCCGAGATCGACCGCTATGCGACCACCGACGCCGACATCAACCTCTGGTCGCGCTCGAGCTCGAGCTGACGCAGGTCGAGGACGCCGCCGAGCGCGCGCAGCGCATCCGTCGCCGGGTCGCCTTCGGGGACATTCACGTACTGCAGGGTCTCTGCGTCGCCGCGGGCGGCGCGGAGGAGCGCCGCCGCGGCGTCCTCGTCGACCGCCGCGAGCTGGAGCACCGAGACGCGCGGCCCCGACGTCCGGACGAGCGCTGCGCCGCCGTCGACCTCGAGCCGCACGTACCCGGGCGGCAGCGATTCGTCGGCCCGCTGCCACGGCAGGCCGCTCTGGCCGAGCGGGCGCGGCGTGACGGTGCGCGCCTCCGCCGCCGGCGTCGCCGCGGCGAGCGACCACACCTCGAGGATGCGGGTGCGCGCGAACCCGAGCTCCTCGTACAGCTTGATCGCGGGCTCGTTCCGCTCGATCACCTCGAGCGTCACCAGGGACGGCGCCTGGTCGAGCACGGCCTGCATCAGCGCGCGCCCGACGCCCTGGCGGCGGGCCGCCGGCACGACGCCGAGCCCGCCGATCCAGCCGCGCGCACCACGCACGCCGAGCAGGCACACGCCGACGGGCTCGCCGTCGCGGAGCGCGACACGGGAGCGGGTCAGGTCGATGTCCCAGGCCGCCACCATGGACGAGAGCGCCGCCTCGTCGACCTGAACCGGGACGAGATAGCCCTCGTAGCCCGCGCTGAAGAGCGCGGCCAGCCGAGCGAGCGGCAGGGTGCCGGCAGGCGCGATCGTCATCCGGCAACGAGCGCCCGGGCGAAGTCCTCCGGGTCGAATGGTCGAAGATCGTCGAGACCCTCCCCCACGCCGACGAGCTTCACCCGGAGGCCCAGCTCGTAGGCGATCGCGACCGCGATCCCCCCTTTCGCCGACCCGTCGAGCTTCGTCAGCGCAACGCCCGTCACACCGACGGCGTCGTTGAAGAGGCGCGCCTGTTGCAGGCCGTTCTGCCCGGTGGTCGCGTCGACGACGAGCAGCACCTCGTGCGGCGCACCGTCACGGCGGCCCGCGATCACCCGGCGCACCTTCGCGAGCTCGTCCATCAGGTTCGTCTGGGTGTGCAGCCGGCCGGCGGTGTCGACGATGACGACGTCCGTGTCCGAGCCGACGGCGTCGTACGCGACCGCGGCCGGATCGCCGCCGCGCTCTCCACCCACGAAGCGAGCCTCCGCGCGGCCAGCCCAGATCTCGAGCTGCTCCTCCGCGGCGGCGCGAAACGTATCCGCCGCGCCCAGCGTCACCGACCGGCCGTGCTCGCGCAGCTTCGCCGCGAGCTTTCCGATCGTCGTCGTCTTGCCGGTGCCGTTGACACCGACGACCAGGATCACCGCCGGCTCGTGACGCAGGTCGAGCGTCGGCGGCTCGCCGAAGAGTGCGGCGATCTCCTCGGCGAGCGCGGCGTTCAGCTCGGTCAGGTCCTGGCGCAGCTCGAGCCGCCGGACGAGCTCCGCGGTCGCACGGACACCGACATCGGCGTAGATGAGCGCCTCTTCGAGCCGCTCCCACGAGGCGTCGTCGGCCGGGTCGAACGCCGCGACCTGCAGCTGCTCGGTGAGCGCGCGGCGCGACTTGCCGAGCGACTCGCGCAGGCGGCCGAAGAAGCCGCGCTCCGCGCTCTCGCTCACGGCGGGAGCCTCGGAGTCACCCAGGAGTTGTGCCCAGCTTCGTGCCACGACCGCGCACGGTAGCCAGCCGCTACGCCGCCGTGTCCACCCGGTAGGAGTGCCGCATGCTCGCGAGCGCCGCGGTACTCGCGACGGGAAGCCGCCCGTTCGACGAGAAGAGGTTCTCGGGCCAGCGGTGGCGCCGGCGAGCGAGCTCGGTGAACCACCCGTCGTCGTCGCGTCGTACCAGGAAGAGCTCGACGGCGATTCCCTCGAGCCGGAACGCGCGCTTCCACGCGAAGCGCTTCCCTTCGACCCAGTCGAGATACAGCTCGTCGACGGTGTCGAAGCCGTCGGACGGGTAGAGCAGATCGAGGTCGACGTGCTCTCGGGGACGGATCAGGCCACGCAGCTCTTCGCCCCATCCGCCGAACACCCAGGTGTCGATGCCCTTCGACGCGAGCAGCGATACGGCGCGCTCGACGAAGGCGAGATCGTTCATGCGGTCTGTGCGACCTCGGCGTCACGCGGCAGTCGCCGCGAGACGATCTGCGAGACGCCGTCGTTCCCCATCGTGACGCCGTACAGCACGTCGGCGGCCTCCATCGTGCGCTTCTGATGCGTGATCACGATGAACTGCGCCCGGTCGGCGTACGTACGTAGGAGCTCGGTGAAGCGGCCGATGTTCGTGTCGTCGAGCGCGGCCTCGACCTCGTCGAGCAGGTAGAACGGGCTCGGCCGGGCGAGGAAGAGAGCGAAGAGAAACGCGATCGCGCCGAGCGCCTTCTCGCCGCCGGAGAGCAGTGAGAGGCGGGTGACCTTCTTGCCGGCGGGGCGCAGCTCCACCTCGATCCCGGGCTCGTCCCCCTCGTCGTCGGGCTCCGTCATCCGCAGGCGTCCCTCTCCGCCCGGGAAGAGCGTCGCCGCGACCTCGTGGAAGTGCTGCTCGACCGAGGCAAACGTCTCTGCGAACCGGGTCTCGACCGTCCGCGTGAGGTCGTCCCGCAGCTTCTCGAGCTCGTCGAGGCTTCGCTCGAGATCCTCGCGCTGCACCGAGAGCTCTTCGAGACGCTCCTTCTCGGCGTCGTACTCCTCCTTCGCGAGCGGGTTGACCTGGCCGAGCTGCTCGCGGCGCTTCTCGTAGCGCGCGAGCTTCTCCGCGAGCTCGCCGCGGTCGTCGCCCTCGGCGGGCTCGGCGTCGGCGGCCTCGAGCCGGCGTCGGGCCTCGTCGTGCTCGGCGTCGGTTCGTGCGAGCTCGACGTCGATCGCCGCCAGCCGCTCGCCCGCGGCGCTCGCCCCCTGCCGCAATTCCACCTCCTCGGCGCCGAGGCGCCGCAGGTCGGCTCCGAGCTCCGTCGTGCGCGCGGCCTGTGCCTCTGCGCGGGCGCGCACCGGGGCCTCGAAGCGCTCGATCTCGAGCTCGAGCGCCGTCTCGAGCCGCCCGGCGCCAGCCACCAGCCGCTCCAGCACGAGCGCGGCCGGTCGCCGGGCGCGGGCCGGATCGGCCTCGGCCAGCGCGCGGGCTGCGCTGCGCGCCCGCTCCGCCGCATCCTCGGCGATCGTCGCGGCCTCGGCGGCGCGGGCCGCGAGATCCTCGGCCTCGAGCCGCAACCTGTCGGCGTCGTCGCCGCCTGCCCCGTATCCGTTCGGGCGGCCGTTCGCGCGTCGTTCGGCGTCGAGCGCGCACCCATCGGCGTCTGCGACCGACCGGCGCAGGTCCGACTCGCGCGCCGCGATCCCGCGCAGCTCCTCGGCCAGCCGGCCGGCGCGGTCGGCCAGCGGCGCCTCGAGCCGGCCGGCGGCCGCGGCCGCAACTCTCAAGGTCTCATCGAGCCTTTCCGCGCCACCCACGAGACGTGCGAGCCGCGCCGGGTCGGGGCGGCGCATGCTCCGCAGGTGTGCGACGGGTGCGAACGCCTCGGCGGCGACACGGGCCTGCTCCGAGGCCTGCGCGGCCCGGTCGGCGGCGTCCGCCGCGCGGGCGGCGAGCGCCTCCACCTCGGCTTCGAGCTCGCGGCGCCGTGCCTCGAGCTCGAGCAGCACCGCCTCGGCGGTCTCGCCCGCGAACCACAGCTCGCCGCGCACCGGGTCCCAGCCGATGCCGTCGGCGGTCACCGCCGGCACGGGGGAGGCAAGCAGGGCGCTTCGTTCGACGACCGGCAGGTCGACGAGGGCACGGGGATCCCGGTCGACGAGCACGAGCACCGAGCCGAGCCCGGCCGACATCGCCTGCTCCACGAGCTCGAGCGCACGCTCGGGGCTCGACGCGAGTACCGCCGAGGCACGGTGGCCGAGCGCCGCTGCGACCGAGCGCTCGTTCCCCGCCGCCACCTCGAGCACCTGGTGCGCCAGCCGCTCGCCGCCTTCCGCGAGCGCGCGCGCGGCAGGCGGCAGGCCCTCGCGCTCGGAGAGCGACTGCTCGAGCGTCGCGAGCCGCTCACGTGCGAGCTCGACGCGCGCAGCGAGATCCTCCCGCTCGCGGGCGGCGGCCCTGGCCGCGGCGTCGGCGTCGTCCGCCGCGCGACCGAGCTCGGCCGCCGTCGGGCCGGACGGGACGTGCCGCGCCTCCGCGAGCTCCGTCCGCAGCTCGCCGAGGAGCCGCTGCGCCGACTCCTGCCTGACGCCGAGACGCTGAGCGGCGCCGCGCAGCGCGAGCAGCGCGTCGCGCCCGCCGCCGGTGAGCTGCGACTCGGTCTCGGCGCGCCGGATCAGCACCGCGTCGAGCTCGGCCGCGAGCGACGCCTGCCGCCCACGTTCGATCGCGGCCACGCAGGCCCAGCGCCCCTCGGCCTCGACCTGCAGGCGGGCGCGCTCGGCGGCCGCGGCATTCGCCGTGGTCGCAGCGTCGCGGGCGGCCGCCTCGAGCTCGGCCGACGCCGTCGGATCGTACGCGCGCGCCGCGTCGAGCTCGGAGCGCAGCGACGCGCCGAGCGAGGCCGCCGACTCGCGCCGGAGCGCGATCCGCTCGCCGCCGCTCCGCAGCCGGTAGAGCGCGGCGGTCGCCTGCTCGCGCGCCCCGGCGGAATCGGTCAGCTCCTCCTCGGCCCCCTCGCGTTCCGCGACGAGCGCCGCGATCTGCTCGTCGAGCCGGCGCCGCTCCTCGGCACTCGTTGCGCGGCGGGCCTCGGCTTCGGCGCGGCGCTGCGCGAGCCGCGCGAGGTCGAGCGTGGCGATCGCCGCCTGCACCTTCCCGATCTCGACGCCGAGCTTCTCGGCGCGCTCGGCGGCCGTCGCCTGCAGGGCGAGCGGGCGCAGTCGCTTTCGCACCTCCTCCTCGAGGTCGCGGGCGCGCTCCACCTGGACGCCGACGCGGGCGAGCTTCAGCTCGGCCCGGTGACGCCGCCGTTTGAAGCGCCCGAGGCCGGCCGCCTCTTCGATCAGCTCGCGCCGTTCCGCGGGCTTCGAGTTGAGAACGGTCTCGACGCGGCCCTGCGAGATCACCGAGCGGAGACCGCCGCCCAGGCCGACGTCGGAGAGAAGCTCGACCAGGTCGATGCGCCGGACCGGCGTCTTGTTCACGAGGTACTGACCCTCGCCGCCGCGGTTCAGGCGCCGCGCGACCGAGACCTCGCTGTAGGGCAGGTCGGGCCAGCCGCCGTCGGCGTTGTCGAAGAGCAGGTCGACCTCGCAGAAGTCGCTCGCCCCCCGGCCGCTCGAGCCGGCGAAGAGCACGTCGTCCGGCTTCTCGGCCCGCAGCTCGCCCGGGCTGAGGGAGCCCGTGGCCCAGAGGATCGAGTCGGAGACGTTCGACTTGCCGGAGCCGTTCGGCCCGACGACGACGGCGACGCCGGACTCGAGGTGGATCTCGACGGGGTCGACGAACGACTTGAAGCCGCGGAGCTTGATCGCTTTCAGGTGCACGCGAGGGCAGGCTATCGGGCGTCCCGGATGGGGCCGCCCGGCTCGTGGAGCACGGCCAGCACCTCCTTCGCAGCCGCCTGCTCCGCGTCCTTCTTCGAGTGTCCCGTGCCGGTCCCGACGACGTCGGCATCGATGATCGCCGCGGCCGTGAACGTCCGGTCGTGCGGGGGCCCGTCGACGTTCAGCGTCGTGTAGGAAACCGACCGGCCGAGCCGCGCCAGCTGTTCCTGGAGCTCGGTCTTGTGGTCGACGAAGCTCGTCAGCGCATACTCGATTCGCGGCTCGAACGCCTCGACGAGCGCGGGCTCGATCGCCTCGAAGCCGTGCTCGAGGTAGAGCGCGGCGAGCGCGGCCTCCAGCACGGCCGCAAGCACGTTGCGGTTCCGCGAGAGCCGCTCGGCGTCCTCGGTCGTGGGGCCGCCGGCGCCGAGCAGCCGCTCTCCGAGGCCGAGCTCATGCGCGATCACGGCGCAGCTCGCCCGCGAGACGACGTGCGAGCGCACCTTCGCGAGCCGCCCCTCGGAGAAATCGGGGAAGCGGTCGTAGAGCGTGCGCGCGATCGCGAGCTCGAGCACCGAGTCCCCGAGGAACTCCAGACGCTCGTAGGAGGCGGTGCGGTCGGCGGCCCACGACGAGTGCGTGAAGACCGCCGCCGCACGTTCCGCGGGAAGCTCGGCGATCAGCTCCGCGAGGTCTTTTTGCCTACTGGTGCGAGGTGACGTAGTCGACGGCCTGCCCGACGGTGGTGATCTTCTGGGCATCTTCGTCGGAGATCTTGATCCCGAACTGGTCCTCGAGCTCCATGATCAGCTCGACCAGGTCCAGGGAGTCGGCGTCCAGGTCCTCCTGGAACGACGCCTCTTCCGTGATCTGGTCCTCCTCGACTCCGAGCTGTTCCGTCAGGACGTCCTTGACGCGCTCGAACACCTCTTCACGCGACGCTGCCATGTCACCTCAAATTCGTTAGGGGGCTTCGGTAAAACCGGGCGATCATACACCGACCCGCTCGGGAAGCCGCTCGGCGAGCCGTGCGACGACGCCGTGCTCCACCCCCCGCGCTGCAAGCCGGATCGCGTTCGCGATCGCCCGCCGGCCGGAGTTCCCGTGGGCGACGACGGCGAGCCCGCGTAGGCCGAGCAGGTAGGCGCCGCCGTAGGTGTCCGGGTCGAGGCGCCTGCGCATGCGCCGCGCCGCGGGCCGGACGAGCAGGCCGCCGAGCCTGCCGGTGAGCGTCGCGGCCATCTCCTCGCGAAGCTCGGCGAGCAACTCGAGGATCGTGCCCTCGAGGAGCTTGAGCGCGATGTTGCCGGTGAACCCGTCGGTGACGACGACGTCCGACGCACCGCGCAGCAGGTCGCGGCTCTCTGCGTTGCCGGCGAAGTTCAGGCGGTCGTCCTCGCGGAGCAGCCGATGCGCGTCGAGCGTCAGCTGGTTCCCCTTCTCGTCCTCCTCACCGATCGAGAGAAGGCGCACCTCGGGGGTGGCGACGTCGAGAAGCTCGGTGCAGAAGACGGCGCCCATGTGGGCGAACTGGAGCAGGTGCTCGGGGCGCGCGTCGGCGTTCGCCCCGGCGTCGAGCAGCACGCTCGGTCCCTGACGGGTCGGGATCGGCACGGCGATCGCCGGCCGCATCACGCCCGGCAGCCGCCGCAGGTGCAGGAGCCCGGCGGCCAGCATCGCGCCCGTGTTGCCGGCGGAGATCACCGCGTCCGCCTCGTCCCCCGCGACGGCGCGGACCGCGGCGACGAGGCTCGACTCCGGCTTCGCGCGGACCGCCTCGGCGGGCTTGTCCGCCATCTCGATCGCGCCGGTCGTCTCGACGAGCGGCAGACCCCGGGTCTCGAGACCCGCCGGGCCGAAGAGCAGCACGTCGATTCCCGCCGCGGCGGCGTCGAGCGCGCCGAGAATGACCTCGCCCGGTGCGTTGTCCCCACCGAGTGCGTCGACGGCGACGCGGGCCAATGTCTAGGGCTGGAGACGGAGCGGTTCGACTTCGCGGCCCTTGTAGGTGCCGCACGTCGGGCAGATCCGATGCGCGCGCTTCGGCGACCCGCACTGCGGGCACGTGTTGACGCGCGGAGCGTCGAGGCTGTGCGTCGCGCGACGCTTGTCGCGGCGCGACTTGGAGGTTTTCCGCTTCGGGACAGCCATGAGCGGGCCAGTCTAGCCGAACGCGCCGCCCGGTTGTGACACGACCGCACAAACTGTCCCGGCGACGCCGCCGGTATGATGCACCGCGAGCCTCCGGGCTCGTCCCATGACGGATCTCTGAGTCGACCACCCCGCGTTCTCGCCTTTCGACTCGAAGGAGGTCCCCGCCGTGCCGGGCTCGCTCGCCGCACGTGACATCTCGAAGAGCTACGCCGCCGTCCAGGTGCTCGACCGGGTGTCGCTGCACGTCGCGCCCGGCGACCGCGTCGGCGTCGTCGGCCCGAACGGAATCGGGAAGTCGACCCTGCTCCGGGTGCTCGCCGGCCTCGAGCCGCCGGACGCGGGGCGCGTGGTCGCGAGCGGAGCCGTCGGCTACCTGCCGCAGGAGCCGGAGGCGCGGAGGGGCGAGAGCGTTCGCGACTACCTCGCCCGGCGGACCGGCGTCGGCGCCGCCGAGTCCGAGATGGACGGGCTCGCGGCGCGGCTCGGCGACGAGCCCGGCCTCGCGGCGTTGTATTCCGAGGCGCTCGAGCGCTTTCTGGCGCTCGGCGGCGAGGGCTTCGACGCCCGCGCCGGCGCCGTCCTGGCCGAGGTCGGTCTCGAAGGTCGAGCCGCCCGGGACGTCACCTCGCTCTCGGGCGGCGAGGCGGCGCGTGCCGCGCTCGCTGCGATCCTGCTCGCGCGCTTCGACGTCTTCCTGCTCGACGAGCCCACGAACAACCTCGATTTCGCAGCGCTCGAGCTGCTCGAGCGCTTCCTCGACGGGCTCGCAGCCGGCGTCGTGCTCGTCTCCCACGACCGCTCCTTCCTCGACCGGACGATCACGCGGGTCGTGGAGCTGGAGGCGGAGACGCGCCGGGTGCACGAGTACGCCGGGACGTGGACGGACTACGAAGCGGCACGGATGCGGGCCCGTGCGCGGCACGAGGCCGCGTACGCGGACTTCGTGGGCGAGCGGGACCGCTACTCGTCGCTCCTCGCCCACCGGCGCGACGAGGCCCGGGCAGGCGGCGCCATGGCCGACCGCCGGGGCACGAATGCCCTGCGCGGCAAGGTCGGCCAGGCGAAGAACCGGCTGGCACGGCTCGAGGAGGTCGAGAAGCCGTGGTCGCCGTGGCGCCTGCAGCTGCAGTTCTCCTCTGCCCCGCCCGCGGGGACGATCGCGGAGCTCGCGGGCGCGGTCGTCGAGGCCGGCTCGTTCCGGCTCGGGCCGGTCGACCTCGAGCTCTCGTTCGCCGACCGGGTCGCGATCGTCGGCGCAAACGGGTCGGGGAAGACGACCCTCCTGCGCGCGCTCGCCGGCGAGCTGCCGCTCTCGCGCGGCTCGCGCCGGGTCGGAGCAGGCACCGTGTTCGGCGAGCTGAACCAGGCGCGTGACCTCTTCACCGGCGTCCTGCTCGACGACGTGACGCGGCTCTCCGCCCTTCCGCCGACGGAGGCGCGTACCCTCCTCGCGAAGTTCGCGCTCGGCGCCGACGACGTCGGCCGTCCCGCCGCCTCGCTCTCACCCGGCGAGCGCACGCGCGCCGGGCTCGCGCTTCTCTCCGCGCGTGGCGTGAACTGCCTGATCCTCGACGAGCCGACGAACCATCTCGACCTCGAGGCGATCGAGGAGCTCGAGACGGCACTCGCCGGCTACGAGGGCTGCCTCGTCGTCGTCACCCACGACCGCCGGTTCCTGGAGCGGCTCGACGTCGGTCGTACGATCGCACTGTGAGAATCCGCGGCCTGCAGCGGCCCGACTGGCCCGACGTGGCCCGGATCTTCGCGGAGGGGCTCGACCTCGGCACCTTCGAGGAGACGGTGCCGACCTGGGCGGAGTTCGACCGGCGCTACCTCGCCGCGCCGCGACTGCTCGCGCACGACGGCGAAGTACTCGGCTGGGCGGCGCTCGCTCCCGTCTCGGAGCGAGCCTGCTACCGCGGCGTCGCGGAGAACTCGGTCTACGTCGCCGCCGCCGCCCGCGGCCGGGGAGTCGGCCGGGCGCTCCTCGAGGAGCTCCTCCGCCGCAGCGAGTCGGCCGGGATCTGGACGGTCCAGGCGCACATGTTCGCCGACAACGCAGCCTCACGCGCGCTGCACGAGGCGTGTGGCTTCCGCCTCGTCGGGATCCGCGAGCGGCTCGCGCGCAAGCACGGCACCTGGCGCGACACCGCGCTCCTCGAACGGCGCTCGCCCCTTTTGGACTAGGCCGCGTGGGACATGTCCCGGGGACTGTCCCCTGGACATGTCCCGAAGGGACATGTCCCTCAGGCGTCGTCGCGCAGCGCCTCGAGGGCGGCCCAGCGAGGGTCGCCGTGCTCGGCGTCGTGCACGTGCGGCTCGTCGTTCAGGTTCTTGCCGCACTCGCCGCAGAGTCCGGCGCAGTCCGGACGGCAGAGGATCTTCTCCGGCAGGGCGAGCGCGATCGCGTCGCGGGCCCACGCCGAGACGTCGAGCAGGTTGCCCTCGACGTACTCGGTCCTCATCTCGTCGTCCTCGGGCTTCTCGTCCTGGTACTCGCGGGCGTGGATCGGGAGCTCGAGCACGGCGTCGCCGAGGCAGCGGTAACAGGGGCCGTGCAGGCGGACGGTGAACGCGAGGCTGAAGACCGTCCCGGTGTTCGCACGCGTGATCTCGAAGGCGGCCGGCACCTTCTCCGGCACCGGCAGGTAGCGCTGTCCGCCGTAATCGAGCGGAGACAACGCCACCTCGAGCTCGTCGCGGTACTGCTCTCCGGGACGGAGCTTCACCTGACGCAGGCTGAAGCTCGTCATATGCACTCGAGGGTAGCGCGGGCGGGGAAACCGCCGCGGCCGCACGGCCCGTAGGACCGGATATGAACACGCGACTGATCCTTCTCGTGGGAACGGTGCTCCTGCTTGCTGCCTGCGGCAGCTCGAAGAGCTCGAGCGAACACTCCACGACGACCTCGAGCACGACCGGGGTGACCGTCGCGGCCCGCACCGTGAGCGGCACCGGCACCGTCCTCGTCGACGCGCAGGGACACGCCCTGTACTCGCCCGTCGAGGAGCAGGGTGGGAAGATCCTCTGCACCAAGGGCTGCACCGCGATCTGGGTCCCCCTGACGCTCCACGCCGGCATGAGCAAGCCCACGGCCGCTCCCGGCCTCGCCGGCCGGCTCGGTGTCGTCGAGCGCCCGAACGGCACGAAGCAGGTTGCCTGGAACGGCAGGCCGCTCTACACGTTCGTCGAGGACGGCGGCCCGGGCACCGTCACGGGCAACGGCACGATGGACAGCTTCGGCGGCATGAGCTTCACGTGGCACGTCGCGACGACGGGGAAGGGCTCCGCACAGACGACGCCGATGACCACCGAGCCGATGACGACGACGACGTCGTCCGGCGGCGGCGGCGGCTACTAGCTCGTCAGTAGTTCGAGCCTCTAGTAGTTCGAGCCTCTAGTAGTTCGAGCCATTGTCGGACAGGTCGACCGGGCCGATCCCGGCGACCACCGACTCCTGCGAGCGCTCGTGCAGGCGCTCACGACCCCGGCGCACCGCGACGAGGAACTTGTCGAGGTTCGTCTCGAGCGTGGCGAGCATCCCGTCGGCCCAGTCCTCCATCTCGAGCCGCATCTCACGTGCCGAGCGGCGGGCCTCGTCGA
>Ga0207657_10005016_pt1 | contig 13896 bp, 15 predicted proteins | sample KBSC33metaG_FD_184316 | JGI IMG/M metagenome (GOLD analysis project Ga0207657, IMG submission 184316) | Corn rhizosphere microbial communities from Kellogg Biological Station, Michigan, USA - KBS C3-3 metaG (SPAdes) (version 2) | ecosystem: Host-associated > Plants > Roots > Rhizosphere > Soil ... | reverse complement strand
GTTGACGATCAACGATCCACGCTTCAGCGAGCGCGCCTACGTGATCTGGGAAAAAGGAACAAACCGGCGCGCACTCAAGCTTGGCCTGATCGACAAGTATTCGTGGATCGATTACGGATCGTCATTCCTCCCAAGCGAGTTCGTCGCGGCAGTGCTGCTGGCCCAGCTTGAGGAGATCGAACGCCTGACCGAGGATCGCCGCGCAACCTGGAAGCGCTACCACGCGGGCTTCGCCAGCCTTGAAGCGGCGGGACTGGTCCGGCGGCCAATTGTACCGGCGCATTGCGTTCATAATGGCCATCTTTACTATCTTCTGGTGCGCGACCAGATCGCGCGGGATTTGCTGATCCAGAATCTTCGAGCCGAGGAAATTTTGGCACCTTTCCATTATGTGCCCTTGCACTCCTCGCTTGCGGGCCAGCGTTATGCGCGCGCCAGCGGAAAAATGCCGGTAACGAACGATGCAAGCGCCCGGCTCATCCGCCTGCCTCTTTACGCCGGTATGGCGCCAGCGGTCGCCGATCGCGTTATCGGGCGCGTTGGCGCGCACCTCCGCGCTTAGTCATCCGGCAACGTCCGCACGGTGGAAAGAATCGAGGCGACGTAAACGACTAGTCGGTCTCTCAACTAGTTGGCGGAGCAGATCGAAGTGATCACTGACTGTCTCATTGCCAATCGCGGAGTCTTGGTAATGAAGCCGTTTGCTCCTGTAGGGGAAGTAATTCCATCCCCACTGCATTTGGAGGCCTCTACGCCCTTCTCAGCCGTGTAAATGGCTGTCATAATAATTCATGAAAGGCCGCGACTCGGGAATTTCAAATGTGCAGCGCGTTCGCTAGTGGCATATGTATGCACATATTCTCTCGTCTCTATTGCACTGCGTAGCTGGGTGCCATGCCCGAGATATCTGTCGTTGCCCCCGTCTATAATCAGCGTTCCGAGACGCTCCTCGAACTCGTACAGCGACTTTCGGCGTCTATGTCTACGATCACAGAAGATTTCGAGATTCTTCTCGTCGATGACGGGAGCGTCAACGGTGCCTGGTTGACGATTGACGACATGGCGCGGCGAAATCCGAAGATACGAGGTCTTCATCTGGCAAGAAATTTCGGTCAGCATGTCGCGATCACTGCGGGCCTTGATCACGCAAAGGGCAACTGGGTGGTGGTCATGGACGCCGATCTCCAGGACCGGCCCGAAGTAATTCCCGAACTTTATGCCAAGGCACAGCAGGGTTACGACGTCGTGTTCGTCAACCGCTCGGATCGGCCGGAGTCGTTTGTCTATAGAACGATCGCCGCTGCCTTTTACCTAATCCTTAACCTGCTATCCGGCCAGGACTACAATCGCCTGCAAGGAAATTTTTCGATCGTATCGGCAAATGCTGTCCGAGCGTTCAGGTTGTTGCGCGAGCCGGGTCGGTTCTATGGGGGAATGCTGCGGTGGGTCGGATTCAGGCACGGCAGCATAACCTCATCGCACGCTGCGCCCGACGCAGGCCAAACTAGCTATAGTTTAGTCAAGCGCATTCGCTTCGCACTCAATTTGATTGTCAGTTTCTCGACGCGGCTGCTCTACATTTCAATTTTAATAGGCCTTGTGATGGGGATTATCAGCTTCGTGGTGGGCGGCTACATCATCATTGAAAAGATTCTCTATCCGAAGTATCCGATGCAGGGCTGGCCCAGCCTGATGACCGCTATATTTTTCACCGCGGGCGTCACCAATGTCGCAATCGGATTGACCGGCATCTATATCGGGCAGATTTTGCAACAAACCAGGGGCAGACCCTTGTACGTTATTGCTGCAACGGCAGGTCTGCCCGAATGATTTTAAAATCTCCATGAAATTGGTGCCCTGTACAGAGCCTTATTGGGACTTTGTTCGCACGCTGCGCATGGACGAGCGCGTAGCTCACGGCTTCATAGAGAAGGCAAACATCACGCCAGAGCAACAGAAGAAATATATGGCGGTCCATTGGACCGAATTTTTCATTGCGCTCGTTGACGAGGTTCCTGCCGGTTTCGTCGGCTGCGTGGGCGGCGACATCCGCATTTGCACTCATCCGGATTTTCAACGGAGCGGGGTAGGCGTGTTTTTGATGCGAGAGATTATGAAGCGGTTTCCGACCGCACTTGCGCGGGTCAAGATAGAGAACAAAGCCAGCCAGAGAATGATGGAAGCAAGTGGACTTACGGTTCGCTACGTCATCTACGGGTCTGAGGAATGACCAGCCGTGCCCGAACGTCGATGTCTTGCATGCAACGCAGCGGAGCTGCTTGCGGCCAACGAGCCGGTCTAGCCGCTCGGCTGGCGGTGTCCCGCCTGCGGGCGTGTCGTTGCCCAAGCCGAAGGCATTGCGATGTTCGCGCCCGAGCTTGCCGACGCGGTAAGCGCCTTCGATCCGAAATTATTCGATCGGCTTTCCGAGCTAGAAGCAGCTTATTTTTGGTTCGTACCCCGCAACGAACTCATCGTCGGTCTTGCAAATAAATTCTTTCCGGAAGCGCGGCGGCTTCTCGAGATTGGCTGCGGCAACGGTGCGGTACTTCGCGCGTTGGCCAAATCGCGCACCTGGGAGCGTCTGGTCGGGTCGGAACTTCATCCCGCTGGGTTGGCCTATGCGCGAAAGCGTCTGCCGTCGGAAGTCGAATTCGTGCAGATGGATGTACGCAACATTCCCCGGTGCGGGTATCTTCGATCTCACCGGCGCATTCGACGTAATTGAACTCATCGCGGACGACGAGGCCGTATTGCGTGGTCTGCGCGCGGCCACGCCACGCGGCGGAGGAACAACCGTCGCCGCGCCGCAGCATCCGTGGCTGTGGAGCCGCGCCGATGAGGTCGCGCATCACCAGCGGCGTTATCGGCGCGGTGAGCTGGAAGCGAAGCTCCTCCGCGACGGTTTCGAGGTTTTATTTTCGTCCTCATTCACGGCGTTGCTTTTGCCGCTGATGGCAGCAAGTCGCTTCATGAACGGGGGCAAGGGACGGGACGACGAGGTTTCCCACGAGTTCAGGCTGAACCGCAATGTCAACGACGTCTTCACGGCGATCCTGCGGGCAGAGATTCGTATGACGCTGGCTGGATGGAGATGGCCGGCGGGCGGTAGCCGGATCGTGGTCGGACGTGCGGTGTAGATTTTTTTGATCCGCATGCTTAGTGTGCGAGGGTTGACTGGGGGCCGGTGAAATTGGCGATGGGCAAGGGCTGCCGCGACTACTCGGATGAGAAGCTGGCAATCTCGCCAGAGCGCCGGTTCGTGCCCCATCGCTTTGCAGTCAAGACTTTTTTCATTGTGGTAGGCGTAGCGGCGCTGCTGATTTCGGCTGGCAATTACGCCGAAGCCCAATCTTTCCGGCAGGGCGTTTCGGCCTTCAACCGCCAGGACTACGTGTCGGCCTCCCGGGTATTCATTGCCCTGGCCGAGCAGGGCGTTCCCGCGGCGCAATCCTATCTCGGTTTCATGTTCGAAACCGGACGCGGCGTCCCGCAGAATTATACCGAAGCGGCGATGTGGTACCGCCGCGCCGCGCAGCAGGGCGACGGTCGCGCGCAATATTCCCTTGGTCTTCTTTATGACAGGGGACAAGGCGTGCCGCGGGATATCGTCGAAGCCGGCAAATGGCTCAATCTTTCGACCGCGGCGGCGCCCCGGCGCGCCCGGGAGGCGCGCGTGCGTATTCGCGATGCCGTAACCAGCAAGATGACGCGTGGTGAGATCGCACGGGCGCGGCTGCGGGCGCTGGAATGGGCGCCGTCGCGCGAGCGCTAGAGCGGGGTGAGATTAGGTGGGCCGTGACGACGAAACACATTCTTCTCGGGCTCCGGAGGCAGCGCACGAGTGGTGCCGAGCCGGGCCCCATTCTACTTTGCATGGGGTTGTTTTCGCGATTTTCGGTCCGCCCTGCGGTGCACCGCCGAAGAGGCCCCGTTTCTGATTCAATCAGAACCGAATCAATAGCGCCTCGACCAGCCAGCCGATCCAAATCGCCGGCGCCAGGAACAACCCAAAGGGGAGGAACGCGGTCGCTTTGAGCTGACGCTTACGCAGATATCCACTCGCGACGTACGCGCCGAGCGCCGACAACGCGGCTAATTCGATCACCGCAAAGATGGTGGCGAAACCGAGCCACGCGCCGGCGACGGCGGCAAGCTTGATATCGCCGAGGCCGAGCCCGTCGCGGCCGCGCCAGCGCCGGTAGCCGAACATCAGCGCCAGCAGTGGCACGGCGATCGCAAGGGCCCTCAAGGCCGCCCACATCACGGCGCGCAAATCGGCTTCCGGCCCTATTGCCCCGGCGCGGAATAACGCCAGCGCCATGGCCGCGCCGGTCAATTCGTTTGGAATGATGTAGCGGCGGGAGTCGATAATGGCGATTGCGAGCATCAGGGCGGCGAGGAAACCGCCGAGCAGCCCGTCGGGTCCGGGCGCGGCGGCAAGACTGCAAACCACCGCCGCGAGGAGCGCGAAGCTGAGAACGACCTGCCGGACCGGTCCGTCGATCACGGCCAGGGCATTTTCCGGCCGACTGGAAACCAGTCAGCCCCAAGAAAATGCTCCGAACCAATATCTTGCGCGTATTCTGTTCGCAAAACCGGTACCCATTTTTGCGGAATACGCGCTAGCGCGTGGCCTTCGGAGGATCGACAACGATCACGCGGTTGCTGGTGCCGACCAGCTGGCTGTTCATCTTCGTGCGCATTTCCTCGGCGATAACATGCGCGTCGACGGCATCCTTGATCACCGTGGGGCGAATGAACAGGATCAGTTCAGTTCGCGCGCGCGCGTTGGTCTGATGCGAGAACGCATCGCCGACGCCGGGAATCGAATCCAGAATCGGGATACCCTGCCGCTGCCTGTTCTCGGTCTCGCTGATCAGGCCGGCCAGCAGCACGGTCTGGCCGCTCGCCACGGCGATCGAGCTTTTGACGCGCCGTTGAGAGATCGTCGGCGTCAGCGATCCCGCGCTTCCCGCGGCCACGCTGCTGATTTCCTGCTCGATGTCCAGCACGACGTTGCCGTTGGCATTGGCGCGCGGCAACACACGAAGAATGATGCCGGTATTTTTGTAGTCGATGGTGTTGACCACGGTGTTGTTCGCCGTCAGCACGGTCGCGGTTCCCGTCGAGAACGGCACCTGATCGCCGACTTGCAAGGTCGCCGGCTGGTTGTCGAGCACGACCAGCGAGGGATTGGACAGAACCTTGACGTTGGTGACGTTATGCAGCGCGTCGAGAATAACGCGTGGTGAATTCTCCGCTCCGACCAGGAGATTGAAACCGGGAAGCGCGCGCCCAAGCAACGCGCCGGCGGCGGCGTTGACGGCGTTGCTGGCAGGTTCGATCGCTGTGGTACTGGGAGTGACGCCGTTGATCGTCTGGGAGAGCGAGCCTTGCTTGCTGGCCAGGAAGTACTGCACGCCGTAGTTAAGTTGATCGTTCAATGTGACTTCGGCGATCGTCGCCTCAATCGCGATCTGGCGCTGTGGCCGGTCGATCTGGCGGATGGTCTGTTCGACGATGCGCTGCGATTCCTGATTGGCGTAGACCAGCACGGCGTTGTTGGTGACGTCCGCAGTGATCCGGACATTCGGCAGAATGCCGGGGCCGGCTGGCCTGGCACCCGAATCCAACAGGCCGCCGGGCGAGTTATCCTGTCCACCCGCAGCCGTGCCGGCGCCCGGGGCCGCGCGCGCATTGAGTGGCGGAGCGACGTTGGCTACGGGAACGGCGGCACCCGAAGCAGCGGTCGGCATTGCGCTCAATGCGGCCACAGGGTTGGCTCCCGACGAGGACATGGAAATACCTGCGCCGGGTGAAATCTGGTTCGAGGCACTGTCAAGGCCGCCGCCGCCACCGTGGCCGGTCAGCATCTCCTTGAGCAGCGCCGTTACCTGCTTCGAGTTTCCGTAGCGCAGCGGATAAGCCTTCAGATTGACGCCTTCGGTATCGGATTTGTCGAGCCGTGCGATCCAGGTGCCGGCGCGCTTGAGATATTCGGGCTTCTGGCTGACCACGAGGATGGAATTGAGCCGGCCGATCGGCTGGAACTTGATCACGTTCTGGCTGAGGCCTCCCTCGCCGGAATCCATGATCCTCTCGATCTCGGAGATCACCGGTTCGGGCGAGCTGTTTCGCACCGGAAAGATGCCTACCGATTGCCCGCGCATCCAGTCGGCGTCGAAGCTTAAAATGGTATCGATCGCCGCGCCCCGGTCGGAGCCGCTGCCGGTGATGATCAGGGTATTGCGTCCAGTATCGGGACGCAGCGTGGTGGCCTTGACGCCGAACGCATCCAGCAGCTTGAAGACGGTCTGTGCCGACACGTAACGCAGCGGCACGATGCTGATCCCCTGACCGGCTTCGGCGGACGCTGTCCTGTCGATGCCGCCGGGGCCGGCCTCGTTTGATGGCAGCAGACGGTACCCGCTGCGGTCGCGCACCAGCGCCACGCCGGACATCCGCAGCGCGTTTTCCAGTACATAGAGCGCGTCGGCCTTCGGAACTGGGCGAACCGACGCCAGCGTCACCGTCCCCTGCACGCGGGGATCGATGGTGTAGCCGACGCCAAGTACGTCACCAAGGATGACCTTTGCCACCGTGGCAACGGGTGCATTTTCGAAATTGAGATCGTAGCCGCTGCCCGAACCGGTGTCCTCTCGTTCGATCAGGGCGGCACCTGGAGGCGTCGTGCCATCGCTGAGATAGATCGCGGGCCGTGAGGAATTCTGCTGCTTGAGCCCGGAGTTCCCGACATCGCCGGCCTGGCGCGGCAGCAAATCCAGCGAGCGGATCTTGTCGACGATGTCCTGGGCGCGGGGATCTTTGGGATTGCCTTCGATCGATTGATCGGCCGTCAGAATGCAGGCGGTCAACAGGAAAGGGGACAAAAATAGAACGAGGGTTCCAGTCAACCCTGAACGCAGGCGCGAAAGCGGATGGACCACTTTGAACAAATTACGCCTACCGACGCTGCGATGAACTGGGAAAACACGCCCGACCCCCCATGGTCCGGACGCTTCAAAAATTTGCTTCACGATTATGTTTTTGCTAGTAAATAAGTCAAGAGCAAAGGCCTTCCGTCACACGCGAGAGCTGTTGCTTTCCAGTAACAAGGTTAGCGTTGTGAATTCGATGCGAGACCTTTCCGCAGAGACCTTCCGGCAGCATCTCCTCGAAAAATATTCTTTGCCGCCGAAGGCGCGCGCTCGCGTCGAAAACCCTGCCAATTCCACCCTGGCCCGGCCGCTTCGCGAACTGTGGGAAGCCACCGATCTGTCCGCTGCCGAATTTGCCGACGAAGTTTCTGACTATTGGGGCGTCGTCAGGCTCAGCCTGCCGCAACTCCTCGCCAGTACCCCTTGTCTCGACGGATTTTCCCGCCGCTTTCTCCGTGAATCCACAATCTTCCCGGTCCGCGCTTCGAGCGGAAGTTATCGACTGGCGGTCGCCGACCCATCGGATACCGCGGCCATTCGTGCCGCCGAAATCGTATTCGGTGCGCCGGTCGAGGTCGCGGTGGCGTCGTTCGAGGACATTACGACGTTGCTCGACCAGCGCGACGATGCGGACGGCGCAAGCACGGAGGAGGGCGCGAAGGGATCGACCCAGCAATCCGACGACGATATCGAGAGCCTGCGCGATCTCGCCAGCGGCGCGCCGGTGGTGCGCGCGCTCAACGACCTGCTCGAGCGCGCGGTCGAGCTTCGCGCCAGCGACATTCACATCGAACCATTTCGGACCGGCCTCGTGGTGCGCATGCGCGTCGACGGCCTGTTGCGCACGATGTCGGCTCCGGCGGGCATCCCGCCGCAGGCCCTGATCTCGCGGGTGAAAATCCTGGCCGGTCTCAACATTGCCGAACGGCGGCTGCCGCAGGACGGCGCGGCGCGGGTCCGCGTCAGCCGTTCCGAACTCGATGTCCGCGTCGCCACCATGCCCACGCAACACAGTGAGAGCGCCGTCATTCGTTTGCTGCCACGCGACCGCGGCCTGCTCGAGATGGGAAAGCTTGGCCTATCGGGCCGTGACGAAGCGATCATGGCCCGTCTGCTCGCCTTGCCGCACGGCATGATCGTGGTAACCGGACCGACCGGCAGCGGCAAGACCACGACGCTTGCGACCATGCTGTCGATTCTGAACGAGCCGACCCGGAAGATTCTCACGGTCGAAGACCCCGTCGAATACGAAATTCCCGGCATCAACCAGTCGCAGGTCAAACCCTCGATCGGTCTCACCTTTGCATCAGCGATGCGCGCCTTCGTTCGCCAGGACCCCGACGTGATCATGGTCGGCGAAATCCGCGACGCCGAGACCGCGCACATCGCTATTCATGCGGCGTTGACCGGCCATCTTGTGTTGACGACGCTGCATACCGAAACCGCGGCGGCGGCGGTGCCGCGGCTGATCGATCTCGGCATCGAAGGCTTTCTTTTGAAATCGACGCTTCGCGCCGTGGTCGCCCAACGCCTGGTGCGGGTGCTGTGTGATCGCTGCAAGGTGCCGCACAGATTGACGGCCGCCGACATCGAAAAGGATCCGCGCTTCGCCGTGATCGGTTTCAAGGCCGGCGAAGTGATTCATGAAGCCGGTGGCTGCGAGCGCTGCGGCGGCACCGGCTATCGCGGCCGCAACGGCGTGTTCGAGATCCTCGAAATGTCCGATGATGTCAGGAAGTTGATCGGACCGCAGACGGATTCGCATACCATCGATAGCGCCGCGATGCGTGGCGGCATGACCACGATGCTGGCAGATGCCGTCGCAAAATGCCGCGCCGGGTTGACCACCGTGCCCGAGGTTTTCCGCGTCACGACGATTCGGTGATCCGATGCCGAATTATCGTTATCGCGCACTCAACAGCAATGGCGAACTGGTCAGCGGTGCGGTCGCGGCGGCTGCACCGGGCGATGTCGCGCAGCGGATCGAGCGCCTCGGTCTCGTGCTGGTCGACAACGTTACGCTCGAGGAAGGTGGCGGTTCGGCGCGCGGCGTCTTCAGCATCTTCAATAAGCCCAAGGCCGAAGACGTCACGATCTTCACGCGCGATCTCGCGCTATTGCTGCGCGCCGGCGCGCGGATCAATGACGGCCTCGAGCTGCTCGCCGCCGACCGCGATTTCGGCCGGCTACGGCCGGTGGTCGCCGATATCAGATCGCACGTTGTCGCCGGCGAAAGCTTCGCCGAGGCGCTGTCGCTGCACGAGGCGTTGTTTCCGGCCATGTATGTGGCGCTGATCCGCGTCGGCGAGGCGTCCGGGTCTTTGGATCAGGTGCTCGAAGTGCTCGCCGACGAACGAACCCGCACCGAGACGCTGAAACGCCGTCTCGGAGAGGCTATCCGCTATCCGCTGTTCGTCCTCGGCGCAGCCGGCTGCGTGCTGTTGTTCTTTCTCACATTCGTGCTGCCGCAATTCGCGAGCGTGCTGCAGGATTTCGGCGCCAAGGTCGATCCTATCATTCTCACCTTTCTGAATTTTTCGACCTTGCTTCGCAACAATTCCGACGTGGTGCTGGCGATGGTCGCAGCCGTCATTGCCGGAAGCTGGCTTTCGCTGCGCCAGCAGGGCGTTCGCCGCGGCATCTCAAACGCGCTGACCCGGCTGCCGGCGATCCGGCAGGTGATGATGTTCCACCGCACCTCGCTGTTTTGCCGGAATCTCGGGGTTTTGCTGGGAAGTGGCGTAAATCTCACGACCACGCTTCGGATTCTCATCGACATGATGTCATCGGTGGGGCCATCCGCCGTATGGATCGACGCCGCCGACCGCGTCCGCCATGGCGCAAAACTGTCGGATGCGCTATCCGATACAAAGGCACTCCCGGCCATGGCGGTGCGGATGCTGCGGCTGGGCGATGAAACCGGGCAACTGCCGATGCTGGCGGGCCGTGTCGCCGAATTCTACGAGGCAAAGCTGCAACGTACGCTCGATCGCGTGGTTGGAATTGCCGGACCCGCGGCGATCATCGTCATCAGCATCGTCGTCGGTGGATTGATCGTGTCGGTCATGACGGCGCTGATGTCCGTGAGCCAGATTGTCGGCTAGCGGGGGTAAATGCCCGCAAACGAGTGAAGTTCGAGGAGACGACTGAGGTGGGCCGAACCGTTTTGACTTCCGCAATACGCCGGCGCCGGTCGCGACGTCGGCAGGCCGGCTTCACGCTGGTCGAAATTCTCGTGGTGATTACGATCATCGGGTTGATCATGGCGCTGGTGGGACCGCGGGTGCTCGGCTATCTCGGTGAATCCAAGGCCAAGGCCGCGAAAATCCAGATCGAAAGTTTTTCCAGCGCGCTCGATCTTTATTATCTTGACCTCGGGCGTTATCCCAACACCAACGAAGGCCTTACCGCATTGACGCGCAGCAACAACGCGCCGGGATGGAACGGGCCCTATCTCCGGGGCGGCGTGGTGCCCAACGATCCCTGGGGACACAGCTATATCTATCATTCGCCGGGCGAGCGCGCGCCCTACGAAATCATCTCTCTCGGGTCTGACGGTCAAGAGGGCGGCAGTGGAACGGCAGCCGACATTGCCAGCGGCACGCGCTGAAGACGGCGGCGAGCGGGGTTTCGCGCTGATCGAGATCCTGTGCGTGCTTGCCATCATCGGTTTGCTTGCGGCCATCATCCTGCCGGCGATTCCGCGAACGACTACGCGCGCAAAGCTCGAGAGTTATGCGGTAGAGACCGCGGCCTTGCTGAAAGCAGATCGCAACGCGGCGCTGCGTCGGCAGATACAGGTGACGACGCAGATCGACGCCGCGGCGCGATCGATCCGCTCCGGCGTGACCGGCCGCACCCTGCGTTTGCCCAACGATGTGACAGTGGACGCGATGCTGGCAGCACGGTGTGCGGATCGAGACGTCGGCAGGTCGATCGACTTCTTTCCGTCGGGAATGTCGTGTGGCGGCGTTATCGCGCTGGTGCGCCCGGGGATGGGATATGAGGTTCGCGTCAACTGGCTGACCGGAGGCGTCGACATTGTCCCGCAAAAGCTGCTCTGACGGCACTGCCGGGTTTACCCTGATCGAAGCGCTGGTGGCGCTGGCGATCGTCGCCGCCGTGCTGTCGTCGATCGGTGCGGTGATCGCCACCACCGTGAAGGGCACACGCTCGATCGACCAGCGCCTCGCCCTGACCGGAGCCGCCGAGACGTTGCTCGCGGCGTTGCCGGCGCGCAATCTGCTGAAACCCGGCCGCCAGTCCGGTGAACTGGCCGGCCATCGCTGGCGCATCGATGTCTCCCCGCTGAGTGCCGCAGTAACGGGCGAAGCGCCGCAAACCCAGCGCTTCGTTCCGCTCGCCGTCAACATGCGGCTGCAGGCACCCGGCGGTCCAGCCATACAAATGACCACAGTGCGGCTTGTGCCAAAGGCCGCCGAATGAGCGTGACCCCGCGCCGCGCGTTGGCCGATGAAGCGGGCTTCACGCTAATTGAAGTCTTGATGGCGACGCTGCTGATGACGGTGATCCTCGCCGCATTGGCGACGGTGACGTCGCAGTGGCTGCCGAACTGGAACAGGGGCATGGCGCGCGTCCAGCGCGCCGAGCGGCTTGCGATGGGCCTCGATCGCATGGTAGCCGACCTGTCGGTCGCGGAGATGATCCCGATCAACGGCGATACCAGGGCGCCGCTGTTCGAGGGTTCCGAATTGGCCGTTACTTTCGTGCGGACCGCCGTCGGCCCTAACGCGCATCCGGGTCTTGAAATCGTCAGGCTCGTCGAGAAGGCCGACAATCAGGGCCTTGCGATGGTGCGTGAGCGCGCGCGGTTCACGCCGATGCCAACGGACGCCCAAATCCGGTTTGCCGATCAGGTCGTGCTGATCCGCTCGCCGTTTCGCGTGACGTTTTCCTATGCGGGTCCGGACCAGGTCTGGCAGCCGACCTGGCGCGGCCAGATGCAGCTTCCGGATATGGTCCGTATCGCGGTGCGCGATAGCGCAACCGGGCGGGTGCTTGCGGTCTCCAGCGCCGCTATTGTTCACATTACGGCACCGGCCGAATGCGCGCGGGCAAAAAATGCGTCGGCATGCCTGACCGCGAGGTTGAAGCCGGACGCTCAAAAAAAGGAGGAGCAGCTCTGAGGGCAGCACCTGACGGCACGGAGTTTGGTTCCATATCCCGCGGTGAACAGCAGAACACGCGGGGTTTCATCGTCGTCGCCGTGCTCTGGATACTTGCGGCGCTGTCGGCGCTGGTGCTGATCTACCTGACCTATGTCACCAACACCGCGGTGGTGGTAGCCGGAAGCACCGACCGGGTCCAGAATGACGCGCTGGTGACGGCGGCAGTCGAACTTGTGGCGTATCGGTTGACGAACGTCATCGAGGCTCTCCGCCCGACCAGCGGGACCTTCAATGCCAAGGTAGGCGCGGGCAACGTGTCCGTGACGTTCCGGTCCGAAGCCGCGCGCATCGATCTCAATGCCGCGCCAAAAGGCCTGATCAGCAGGCTCATGATCGGTCTTGGCGTCACTCCGTCGAATGCGGCAGACTATGCCGATCGTATCCTGGCGTGGCGCGCGGCAACAGAGGCGGGCGAAGATGATCCCGAGAATTCCCTTTATCGCACGTCTGGGGCTGCCTACATCCCGCGTCACGCCCCGTTCCCGGAGGCCGAAGAACTGTGGCTGGTGCGCGGGATTCCGTCGCTGGTCGTCGAAAAGATGCTTCCGTTCGTAACGGTGTTCAGCAATCTGGCCGCGGTCAATGTTCTCGACGCTGCGCCGCAGGTAGTGGCGGCGCTGCCGGGAATGACGCCGGAGAATTTGCAGGAGGTGCTGGCACAGCGCGACGATCCGGCGCTGGATCCGCGTTCCCTGCTGGCGATGACCGGCAGCGAAGGAGCCACACTGGCGGGTTCCAAAGCCTATCGGATCACGATCGGCGTGGAGTTGAGCGGTGGACGACGGAGCGCGGCGGAAGTCGTGATCCTGCTTCTCGAAAGCGGTGACGAGCCTTATCGTGTATTGTCGTGGCGCAACGCCTCCGACGACGGCGCGGCATCGCAAAAGGCCTCTCTGAGATGAAGCTGTTTCAAACCATCGGCGCGATCCTCAACGGATGGACCAGCAGCGTGGCGGCCGCGATCATCGCGGCCTTCGATCGCGTGGTGTCGCCCCGCGTGGTCAGGCTGATTGAAGATGACAAGGGCGACTTCGTGGTCGAAACGGCGGCCAAATCGGAGAATTTCCCGGCGCATATTGCATTCGCTGACGGGACGCTGTCCGCACCCAATCTTGCACCGGTGTTCAGGGGAAGCCGGGTTGAGATCGTTCTTCAACCCAAACGTTTCCTGTTTCGCCCGCTTGAACTGCCGGCGCGCGCTGCGGATTTCCTCGACGGCATCATACGGGCGCAGATCGATCGCCTGACGCCGTGGAGCGCGAGCGAGGCGGTGTTCGGCTGCAGCGCCCCGGTCGAGAGCGGCACGGAGAGCATCACCACGGTGATCGCGGCAACCACGCGCAAAGTAGCGTTGGTTTATGTGCAGGCGGTGTCTCACTTCCATCCTGCCGCCGTCGCGGTCTGCACCGATGTGGCCGAGCGCAAGGCAGGTCGCGTCAAGGTATTCGAGCAGAAGGCCCGCGGCCACCTCGACGCCGCGCGTTTGAGCCGCTCACTGCTGGTCGCGCTCGGCGTCGTCGCTGTGGCCGCGCTGCTCTCGGTGATCGTTGCAGCCTATATGGCGGATCATCTCGGCGCGCAGGAGAGCGAGCTCGCGCGGCAGATTTCACAACGGCGCACTGCCATTCGCGCCGGCAGCGCCGGCAGCGACCGCTCGCCTATCGCAGCGCTGGAGCGGCGCAAATACGAGACGCCGGCGAGCGTGATCGTGCTCGATGCGCTGAGCCAGGTGCTGCCCGACCACACTTATGTGACCGAACTGCATC
>Ga0207657_10005015_pt1 | contig 13899 bp, 15 predicted proteins | sample KBSC33metaG_FD_184316 | JGI IMG/M metagenome (GOLD analysis project Ga0207657, IMG submission 184316) | Corn rhizosphere microbial communities from Kellogg Biological Station, Michigan, USA - KBS C3-3 metaG (SPAdes) (version 2) | ecosystem: Host-associated > Plants > Roots > Rhizosphere > Soil ... | reverse complement strand
GGCTTCGGCCTCGCTCCGCGACCTGGCCGTCCGCCAGGCAGTCGCGATGCTGCCCGACCGCGAGCGCGACGTGATCGAGCTTCGGTTCGGTCTCGTCGGAGAAGGCCCCGCCTCGCTCGAGGCGATCGGCAAGCAGCTCGGCCTGACGCGCGAGCGTGTGCGTCAGATCGAGACCGAGGCGCTGCGCAAGCTCGCGCAGAACGAAGACCTCGCCGACGCCGCTTAAGTAGAGAGTCATGAACCTGGTTCCCGGCTTCGCCGGGCAACCAGGTTCGTCACTCACGTGCCGAGCTCGGTCCCGGCCAACTTCGTCGCTCATGTCTTTATCGTCCGCGGCGGTGCATTTCACCGCCCACGACGAGCTGTCCCTCTTTTACCTCCTACTCGCGCTCGGCGCGCTGCTGGTCGCGGCCGCGCTGCGACGGCTGCCCGTGGCAGTGCTCCTCGTCTGCGGCGGGCTGATCCTCGGCTTCGTCCCGGGCCTGCCGCGCATCGAGCTGCCGCCGGACCTCGTGCTCGTCGCGATCCTGCCCCCGCTTCTCTACTCCGCCGCGTTCTTCACCGGCCTCCGCGACCTGCGCCACAACCTGCGCCCGATCTCGCTGCTCGCGTTCGGGCTCGTCACCGTCACGACGTGCGGCGTTGCGGTCGTCGCGCACCACATGATCGCGAACCTCAGCTGGGCCGGAGCGTTCACGCTCGGCGCGATCGTGTCGCCGACGGACGCCCTCGCCGCGACCGAGGTGGCGCGACGCCTCAGCCTCCCGCGACGCGTCGTGTCGGTGCTCGAAGGCGAGAGCCTGTTCAACGACGGGCTCGCGCTCGTGCTCTACAAGTACGCCGTCGCGGCGGCGGTCGCCGGGACGTTCTCGCTCTGGGACGCGTCATGGCATCTCGTCCTCAATGTGGTCGGCGGCATCGCGGTCGGGCTCGGGGTCGCGTACATCGTGCGGCAGGTGCGGAAGCGGGTCGACGACGCCCCGACCGAGGTCGCGATCGCGCTCCTCTCCGGCTACCTCGCCTACCTGCCCGCGTCGGCGATCGGTGTGTCCGGCGTGCTCGCTGCGGTGACGATCGGCGTCTACATGGGCTGGTACACGCCCGAGCTGACGACGGTGCAGACACGGCTCTCCGGCGATGCGTTCTGGGAGATCCTCGTCTTCCTCGTCAACGGGCTCCTGTTCGCGCTCGTCGGCCTCCAGCTGCACGCGATCGCCTCGCGGCTCGCGATCACCTCGACGCTGATCGGCGAAGCGCTTGCGATCGTCGCCGCCGTGATCGTGATCCGGCTCGTCTGGGTGCCGATCTTCACGTACGTGCCGCGCTTCCTCTTCCGGCGGGTGCGTGAACGCGATCCGTACCCGCCGTGGCAGGCGCCGGCCGTGATCGCGTGGGCGGGAGTGCGCGGTGCCGTGTCACTCGCGGCCGCACTGGCCCTTCCGACGGGATTCCCGCAGCGCGACGTGATCGTGTTTGTCACGTTCGTCGTCATCCTCGTCTCGCTGATCGGGCCGATCGTCACGCTGCCGGGGATCGTCCGGCTGATCGGGATCGAGGACGACGGCGGGGCGGACCGGGAGGACTCGAAGGCGCGCATCAAGGCCGCTGAGGCGGCATTGGCAAGGATCGAGGAGATCGCCGAGGAAGGCTGGGCGAACGACGACTCGCTCGAGCGTGCTCGAGGGCAGTATCGGTTCCGCACCAACCGCTTCACCGCACGGCTCACCGGCGAGGACGGCGACGGCGCCGAAGAGCGTTCCGTTCTCTACCAGCGTCTACGGCGCGAGCTGCTGGACGCGGAGCGGACGGCCGTGCGCGCGCTCAGGAACGAGGGTCACATCACGGAGGAGGTCGCGCAGCGCGTGCAGCGCGACATCGACCTCGAGGACAGCCGGCTCGACGCTTAGGCGGGCTGCAGTACGAGCGGCCGCGACGCGCGGTTGATCTGCAGCACAAGCCCGGAGGCGAACAGGCACAGCAGGCCGGCCGTCCCGAACGCCCAGCCGTACCCGCCGAACCACGTCCGCACCGCGCCCGCGGCCCACGCCGCAGCCGCCGCGCCGAACATGTGCGAGCAGAAGATCCAGCCGAAGATCACGCCGACACGCTCACGGCCGAAGATCTCTGCCGTCAGCGCCACGGTCGGCGGCACGGTCGCGATCCAGTCGAGTCCATAGAAGACGATGAACAGGATCAGCCCGAAGTGCGGTGAGGAGAACACGTACGGCAGCGCGAGCAGCGACAGGCCGCGCAGGCCGTAGTACCAGAACAGCAGCACGCGTGGGTCGTAACGGTCGGTCAGCCAGCCCGAGCAGGTCGTGCCGATGATGTCGAACACGCCGATCGTCGCGAGGAGCCCGGCCGCCGCGACCTCGCCGTAGCCGTGGTCCATCGCGGCGGGGATCAGGTGCGTGCCGATCAGGCCGTTCGTCGAGAGGCCGCAGATGAAGAAGCTGCCGGCGAGCAGCCAGAAGTCGCGGCTATGCCTCGCCATCATCAAACCCGAGGTCGCAGCCGCGAACGGGTTGCGAACTGCGGCAGGCGCGTGCTCGATCTCGCTGCCGCCGAACGGCGCGATGCCGAGATCGGCGGGTCGATCCCGTAACAGGAGTGCGGCGAGAGGCAGGACGAGCACAAACGCGACCGCGCTGACCGTGACCGCGGTGTAGCGCCAGCCCCACGCGTCGGTGATCGCGGCCAGCGCGGGGAGGAAGATCAGGTTGCCGGTCGCCGTGGACGCGGTCAGCACACCGGTGACGAGCCCGCGGCGCTCGACGAACCAGCGATTCGCGATCATCGCCGCCAGCGGCACCGCGACGGCGCCGGTGGCGAGGCCGTTGACGATCCCCCAGAGGATGTCGAGCTGCCACGGCGCGTTCATGAACACCGTCAGGCTCGACCCCGCGCTGACGCCGAGCAGGGCGCCGATCGTCACGCGCCGCATGCCGAAGCGCTCGACGAGCCCGGCAGCGAACGGCCCGCCGAGCCCGTAGAAGATGAGGTTCACCGAGATCGCGAAGCCGATCGTCGCGCGACTCCAGCCGAACTCGTTCTGGAGCGGGACGATCAGCACGCCGGGCGTCGACCGGAACCCGGCCGCCGTGATCAGCGTCACGAAGCCGGCGCCCGCGACGACCCACGCGTAGTGCACCCGCCTCATACGAGCCTCAACGTCCTCTGCCGCGCCGGTCTTCCGCTACGTGGTCAGGACGACCGGCCCGAGCCCGTTCTGATCGGGTCCCTGCGTCGTGACGACCCAGCCGTCGAAGTTCTTCAGCGCGTACGGCACCGACAGCCGGACGCGTGTCGTCTTGCCGTGGACACGGAACGATCCGCACGGCGCGACCGCCTTGCCGTTGTGCGTGAGCCAGAGCTCGTAGTACGACGACTGCTTCGCCTGCTCGGGCAGCCCACTCACCTCGACGAGCATCGGCCAGTTGCCGACCGAGTCTTTCTCGGCGATGTTGATGACGCCATGCGACTCCGCGGGCGCATCGGCCGCGCCGTGCATCGCGACCATCCGGATCGAGGTGAACGCGGCGGGCTTACCTTTCGAGTGGCCGAACGCGTAGCCCCCAACGAACGCTGCCAAGGCAGCGGCCAGTGCGAGCACGGCCACGCGCCCGCGGCGGCGCCGCAGGAGGAACGCGACTTCAGGCGGGTCAGACTCCTCCGCCGGCACGGGCGGCAACGAGAGGTCCGGCGAGAGGTCGGGCGGCGGGCCGGCGGCAACCAGCAGCTCGTGCACACGGCGCAGCGTCGCCTCCTCCTCGCGGGAGAGGCCCTCGGTACCGACGATGTCGTCGAAGCTCATTCGAACTCGTCTCCCAGGATCTCGGCGAGCCGCGCCAGCGCCGCGCGCGTTCGTGTCTTCACCGTTCCGAGCGGGATGCCGAGGAACTCGGCGACCTCGCTCTGCGAGAGCCCGCTCCAGTACGCGAGCGAGACCACCTCGCGTTCGCGCTCGTTGAGCTCTTCGAGCGCGCGGTGCACGCGCCACGACACCCAGCCCTGCTCGGCCTGCTCTGCAGGGCCAGCATCGTGGGACGGCTCGTCGGGGATGTCGGCCGGGATCTCGGTGCGGTTCCGCGCCCGGTCGACGATCGCATTGCGGGCGACGGCGTAGAGCCACGGTGCGCCCGGCCCCCGGTCGGGCTTGTACGTCCCGGCGGAACGCCAGATCGAGGCGAACGTCTCCTGGACCGCGTCCTCGGCGCGGCCGCGATCGCCGAGCCGGCGCAGGGCAAGGCCGAACACGGGACGCGCGTACCGCTGGTACAGAAGCTCGAACGCCGAGCGATCCCCGCCCGCTGCGCGCTGGATCAGCTCGCCGTCCGTGGTGCTCACGGGCAGCATCCTAGGCAGTGATAACGCCATCGCCACGGAAATGATCTACGAAAGAGTCCGCCTCCCGGATTGCAAAAGACGGCCGCCGTCGACGACCAGGGTCGTTCCGGTGACGAATCCGGCCGCCGCCAGGTAGGAAACAGCCTCGGCAACGTCCTCCGGCGAGCCGACCCGGCCGAGCAGCGTCTCGGCGGCACGCCGCTCCTCCTGGTCTGCCTCGACCGCAACCGGCCCGGGCGCGATGCCGCACACCCGCACCTCCGGCGCGAACGCCTTGGCGAGCAGGCGCGTGAGCATCGCCTGGGCCGCCTTCGCCGCGCAGTGCGGTGCGAACGAGACCCAAGGCTGGTAAGAGGCGACGTCCTCGACGAGGATCAGGACGCCGCGGGTCGCGCGCAGGTGCGGCGCCGCCGCCTGGGCGAGGAAGAACGTCCCCTTCGCGGTCACGCCGGCTGCGGCGTCCCAGTCGGCCTCCGTCACGTCGTCGACCGCTTTCGGCACGAACCCGTCCGACGCCGCGTGGACGACGAGGTCGAGCCCGCCGAGCCGAGCCACTGCGTTCACAACGAGCTCCCGCGCTCCGGCGACCGTCGAGAGGTCGCCATCCACGCGGCCCGCGGCCATGACCTGCCAGCCTTCCGCTTCGAGGCGGGCCGCGATCGCCAGGCCGATCCTGCCCGTGCCCCCCGCGATGAGCGCCCGCTTGTTGTCCATCTGTAAAACCATGCTCGGCAGCAGTAAAACAGAGCGCCGAGCACGTGACGGAACTGCTCCCGTGCGTCATAACACCGGCATGCGCAAGGTCATCGCAGCTCTCGCGATCCTGGCGGCCGCTCTCGTCGGCGCATCACCGGCCGACGCGGCCGTGACGAGGACGGTCAACATCTACGGCTCCGTGTTCTCGCCGAAGTCGATGACGATCGTCGCGGGCGACACGATCAGGTGGGTCAACAGGGACAACGACAACCATCAGGTCTACGCCGACAACGGCTCGTTCGTCTCGGCGATCCTGAAACCGAATCAGTCGTTCTCGTTCACGTTCAGAGCTGCCGGTTCCTACACCTACAAGGACGAGCTGCATCCGAAGATCCGCGGCACGATCCTCGTGAAAGGCGCGCCGCCGACCCTGACCCTTGCCGCCTCGGCGAAGTACGTCGTCGCCGGCGACAAGCTGACGCTCACCGGGATCGTCTCGAACCATCTGGCCGGGGAGCAGGTCGCGATCTTCTACCAGCCGTACCCGATGCCGAACGCGATCCAGCGCGCCGTCGTCCTGACGACGACCGGCGGCGTGTTCTCGTTCGACGTCGCCCCCGGTATCCTCACGACCTACCAGGCGACGTGGAAGGGCGCGTTCGCGACGCCGACCACGGTGCAGGTGCAGCCGCGCCTGTCACTCGGCCGCAACGGTGCCTGGATCATCCACGCCTACGGCGGGCACGGGCTGGCCGGCCGCGACGTCCAGTTCCAGCGGTTGAACACGCTGACCGGGCAGTGGGTCACCTTGAAGAAGGTGCAGCTGAACAGCCGGTCGGGCGCGCGCGTCGACGTGACGCTCCCGAAGGGGCTCAACCATCTGCGGCTCGCGATGTCGGTGAACGCTGCGGGCGCCGGTCTGCTCGGCGGGATCTCGCCGACCCTCAACTGGCGCGAGCGCTAGCTGCTCCGAGCCTCCTCGTAGCGGCGGCCGACCTCGTCCCAGTTGACGACGTCCCACCACGCGCCGAGGTAGTCGGGACGGCGGTTCTGGTAACGCAGGTAGTACGCGTGCTCCCAGACGTCGATGCCGAGCAGCGGTACATCGCTCTGCATGACCGGGCTGTCCTGGTTCGCGGTCGAGTAGACGGCGAGCCCGGTTCCGTCCCAGACGAGCCACGTCCAGCCTGAGCCGAACCGCTTCACGCCGCCGTCGTTGATCGCGGCCTTCAGCTGGTCGGCGTCGCCGAACGTGTCGGTGATCGCCTGGCCGAGCGCGCCCGACGGGTCGCCGCCGCCGCCCGGCTTCATGCTCTGCCAGAACAGCGAGTGGTTCGCGTGGCCGCCGCCGTTGTTCCGGACAGCAGCCTGCTTGTCCTCGGGGAGCGACGACAGGTTCGTGAGCACCTGCTCGAGCGGACGGCCGTCCCACTCCGTCCCGTCCAACGCCTTGTTCAAGTTGTCGACGTAGGCCTGGTGGTGCTTGCCGTGGTGGATCCGCATCGTCTGCTCGTCGATCGTCGGCTCGAGTGCGTCGAATGCGTACGGCAGCTCGGGAAGCTCGTAGGGCACCGCGTTCCTCCTCTGGTTACAGGTGAATGGAGGATATGCTCCGCGCCGCACCCGGGAATCTGGAACGAGGAGACCGATGGCCACCACCTACGAGCAGATCACCGCCCGCGAGTTGAAGCCGGCGCTCTTGGAGCTCGACGGCATCTCACGGGAGACGATCGAGGCGCACTACAAGCTGTACCAGGGGTACGTCAACAAGCGGAACGAGATCCTCGGGAAGCTCGACGGCGTCGATCTCTCGAGTGCGAACCAGGTCTACTCTGACCTCCGCTCGCTGAAGGTCGACCTGACCTTCGCGATCGGTGGGATCAAGAACCACGAGATCTACTTCGAGCATCTGGGCGGCATCGGCGGCGACCCCGCCGGCGCGTTCGGCGATCTCGTCAAGCGCGACTTCGGCTCGGTCGACGCGTGGAAGGCGGACCTGAAGGCGACCGGCCTGGCGGGCCGCGGCTGGGCGTGGACGGCATACGACTGGGACGAGGGCCGGCTCTTCAACTACCTCGGTGACGCGCAGAACACGTTCCCGGTCTGGAACGCGACGGCGCTCGTCGCCCTCGACGTCTACGAGCACGCCTACTTCATCGACTTCGGCACCGATCGCGCCGCGTACATCGACAAGTTCTTCGACAACCTCGATTACGACGTGGTGAACGACTGGGTGCAGCGGTACGGGATCCGCAAGTAGCGATACGCTGAGCCGCGAATGACCTTCGCGGCGGTCGTCGTGCTGGGTTACCTCCTCGGCTCCTGCCCGTGGGGGTATTGGCTCGTGCGGCTCATCCGCCACGAGGACATTCGCAAGGTCGGTTCCGGCAACATCGGCGCCACCAACGTCTGGCGCACGTACGGTCGGTGGCTCGGCGTGCCGGTCGTGCTGTTGGACACGCTGAAGGGCTTTGTCCCAGCGCTGCTCGGGATGCTGTTCGTCTCGCATTGGGCCGGAATCGTCGCCGGGGCCGCGGCGATGCTCGGCCATTGGCGCCCCCTCTTCCTGCGGTTCGCCAAGGGCGGGAAGATGGTCGCGACCTGCGGCGGCGTCTTCTTCGGCGTCGCGGTCTGGGTCGCGCTGACGGGCGGGCTCGTGTGGCTCGCGACGTTCGTGCTGTTCCGCTACGCGTCTGTCGCATCGATCGTCGCCGGCATCTCGCTGCCGGTGATTGCCGCGGTCTACGGCTATCCCACGCCGGTCGTCGTCTTCGGCGCCGGTGCCGCGGCAGCCATCCTCTACTTGCACCGAGGCAATCTGCGTCGCCTCCGCGCCGGCACCGAGCACCGATTCCGGCTCCGAAGGCCCGCGAGTGCGTAGGGTCCTCGTCCTTCTCGTGGTCGCCGGCGCGCTCTGGGGCGCGCCGGGCGCCTTCGCGGCCGGCTGGTGCGGGTCCGGTGAGTCGGCCGTCGAGCGCCCGGACGCGACGACGGGCCCGCAGATCCACGTGATCTGGGCCGTGCCTGCCGACGGCGCCGACAACTTTGCGACCGGAGCGGGGCGGATCGCAGACGATCTCGCATCGATCTCAACCTGGTGGGTCGGGCAAGACCCGACGCGCGCGCCGCGCCTCGACAATGCGGTGTTCCCGGGTGGGACGTGCGCGGACATCTCGTTCGTTCGGCTGCCTCAGCCCGCCTCTTCGTTCGTGGGTGCGGGCTTCGCCCTTGACACGATCAAGAACGACCTCGAGACGACGGGGTTCGGCAACCTCTACAAGAAATACCTCGTCTACTTCGACACCCCATTCGTCGAGCAGGACGTGTGTGGGATCTCGGACAAGAACTTTTCGTCGGGGCCGACGTTCTCCGTCGTCTTACTCGCCGGCTGCCCGGGCGTTGCAACCGACGGGATCGCGGCGCATGAGCTCCTGCACGGGCTCGGCGCGCTGCCGGCGGGAGCGCCGAACGCCTGTACAGCCGCGAACAACCCGCTCGGCCAGGTTCCTGATCCGGGGCATCCCTGCGACTCGCCCCAGGATGTGCTCTACCCCGTCACCAATGGGGCGCCGCTCGCTCAGCTCATCCTCGACGTGAACCACGACGATTACTACGCCCACTCGGGCAGCTGGGACGACATCCAGGATTCGGCGTGGCTGCACTTGCTTGCGGCGCCCGCGATCCAGCTCGTGGTGAGCATCGCCGGTGCGGGAGAGGTCACGAGCGTCGTGCCGGGTGTCGACTGCACGTCCTCGTGCACCACGCAATGGGACGGCGGTGCAACTACGGCGTTGCTCGCCCAACCGGCGAAGGGGAAGCGGTTCGTCGGCTGGACCGGGGCCTGCATCGGAAGGGCCGACTGCAACCTGACGCTCACGAGCGCGGTCTCCGTGAACGCCACGTTCGGGCCGACGCGTGTCCCGGTCGCGCTCGGCAAGACCGGCAAGGGCACTGTCACGTGCGTCCCGAAGTGCGGCAAGACGTTCGCCGCCGGCTCACGCCTCACGCTCCGCGCCGTGCCTGCGAAGGGCTGGAAGTTCGCGTCGTGGACCGGCGACTGCGCGAAGGTTCGCGTCGCGACGTGCCGGCCGAAGACGGACTTCCACGTCTCGGCGCGGGCGATCTTCAGGAAGCGCTGAGCCAGTCGCGCAGCTCGGTGTGCTGCGCTGCGGCGTGCCCTGCGAGCTCGCCGCGCACTTCGCCGACCGTTCCCGTCCGCTCCGCGAGCACGTCGTGCCGGTGGATCGTCTCGAGGTTCAGCTGCTGCGCGAACAGGAAGTCGGTCTCGGCGAGATCGGGATAGCGGTCGATCGTCGCCTTGAGGGCGAACCGCACCGAGTCTTCGACGAACCGCGGCTGTAGGTGCGCGTGCTCGACGACGAACAGCTCGTCGGGACGCTTCAGGAGCTCGTAGACGGGCGAGCTCATCGAGTGCTCGACGATCTCCACGAGATGCTCGGCGTTGATCTGCGTCTCGGTGCCGACGAGCAGCGTTCCCTTGCCACGCTGGTTGTGCGTCGCGAGCGGGACGAGCTCGAGGATGCGCTCGATGTCGTCGTCGGCGAAGCCCGCCTCGAGCAGGCGGCCGGCGGCGGAGTTGCGCACGAGCCCCTGGGCGCACGGGCACGCGTTGATGCCCCACGCCTCGACGCCGACGACGCGCCGCACCCGCTGCGGGGAGGCGGCCGCGATCCCGATCAGCTTCGCGATCTCCTGGGTCGGGAGGTCGGTGACGGGTGTGCGCCGCTCGAGCGGGTACTGCGCCTCGATCCGCACCTCGGCGCGGAACGCTCCTTGCCGCTCGACGATGTGCGCCGCGATGTGCTGGGCGAGCGTCTCGACGAGGAACGCCTCGCCGATCACGACGGCGTCGATCGCCTCGCCGAACAGCTCCGGGAAGCGCGACATGTGGACGCCCTTCTGGGCGGGATCGAGATCGACGGTGCAGGAGATCTCGGCGGCGAACGTCTTCTCGCGCCCGTCGTGGCGGATGCGGATCGCCTTCTGGACGCCCGTCACGCCCGCCCGGGTGAGCCCGAGCTGAACGTCCGGGGTCGAGGCCTGCAGGTCGAGGGTCAGGTCGTTCCGAGTGCCCGCCATCGGGTACAACCGTAGCGCGCCGATGGACGACAGCCGCTTCCCCCGCATCGTTTCGCTGGCCTGCCACGACCTGCGCACGCCGCTCGCGACCATCTACGGCTTCGCGCGCACGCTGACGCGCCTGGAGGAGCACGACGAACGGACCGGCCGCTACCTCGGGATGATCGAAGAGGCGTCGCAGCAGATGACCGAGCTGCTCGACGAGCTCGGCGCGGCTGCGCGGATCGAAGCCGGTCGCTGGGAACCGGCGGTCCGCGAGGTCGACACAGCCGAGCTCGCACACGCAGACGACGGGCGGATCGCGGTTGACGGAACTGGGGAGACGATCGAGACCGACGCGGACGCCGTCCGGTCGGCGCTGCACTCGCTCGCGGTCGCCGCACTCCGGCACGGGCCGGTCGAGCAGGTCCGCTGGAGCGTCGCCGGTCGCGAGCTCTCGCTCACACCGGTGACTCCGGCCGCGGCACCGATCGTCAGCGGCGAAGAGGTGCGCGACCTCGGCTCTCTCGTCGCGGTGTCCGTGATCTCTGCGCTCGGCGGCTCGCTCGAGATCGCCGGTCAGAGCTTGAAGGTTCGACTCTAAAGACGTCGCGCCTTGATGATCCGCTCGAGGAACTGCTGCGTTCGCGGCTCCTTCGGGCTTGTGAAGATCTCCTCGGGCGGTCCCACTTCGAGAATGCGGCCCTCGTCCAGGAAGCACACGCGGTTCGCGATGTCGCGTGCGAACGACATCTCGTGCGTCGCGAGCACCATCGTCATGCCGCCCTGCGCGAGCTCTCCGATCACTTGCAGCACCTCGGCGACGAGCTCCGGGTCGAGCGCGCTCGTCACTTCGTCGAGCAGCATCAGCTCGGGACGCATCGCGAGCGCCCGCACGATCGCGACGCGCTGCTGCTGGCCGCCGGACAGCCGGTCCGGGTACTCGAGTCGCTTGTCGGCGAGGCCGAACCGCTCGAGCAGCTCAGTCGCCCGTTCTTCCGCTTCAAGCTTCGACAGCCCGAGCACGTCGCGCGGCGCAAGCGTCACGTTGCGCATCACGTTCATGTGCGGGAAAAGGTTGAACGACTGGAAGACGATCCCGATCCGGCGGCGCACGGCGTTTACGTCGCGTGCGCCGGTGATCTCGTGGCCCGCGAGGAAGATGCGGCCCTCGTCGATCCTTTCGAGCAGGTTGATGCAGCGGAGCAGCGTCGACTTGCCCGAGCCTGACGCGCCGATCAGTGCAACCACCTCGTGCTCCGCGACGGCGAGGTCGATGCTGCGCAGCACGACGTGCTTGCCGAACGACTTCGTTACCCCTTCGACGCCGAGTGCGCTCATGCCTCGCTCCGGCGCCGGCAAAGCCCGCACCTGCGCTCTTTGATGAGCTCCGTCGAGCCTACGCTCATACGCCGCCTCCGGCGTCGCGGCGCCGGCGGTCACGCGCGACGAGCCAGTCGGTGAACCGCGCGAGCGGAATCGTGATCGCGACGAACAGCACCGCTGCCGAGAGGTACGCGGTGTAGTTGAACGTCGCGTTGGTGTCGATCGACGCCTGCTGGAATGCCTCGATCGCGCCGAGCGTCCCGACGAGCGCAGTGTCCTTTTGCAGCCCGATGAAGTCGTTGAGGAGCGGTGGGATGACGCGGCGCACAGCCTGCGGGAGGATGATCCGCCGCAGGGTCTGTCGGTGCGACAGGCCGAGCGAGCGCGCTGCTGCCTGCTGGCTCGGGTGGATCGACTCGATCCCGGCGCGGTACACCTCGCTGACGTACGCGCTATACACGAGGACGAGCGAGATGATCCCCCAGAAAACCACCGACGTCGGGACGTAGCTGAGCCCGAGCGCCGGGGCGCCGAGCGCGAGCATCGCGATCACCAGGATCGTCGGGATACCGCGGAAGAGATCGGTGTAGATGATTGCGAGCGCCCGGAGCGGGAAGAACACCGGTCCCTGCAGGCTGCGGAGCACCGCGAGGAAGAGCGCGAAGACGAGGATTAGCACCTCGGCGATGCAGAAGATCTTCACGTTCAAGAGGAACGCGCGCGCGATCTCGGGGAACGTCGCCTTGAACTCGCCCCAGTTGAAGAATGTGCGGCGGACTTCCGGCCAGCCCGGGGCGTGCGTGATCGCGACCGCGATGAGGATGAAGAACACCGCGGTCGAGAGGAGCGCGATAGCCGCGCTCCGGCGGCCGTCGCCGCCGGAGCTAAAGCTATTGACCACCCGCGAGCGGCGGTCTACTTCAAGATCGGCGCGCCGGTCGCCTTCGCCAGCCACGTCTGCTGGAGCTTCTTCAGCGTGCCGTTGGTCCGCAGCGTCGTGATCGCCTTGTTGACGCACGCGGTGAGTGGGTTGCCCTTCTGGAGCACGACGCCGAAGTGGTCGGTCGCCTGCCCGGCGGTATTCTCGAACTGGCCGAGGATCTTGCTGTTCGGCACCTGCACGGCGGTCACGTAGAACGCAGTCGGCAGGTCGACCACCAGGCCGTCGATCTGCTTGTTCTTCAGCAGAGCTACGGCCGCCGCGTTGGAGCTCGGGACAGACGGGGTCTGCGACGGGTTGATCCGGCTCTTGATGAACTGGTAGCTCGTCGTGCCGAGCTGGGCGCCGAGCTTGAACGAGCGCAGGCCGGCGATGCTGTGCACGGATGCGATCTTCGTGCCCTTGTTCACGACGATCGCCTGGTTCACGTCGTAGTACGACTTGCTGAACGCAACGACCTTCGCGCGCGCGGGCGTGTATGAGATCTGGTTGATGTCGAAGTCGAACGACTTCTTGCCGGGCGCGAACGACTTGTTGAACGGCACGTAGGTCCACTTGACCGTGGCCTTCGTGTAGCCGAGCTTGCCCGCGATCGCGTAGGCGACGGCGGACTCGTAACCCTTGCCGCTGGCCGGGTCGTTGATCTTCCACTTCGACGTCTTCGTGCCGCCGGCGTACCACGGCGGGTAGGCCGGGTTGTCGGTGCCGATCGTCAGCTGCCCGTCGGTGACTGTCGGGCACGTGGCGTCGACCCGCGCTGCGGCGTGCTGGGAGGTGGCAAGCGCACCGACCGCGGCCAGCGCCGTGACGAGGCTCGCGAGCAAGAGGATCTTCTTCTTCATGGCTCTTTCTCTCTCGTGGGATGGGGGGAGGGTCAGCGTATCGCCTGGGCTACCCATGACTGGAACGCCGCGAGCAGCGGCTCGGCGTTCAGCAGCAGGCGGCCGTGGTCGAGCACGCCGGACGCCATCCCGCGGTGCACCGACTCGACGAGCAGGGTGTCCTCGCGCCCGACCTGGTCGTCGAAGGCGAAGAACTCCTTGCGCCACGCGGGGTCGACGTCGGGCGCGAAGAAGTAATCGAGGTACCGCGCGGTGCGTCCGGAGCCGTTCGGCGAGATCGGCCCGATCGAGAGGTTCGCTGGACCGGGGAAGACGTTGATGCCGGTGTTCGGGTAGAGCAGGTGGAACTGTCCGCGCTCGCCGGTCTGCTTGGCGGTGGCGAATTGCGCGGCGAACGTCGGGTGCGCCTCGAGCAGGTAGCGGTCGGGATGCACGTCGACCTCGGCACTGAATGCCGGGTGCGCGGTCGGGCAGTGGTAGCACTCGAGGAAGTTCTCGACCACGATCTTCCAGTTCGCGTTCGAGCTGAAGTCGACGCGCGAGTGAAAGGCAATCGCGTCGAGGTCGATGTCGCGGGCGAGGATCTCGGGCAGGTCGCCGAGTTGCTCGTCGAGGGTCGGCGCTTCGGGATCGGGGTTCACGAAGAGGAACGGGCCCCAGGTGCCGGCG
>Ga0207657_10005012_pt1 | contig 13908 bp, 17 predicted proteins | sample KBSC33metaG_FD_184316 | JGI IMG/M metagenome (GOLD analysis project Ga0207657, IMG submission 184316) | Corn rhizosphere microbial communities from Kellogg Biological Station, Michigan, USA - KBS C3-3 metaG (SPAdes) (version 2) | ecosystem: Host-associated > Plants > Roots > Rhizosphere > Soil ... | reverse complement strand
TGGTCGTCGACGATCAGCGTCGTGATCTCGTCTGTCATGTGGGCTGATCCTATGCCGAAAGGAGGGAAAGCTGTTCGTCGCGCTCCGGTGGGTGGAGCCTGAGCGTCCGGCGGTCCCGGACACCGTGAAGCTTCGCCAGCCGACGCACGTCTTCCTTTGCGGGGCGTGCCTCCGCCTGCGGGAGATACGAGCTGCGGGCGTACAGCCGCTCGTATTCTGGCAGCAGCTCGGGCCAGTCGTGGGCAAGGCAGTCGAGGAAGTGCTCGCGGGTGCCCGGGCGCAGGTACAGGAGATTCGCCCAGATGCCGCAGGCGCCCGCTTCGCGAGCCGCGACGATCACTCGTTCCAGGGAGCTCGGGTGGTCGGAGAGCCCAGGGAGGAGCGGGGCCATGCCGACGCAGGCGCGAACGCCGACTGCGACGAGCTCCTTGAGCGCCCGCAGGCGCTGGCGCGGCGGTGCCGTCCCGGGCTCCGTCGTGCGCCAGACGTCGTCGTCGACGGTCGGCACCGAGAACGTGACCGAGACGTCGGCCCGCGCCGCAGCCTCGGCCAACAGGTCTGCGTCACGGACGATCAGCGGCCCGCGCGTGATGATGTCGAACGGGTTCGACGCGTCGCGCAGCACCTCGATGCACGCGCGCGTCAGCCGGTAGCGGCCCTCGGCGGGCTGGTACGGATCGGTGGCGGCGCCGATCACGACGTGCTCGCCGCGCCAGCCCGCGCGCGCGAGCTCCACGCGCAGGCGCTCGGCGACGTTGACCTTCACGCGGATCGAGGTGCCGTAGCGATGATCGGACGGGCGGTCGGCGCGCCGCTCGAACGCCCGGACGTAACAGAACGTGCACCGATGGACGCAACCCATGTAGGGGTTGAGCGACCAGTCGAAGGGCATGCCTTTGACATGGTTGAGGGCGACCTTGCACGGCTCTTCCCGATACGCGACCCGCACCCGCCCATGATAGAACATATGTTCGATCCGTCGCGGGCCTGGCTATACTCATCCGACTGATTCGCGTGGACGACGATCTGCCGCCCAGTACGCGCGCGTCCACGGGACGCTCCCTATGACGTTCGCACTCGAAATGCTGGCCCTTGTTGGCCTCATCGTGGCGAACGGGTTTTTCGTCGGGGCCGAGTACGGTCTCGTCACCTCTCGCCGCACCCGGATCCTCGAGCTCCAGCACGAGGGCAACCGCCGCGCGCGGCAGGTGATGAAGATCACGGGCAACCCGCCGCGGTTCATCGCGGCGATGCAGCTGGGCGTGACGATGACGAGCCTCGGGATCGGCGCGCTCGGCGAGCAGGTGCTCGCCCACAAGTTCGACGCGGTCATGGCGTCGGTGCTCGCGGTGATCGTCGCGCTGCTGATCGTCACCTATCTGCACGTCGTGATCGGCGAGCTCGTCCCGAAGGGGATCGCTCTCGGCCACCCGGAGCGCACCGCGCTCGCAGTGTCGGCGCCGGTGCGCGCCTTCTTCACCATCTTCGGGCCGCTCGTCTGGCTGCTGCAGGAGTCGTCGTCGTTCCTCCTGCGCGCGCTGGGGCTCCAGCCGCCCGGCGCCGAGCACGAGGCGCACTCGGAGGCCGAGCTCCGCATGCTCCTGTCGTCCTCTGCAGAGCAGGGCGAGATCGAGCACGAGGAGCAGGAGATGCTCTACAAGGTCTTCGACTTCGCCGACAAGGAGGTCGCGGACGTGATGGTCCCGCGGCCCGAGGTCGTCGCGATCTCGATCGCGCTCCCCGCGGAGGAGGCGTTGCAGGCCGTGCTCGAGTCGCCGTACACGCGGTACCCCATCTACCGCGAGTCGCTCGACGACATCGTCGGGGTGCTGCACATCCGCGACTTGATCGAGGCGCTCCACGACCGGGGGATCGTCTCCGTCGACATGGAGACGCTCGTTCGGCCTGCGTACATGGTCCCGGAGACCAAGGATCTCGGCGCGCTGCTGACCGAGTTCCGGCGGACGAACCAGCACATGGCGATCGTGATCGACGAGTACGGGTCGATGGAGGGGATCGTCACGCTCGAGGACCTGCTCGAGGAGATCGTCGGCGAGATCGAGGACGAGTTCGACCTTCCGGACGAGACGATCGAGCGCATCGACGAGGACACGATCCGCATCGACGGCACATTCCCGATCGACGACTTCAACGAGCAGTTCGACTGCGACCTGCCCGACGAGGACTACCACACGGTCGCCGGCTTCGTGTTCGGCGAGCTCGGGCGCACGGCCGAGCCGGGCGACGAGGTTCAGCACAACGGCCTGCTGTTCAACGTGGACTCCGTCGAGGGCCAGCGCATCGATCGGCTCCGGGTGACGTTCCAGCCGTGGCGGCGGCCGGAACAGCAGGAAGACGACGACGCCGCGGCGTAGCTTCTTCGCACCGGGGCGCGTCAACCTGATCGGCGAATACACCGACCTCGCGGGCGGTCTCGCGCTGCCGGCGGCGATCGACCTCGGTGTGACGCTGACGATCGAGCCGGCGGACGAGCTGTCGATCGTCTCGGACGCGGGCGACCTGTCGGCGTCCGTCTCGGCGGTCGTCACCGAGCTCGGCGACGTGCGGCCGTGCCGCGGCGTCCTCACGTCGACGCTGCCGATCGGCGCGGGGCTGTCGTCGTCCGCGGCCGTGCACGTGGTGCTGACGCTGGCGCTCGGCGGTCTCGACGGCATGGAGCTCGCACGCGTGGCGCAGCAGGCCGAGCAGCGCGCGCTCGGTGTCCCGAGCGGGATCCTCGACCAGGCAGCCTCGGCGCTCGGCCGCGACGGGCACGCGGTGCTCCTCGATTTCGACACGCTCGCCTTCGAGCATGTGCCGCTGCCGGATGCGCTCGCGATCGTGGTCGTCGATTCGGGCGTGGCGCGGCGAAACGCCGAGACGGGCTACGCCGTGCGCACGCGCGAGCTGGTTGAGGGGATGCCGTCTCGCCTGCGTCACATCGAGTCCGAGAACCGACGCGTCCGCGGCGTCGTCGCGGCGCTGCGCGGAGGTGACCTGGAGGCGCTCGGCGCGCTCTTCCGGGACGGCCATGACAGTCTGCGGGACGATTTCGAGGTGACGACGCCGGAGCTCGACCGGCTCGTGGAGCTCGCGTACGCGAACGGCGCGGTTGCGGCGCGGATGACGGGAGGCGGCTTCGGCGGCGCGATCGTGGCGCTGGTCGGCACGGAAGACGCGAAGGCGTTCGCGGCGCGGATGCCCGGCAGATCGTGGGTTACCCGGGCGGCCGCCGGTGCGCGCGAGCTCAGCTAGATTCGAGGCATGGATCCGCTCGAGTCGTACCTCGCGAAGGTGAAAGAGCGTGCCTACGCCATCACCGACGCGGATGTGCAAGCGGTGAAGGACGCCGGGATCAGCGAGGACGAGATCTTCGAGCAGACTGTTGCCGTCGCGGTGCAGGAAGGCCGTCGCCGCATCGCCGCCGCGGAGAGGGTGATCACCGGCGTCGGCTCGACGGAGCCGGCGAAAAGCACAGGCGCCGACGTGCGCGGCACCGGAGCGGGCCTGTGAGGCTCGAGATCCTGAACGGCGATCACGCGCCGCCCGAGGCTCTCGGAGTGATCAAGACGTTGATGTATCGCCCCGACGTCTTCGGCGGCTGGTTCTCGGACGAGCTCGACGTGGCGATGCGCGGGCCATCTGAGTGGAGCGCGGGCGAGCGCGAGCTGTTCGCCGGCTACGCGTCGCACCTGAACCAGTGCCTCTTCTGACTCAGCTCCCACGGCGCGGTCGCGTCGTATGCGCTCGGTGAGGATGTCTGGGACGCAGTCAGGGCCGATTGGCGGACCGCGCCCGTCGACGAGAAGGTGCGGGCGGCGCTCGGCTTCATCGAGAAGCAGACGCTTCGGCCCGACGAGTTGACCGGGGCCGACGCCGAGGCGGTCTACGCCGCCGGCGTCTCGAAGGAGGGCCTGCGCACCGCCGCGACGGTGGCCGGCCTCTTCAACATGATCGTCCGCCTCGCCGACTCGTTCGGCTGGGCGGTGCCCGATTGGGACCGGCTGATGGAGCGCGCTCCGCTGATGCTCGAAGGCGGCTATTCGATGCGCTCGGTCGAAGACCGCGCCGCGCGCTGAGACAGTTCCGCCGCAGCGACGAAGCGGCGCTCGCGGCGATTCGTCAAGGCGGGCTGATCGTCTTCAGCGCGGGGTAGAGCGACCGGAACCGCCGGTAGGCCTCGTCGTAGTCCCACACCGGCTCGACACGCGCGCGCACGCGCACGCAACGTGTGACCGCTTGTTCCGCGTCCGCGAACGTCCCGGACCGGACCCCGGCCAGCAGTGCCGCGCCGAACGCGGATCCCTCGTCCGTCTCCATGCGCTCGAGCGGCAGCTGCAGCGCCGACGCGACGATGCGCAGCCACAGCTCGCTCCGCGCGCCGCCGCCCGAGACGCGTCCGACCGCCGGCCTCGCGCCTCGCTCGCGCAGCAGCTCGAGCGAGTCGCGCAGGCCGAATGCGACGCCCTCGAGCATCGCACGCCACAGCGCGCCGCGGTCGTGACGAAGCGAGAGCCCGATGAATGCGCCGCGCGCATCGGGATCCGGGTACGGCGTGCGCTCGCCGGCGAGGTACGGCGCGAAGAGCACCCCTTCGGCGCCCGGCTGCCAGCGTTCTGCTTCCGCGTCGAGCTCGCCGTACGAGGCGCCGAGTGCGTGCCGGAGCCACGCCGCCGAGCCCGCGGCGCTGAGCATGACACCCATCGCGTGCCATGTCGCCGGGACTGCGTGGCAGAACGTGTGCACGCGCGCCTGTGCGTCGGGTGAGTAGGAGGGCAGCGCCGTGAAGATGACGCCCGACGTGCCGAGGACGACGGACACCGGTCCCGGCGAAGCGATGCCGACTCCCAGCGCCGCGGCGGCCTGGTCGCCGGCTCCGGCGATCGCCGTCGATTCGTGTGCCTCCGGCAGCCACTCGAGCGGGATCTCGAGCGCCCCGCATACCTCGGTCGACCACCGGCGGTTCGCGACGTCGAACAGGAGCGTCCCCGAGGCGTCGGCGGCGTCGATCGCGTGCTCGCCGGTCAGACGAAGCCGGACGTAGTCCTTCGGCAGCAGGATGCGGCGGATCTGCGCGTAGGTGTCGGGCTCGTGACGGCGGAGCCAGAGGAGCTTCGGCGCCGTAAAGCCGGTGAGCGCTCGGTTTCCGGTCAGCGCGATCAGCCGCTCCAGGCCTACGCGTTCCTCGATCTCGGCGCACTCGACGCCGGTGCGCTGGTCGTTCCAGAGGATCGCCGGGCGCAGCACGCGGTCGGCCTCGTCCAACACGACGAGCCCGTGCATCTGCCCGGAGAGGCCGATCGGCCCGTCGGGCAGCCGCGCGAGCACCGCCTGCGAGGCGCGCCACCAGTCCTCCGGATCCTGCTCGGCCCACCCGGGGTGCGGGGTGGAGAGCGGGTACGGCTCCTCGGCGACGGCCAGCACCGCGCCGTCGCCGTCGATCGCGATCCCCTTGACGCCGGACGTGCCGACGTCGAGCCCGATGAGGACCGTCACGCCCCGAGGGCCGCGTACACGAGCTCGTACGCGCGGACTGCGTCCTTTTCCTGTTGCGCCTTGCGGAGCTCGCCGTCGTCGATCTTTGCCGCGGCGCCGTCGATGAATCGCCACTGGAGGACAGACCGCTTGACGGCTCCGACCGCGTCTTCGGTGTACGGATAGAGATCGAAGCCGAGCCGCTCGCCGTTGTCGCCGTACCCGGCCCGTCGCAGCTCGATCGCGAGCTCGAGCGTCTCCATGAACGCCGTCGCGCCGACCATGTTGTCGTCGTCGAAGGTGCCCCAGCCGGAGTTCGCGTGTTGATGGCCGAGGAGCCCCTCCGCCGCGAGCAGGGCCGCGTACTCGGCGAGGTTCTCGCCGTTCATGATCAGGTGCTGCCAGTCCATGTTGACCTGGACGTTGTCGATCCCCTGCGCGCGCAGCGAGTGGATCACGTGCAAGGTCATGCCGATGTTCCGCATGAAGATCTTCATCGCCGGCTCGGAGTTCTTGTGCTCGAGGAAGAGCGTCGTGCCGCTCTCGGCGCAGCGGGTCGCGACCTGGCCGACCCCGTCGAGGAAGCGCGCCCACGACTCTGCGTACGGCGTCTGGAACGGGTAGTTGTAGCCCTCGACGCCGGGCCACAGGATCATCTGCGACTCGATCTCGCCCGCGAACGCGGCCACGTCGAGTGCTTCCGCGAGCGCGGCGGCCCGCACCGCGTCGTCGGGGGAGGAGAGCCCGCCTTTCCCATAGCGGGGGTTCAGGTGCGTCCCGGTTGCGACGGCATAGATCCCGTGCCCGTCGAGCGCCTCCCGCACGGCGTCGAGATTGTCCCGCGAGAGCTCCTGGGGGTAGTGGAACTCGTAGTCGTCCATCAGGTCGCCGAGGCCCGCCACGGCCGTGCGAACCTTGTCGACCGTGGTGGCGCCCACGAGCTCCGGCTTGTATCCGCCGGGGTTGAACCGCGTCGCCATCGCGCCGAATGCCCAAATGCCAAGACTCGTCTTCATGGGCACGACCCTATCTCACCCGATTTCTCGTGATCCGACTTGACGTGAACCCCCGAATCCGCGAGCGTTGAGGGCTCACGCGCCCCCGTCAGCGAATGAAGGAGAGATTGACCTTGAGGAAGGTTTTCCGCAGGTCGACGGCGATCGCGGTCAGCGGTCTTGCCGTTTTGGGCCTCGCCGTGTTCGTGGTTGCCACGGCGACCGCAAGCACGAAGCACCGGACGGCGTCTGTTGACGTCTGCGTGTTGCTGCCGGATACGAAGTCGTCCGTGCGCTGGGTGCAGTTCGATGCACCGGCGTTCAAGGCCGCCTTCGCGAAGGCTGGTGTCAAGGGCTCGATCAACAACGCACTGAACGACCCGCTGAAGCAGAAGGCGCAGGCGCAGGCCTGTCTCGCTGCCGGCGCGAAGGTCGTCATCGAGACCTCGCTCGACAACGGCTCCGCCTCGTCGATCGAGAAGCTGTTCACCTCCAAGGGCGGCAAGGCGATCGACTACGACCGCCAGGTCACCGGCGGCACCGCGTCCATCTACGTCACGTTCGACGGCAAGAAGGTCGGCGAGGCGCAGGCGAACGGTGTCATCAACGCGATGAAGGCGAAGGGCACCTACAAGCCCACGAGCACGATCGCGCAGCTCTGGGGCGGTCAGACCGACCAGAACGCGTTCTGGTTCAAGAGCGGCAACGACGCCGTCTTCAACCCGCTGTTCAAGGGCAAGAAGGTGAAGAAGGGCCCGGCGCAGTTCGTCCCCGACTGGGATGCGAACAACGCGGCGACCATCTTCAGCCAGATGCTCGTCAAGACGAACAACAACATCCAGGGTGTGCTCGCGGCGAACGACAACATCGCGGGCGCTGTGGTCGCCGACCTGAAGGCGAAGCACCTGCCGCCGGTCCCACTGAGCGGCCAGGATGCATCGGTGCAGGGCGTGCAGTACATCCTCGCCGGCTGGCAGACCGGAACGGTCTACAAGTACGTGCCGGACGAGGCGAACGCCGCCGCCGCTGCAGCTGTTGCGCTGCTCAAGGGGCAGAAGCCGAAGTCGAACACGACGCGGAAGAACGGGGCGAAGAGTGAGCCCACGTACGCGCTTCCCGTCGTCTGGATCACGAAGGCGAACTACAAGCGGCTCTTCACGGACAAGTTCCTGAAGAAGAGCGACGTTTGTATCGGGGCGTACGCGAAGTACTGCAAGTAGCATCTCGCGCGACCGGTGGAGGCGCCTCTAGGGGCGCCTCCACCGCGACTACACCAGATGAGCGACACGCCGCCACTCCTCGAGCTTCGCAATCTCACCAAGTCGTTCGGCTCGGTGCAGGCGCTGAGCGGCGTCGACATGAACGTGAGAAGCGGCGAGGTGATGGCGCTCGTCGGCGACAACGGCGCCGGCAAGTCGACCTTGATCAAGTGCATCGCCGGGACGCACACGGCGGACAGCGGCGAGATCGTCTTCGAGGGCCGTGAGGTCAAGATCCACGGGCCGAAGGACTCGAGCCGCCTCGGGATCGAGGTCGTGTATCAGGATCTGGCGTTGTGCGACAACCTCGATGTCGTGCAGAACGTCTACCTCGGCCGTGAGGTGAACAGGTTCCAGATCCTCAACGAGGCGACGATGGAGCAGACGACGTCCGCCACGCTGAAGTCCCTCGCCGTGACGACGATCCGGTCGGTGCGCCAGCCGGTCGCCACGCTGTCGGGAGGTCAACGCCAGTCGGTGGCAGTTGCGAAGGCTGTGCAGTGGAACTCGAAGCTCGTCATCCTCGACGAGCCGACGGCGGCGCTCGGCGTGGCGCAGACGGAGCAGGTGCTCGCGCTCGTGCGGCGCCTCGGCGAGCAAGGCCTCGCCGTCATCCTGATCTCGCACAACCTCCACGACGTGTTCGAGACCGCGGATCGCATCACCGTGCTCCGGCTCGGCCGGAGCGTGGGGGTCTTCGACCGCCGCACGACCACGCAGCAGGCGGTCGTCGAGGCGATCACCGCCGGAACCCCGACCAAGGTGGCCGGCATCGCGACGTCCCCGGAGACCGCGTGACGACCGTTGACGTCGTCGGCCCGGGCGGCCCGCCGCCCGCGCCGGAGGAGGAACAGCTTCCCGGCGGGTTCGCCGGGCTCGTCGAGCGCGCCTGGCTGAACCTGCGCACCGGCAACCTCGGCCCGTTCCCGATCATCGTCGGCGAGATCCTCGTCGTCCTGATCTTCGGGCTCACGGCGACCAATTTCTTCACCGCCGTCAACTTCGTCAACCTGATCACCCAGACGGCCGGCACGGCGATGCTCGCGTACGGCGTCGTGTACGTCCTGCTGCTCGGTGAGATCGATCTCTCGATCGGCTACCTCGCCGGTATCGGGGCGCTGATCGTGGCGGAGCTTCAGCTACCCGGCTCGAGCTGGCACATGAACGGCATCCTCGCGATGCTCATCGCCGTCGCCGCCTGTGCGCTGATCGGCGGCGTTCAAGGCTCGATCGTGGCGTTCGTCGGCGTGCCGTCGTTCGTGGTCACGCTCGGCGGCTTCCTGATCTGGCAGGGCGTGATCCTGAACAAGCTCGAGCAACGCGGGACGATCATCATCCAGGACCGCTGGATCAACTACACCGACGCCTACATCTTCTCGCACTTCGCCGGGTATCTGATCGCCGCGATCCTCACCGCGCTCTATCCGATCAGCATCCTCTACAAGCTGGTCGTCGCCCGCGGGACGCACATCGCGCAGCAGAACTGGACGATCGTCGCGATCAAGGCCGTCGGGATCGCAATTGCCGCCTTTGGGACGGTCGCGATCGCGAACCACGGCAAGATCATCACGACGCCCGAGGGCCTCCCGCTCGCCGGAGTGCTCATCGTGCTCGCGTTCGTCGTCCTGACGTTCCTCGCGAAGTGGACGACCTTCGGCCGCCACGTCTACGCGGTCGGCGGGAACGCCGAGGCCGCGCGCCGGGCCGGCATCAGCGTGCCGCGCATTCGCGTGCTCGTCTTCATGATCTCGGGCGCCACCGCCGCGGTCGGCGGGATCATCTTCGCGGCGCAGGTGAACTCGGTCGCGTTGACGTTCCCGCCCGGGAACCTGCTGTTGAACGCGATCGCGTCTGCGGTCATCGGCGGCGTCAGCCTCTTCGGTGGTCGCGGCGAGGTGCGCGGAGCGCTGCTCGGCGCCGTCTTGATCGGCACGCTGCAGAACGGCCTCAACACGCTCAACGTGTCGAACGGCTGGATCTACATCATCACGGGCCTGGTGCTGCTCGGCGCCGTGACGCTCGACACCTTCGCGCGCCGCCTGCAGGCGCGCAGCGGCCGCTAGTTACTCGCGCGCCAGGTGCGCCGGCGGGGCCGGGCAAGGGCGCTGCCGAGCGACAGGAGGACGATCACGCCGGCCGAGCCGCCGACGGCGCCGGCTGCGAGCTCGATCGTGTGACGCGACGACCCCGATTTGTGGGTAGGCCCGTTCACGGGCCGGCTCAGCTCCGAATCCCGGCCGGAGAGGCTGGTCGACTCGGAGTCGACATGGCGCCCCAGCTCGAAGACACCCACGACGACGCTGGCGACGATCACGCAGAGCAACAGGAGATCCCGCAGACGGAGCATCACCGGACTGATCGGCGGTCGGCAGACCGGCAGCGATCCCTCGTCCGAGGCTCCCGACTACCATCGCCTGCCGTGGCCGACGAGATCGTCACCCGTCCCGAGCGGGATGTAGACCACGCGGTGGTCGCGGAGGTCGTTCGGGCCGCATTCGTCCGGCACCCCGACGAGGTCGCATCGCTCGTCGCGCGCATTCGCGCGTCGGAGCACTTCATTCCGGAGCTGGCGCTCGTCGCCGAGGACGCCACGGGCGTGATCGCGCACGTCATGCTGAGCTGGGTCGGCATCGTCGGGGGATCCCGGACGAAGATCCTCAACCTCTCGCCGATGTCCGTTCGCCCGGACCGTCAGCGCCGCGGTGTGGGGACGCGGCTCGTCTGGGACGTGCTGGGCCGCGCCGAGGCGGCGGGCGAGCCTGCGGTCGTGGTGGAGGGCATTCCTGCGTACTACCCGCGCTTCGGCTTCGAGCGTGCGAGCGAGCTCGGCTTCACCTCCGCGAAGCCGACGATCCCCGACGAGGCCTTCATGGTCAAGCGGCTGCCGGGATACAGCTCCGACCTCGCCGGCCGGATCGTGTATCCGCCCGCGTTCGATGCGCTCGGGGACTAGCCTCTGCGTTGCGCGGTGCCGTTCACGCTGACCAACATCAAGGACGATCTCGAGGACCTCGGCCCGAAGTTCGACGGCGCGCCCGATCTCGAGTTCCGCGCGGCGACCAAGGCGCTCGGGTTGGAGCAGTCGGGGCTGAGCTACCAGCGCGTGCCGCCCGGCTATCGGTTTCCGTACGGCCACACGCACGCCAAGCAAGAGGAGGTGTACGTCGTCGTGCGCGGGAGCGGCCGGATGAAGCTCGACGACGAGATCGTCGAGCTGAGGGAATGGGACGCGGTGCGCGTCCCGCCCGGCACGTGGCGAGGCTACGAGGCCGGCGCGAAAGGGCTCGAGATCCTCGTCATCGGCGCGCCCAATCTCGGCGACGACCCGCGCGGCGACGTCGACGGTGAGCGCGGCTGGTGGGCCGGCTAGAGCCGCTCACCGACGAATAGGTTCCGTTCACGGAGCGCGGCCTTGCTGTCGCTGGGACCGCCACCTTCAATCAGGGCATGGATCAGAGGCTGCGTCGGACGATGTTGCTTTTCCCGTGGCTCGTGTCGGCTCTCGTGCTCGGTGTCTTCAGCACGCATCCCGTCGAGAGGACCTGTGACGACTCCCTGACGTCGGGCGACCACGCCTACCTGACGTCGCTCCGGCTGCTCGGGGGAGCAGTCGCTCTGGCGACGCTGGTGCTGCTCTGGCTGCTCGCCCGTCGACGTCGAGACTTCAGGAAGCCAGCGAATGCGGGCGGCTACTCGGGCATCGACGCGGTGATGGCTCTCACGGCCGTCCTGATCATCGCGGGCCTCTCGTTGCATCACCCGCTGCTGCTCGTGCCGTTTCTCCTGGCCGGGTACCTGTCCGTCGTGTTTCTCGTCGGCCCGCTCGCCGTCGCCGCCGCGTACGTCAGCGCGATCAAGTCGTCAGTCACGGCGCAGCAGTTCGTCAATCGCGCGCTGATCTTCTACGTGCTGAGTCTTGCCCTGGTCATTCCGGGTGTCTTCGCTCTGCTCGCGCTTCGCATCTCACCGATCTGCCTCAACTGACCGGCGTGGGAAACCGCGGACCACCTTCGGCGTGCGTGAGCCACGTCGGAGCGTGGAGGGCGAGCACGCGCCGCTGTCCCTCGGTCGCGCCGCTCGCGAGCTCGTCGAACGTGTACGCGACGTCGCCGCCGATGACGACGAGCCCGTCGGACGTGTCGACGAGAACGCTCTGGTGGCCGTTCGTATGACCGGGCGTCGGCAGCAGCCGAATGCCGGGCAAGACCTCCGCCTCGCCGTCGTGCTCGACGTAGGTCGCACCCTCGAAGTCGACCCATTCGGGCGGGTCATACGGGCCCTCCAGCTCGATCCGCTGCACGTGGATCGGCACGCCGGGGAACAGGCGGTTGCCGCCGCAGTGGTCGAAGTGAAGGTGGGTGTTGACGACGCACACGACGTCCCGGGGGATGTTCTCCGGCAACGGCACCGGCGCGCCTTCCTCGTCCAGCTCCGGCGTCGAGTCGATCATCCCGGTGTCGACCAGGACGAGGCCGTCGGCGTGCTCGATCGCGTGGATGTAGACGGGTAGGCCCGCGAACGTCGCCGCGAGGTGAGCCGTAATTCGGTTGGCGGCGGGCGCGGCGACGCCGGTGTCACCCTGGTCGGGCATGTGGTCCTCCAGTTCGCGGGTTGTGGATCGGCCCCGGCGTATGAGACCGCGATTCGGGAACGAAGTCATCGGTACGTCCGGAGCCGCTGACCGCTTACCGACGGGCCACGAAGACGTACTCACGGCTGTCGTCGTCGAGCGGCTCCCCGGCGAATCCGCCGTAGAGCGCTTCCAGCTGCAGGCCTGCGACGTCGAGGAGCCCCAGCCATTCGTTCTTGGTCGCCCACCAGAGCGAACCGGTTCCACCATCGTCCAAGGTGATGTCGGCCCGGTTGTCGGCGACGCTGTAATGAATCGTGTGCGGCACGGGCAAGCCTGGAGTCCCGTCGGCGTGCTGACCGTCGAGGGCGGCTGCGATGTGATGGTCGAGAGCGAAGGCGTTCCAGGCGAAGCGACCGTTCGGCCGAAGCGATGCGGCGACCCGCTCGAAGCAGCGGCGGCGATCGGCCCACGTCGGCAGGTGCAGCAGTGACCGTCCTGGGCAGTAGATCAACGCCGCCGGCTCCTCGAGCTCGAACTCCCGGATGTCTCCTTCGCGGAGGTCGAGCTCGACTCCCGCTTCGACTGCACGTCTTCGAGCCTGCGCGAGCATCCCCGGCGAAGAGTCGATCCCTAGTACGCGCCTGCCGGTCGCCTGGGCAACCGGGATCGCGACGCGCCCGGTACCGACTGCCAGCTCGACCAGCGGCCCGCCGGCTTCACGGGCAAGCCCGACGTAGAACGAGACGTCAGCGGTGACCTCGGTCGGCCGCTCGTCGTATCGGTCCGCCCAGGCGTCGTACCAGCTCGCCATGGCAAACCAATCTATGTGTGGGCGCGGCGGAGCGCTGCGCGGCCGAAGACCCCTTCGTACCTGCCGCCTATCGGAGCACCGTGAGACCCGGAGCCCGCGTGCGGTCAGCGAAGGCGATCAGACTTCCACGCGAGCCTCTCCAGCACGGTCCGCAGTAGAGGACGTAGACGTAGCGACCCGGAGCCAGGCGTGGCACATGAAACGAGACACGGACCGTGTTCGCGTGTCGCACGTTCAGCGTCGCTATCCGGTGGAACATGCCCCCGTGTGGCGGCCCCTCGCTCGTTGTGGGACACGTGGCGGGAGTGCCGTTCCGAAGTGCGCAGCTGTGCAGGGGCGGAGCGTCGGCAGCCTTCACCAGGTAGAGCGGCAGAAGCGCGTACATTCGAACGCCCGCGCCCGCCTGCACGCGCACGACGTCACCTACATGCGCTGCCGACGGTCGCGACCAATCGAGGAACGGTCCGGCAGCTGCCGGAGCAGCGAGCGCGAGACAGACCGCCCCGGAGACCGTGAGCCACATGGGTCGGCGCACTACCTGACCTTACGACGCTGACGCGGCCGAAGGTCCCCGTCATCCGGTCGCGCGGCGTCGGACGCCAGAGCCGCGAGTCGCTCCTACCCAAGCCGCGCGAGCACGCGCTTCGCGACTGCGGCGCCCAGCTGCCTGCCGGCCGCGACGTCCGCCGGCAGTTCGGTGCCCTGCTCGACGCCGGCGTCCTCAGCAGCCGCCGCGCGCGCCGCGACCGACGTGCCCAGCACAGCCTCTGCCGCAGCGGCGAAGGCTGCCCGCGT
>Ga0207657_10005011_pt1 | contig 13909 bp, 13 predicted proteins | sample KBSC33metaG_FD_184316 | JGI IMG/M metagenome (GOLD analysis project Ga0207657, IMG submission 184316) | Corn rhizosphere microbial communities from Kellogg Biological Station, Michigan, USA - KBS C3-3 metaG (SPAdes) (version 2) | ecosystem: Host-associated > Plants > Roots > Rhizosphere > Soil ... | reverse complement strand
CTTCGGGTTCGGCGGCACCAACGCCTCCGTGGTGTTCAAGAAGGTCTCGTGAGCCGCAGGCCCCTTTTCTTTGGAAGAGGGGGGCGCCGGCCGGTCCGGACGGACCAGAGGCCGCTCAAGCTGGTCAGGCGCATGGTCGGCGCGCTGCTCGCCCTGGCTATCCTCGGCGGCGGCTGGCTGGTCTGGGCCTATCGCGGGCCGGGACCGAAGGCGCCTGAAGGTGCGGCTACGACGGTGATCCTCCCCCGCGGCTCCAGCGTCGGCGAGATCGCCCGCGACCTGAAGGCGGCGGGCGTGATCGGCTCGCGCCACGTCTTCCTGCTGGCGGCCCAGCTCGGCGGCGCCGCCCGACGCCTGAAGGCCGGCGAGTACGAGTTCGCAAGCGGCCAGTCGATGGCCCGGGTGCTGTCCGACATCGAGCACGGGCGGGTCGTGCGGCACTTCGTGGCCGTGCCCGAAGGCTGGACCAGCGAGATGGCGGCTGACGCCGTGCGCGCCGAGCCGGTCCTGACCGGAGACGTTGAAACCCCGCCCGAGGGTTCGATCCTGCCGGACAGCTATCAGGTCGAGCGGGGCGAAGCCCGCGCGCACGTCATGCAGAGGATGCGCGCCTCCCGCGACAAGCTTTTGGCGCAGCTCTGGGCCTCCCGGTCGCCGGACGTGCCGTTACAGACGCCCGAACAGGCCGTGACCCTGGCCTCGCTGGTGGAGAAGGAGACCGGCATTCCCGCCGAGCGTCCGCGGATCGCGGCGGTGTTCGAGAACCGCCTGCGCGCGGGGATGAAGCTGGAGAGCGACCCGACGATCATCTACGGCATCTCCCAGGGCCGGCCGCTGGGACGCGGCCTGACCATGAAGGAGGTGGTGACGGCGACGCCCTACAACACCTATCGGATCGCGGGCCTGCCGCCGACGCCGATCGCCAACCCGGGCCGCGCCTCGCTGGCCGCGGTGCTCAATCCGCCGAAGTCCGACGAGCTGTTCTTCGTCGCCGACGGGACAGGCGGTCACGTCTTCGCGTCAACCTACGCGCAGCACGTCGCCAACGTGGCGAAATGGCGAACGATCGAGCGGCAGCGGGCGGCGGGAGCAGGCAAATGACCATTTCGGGGATGACCGGCTTCGGCCGGGCGGAGGGCGCGCTGGGCGCCTGGAGCTGGGCCGCAGAAGCCCGCTCGGTCAACGGGCGCAACCTCGAGGTCCGGTTCCGCGGGCCGCCCGGGTTCGAGGCGTTGGAGCGCGCGGCGCGGGAGGGCGCCCAGGCGCGGTTCCAGCGCGGCCAACTCACGGTGGGGGTCCAGGCCAAGCGCAGCGAGGGCGCGGGCGCCGTGCGGCTCAACCTCGAGCAACTGGAGCGCTATCTGGCGGCCGGCGCGCCTTATGTCGCGACGGGCCAGGCCGCGCCGCCCGCGCTGGACGGGCTCCTGAGCCTGCGGGGCGTCATCGAGGTCGCCGACGCGATCGAGGACCCGGAGGCTCAAGGCGCGCTGGAAGCGGCCATGGCGGCCTCCATCGCCGCGGCGCTGGATGGCCTCGCCGCCGGCCGCGCCGAGGAGGGCCGGGCGCTGGAAGGCGTGCTGGCGGGCCTGGTCGCTCACATCGGCGAGCTGACCGCCAAGGCCTCGGCTCTCGCCGACGGCCAGCCGCTGATCATCAAGGCGCGGTTCGAAAAGCGGCTGACGGAACTGGCTGGCGAGGCGGCCAGCGAGGAGCGCATCCTCCAGGAAGCCGCGGCCATGGCGGTGAAGGCCGACGTGCAGGAAGAGCTGGACCGGCTGCGGAGTCACGTCGACGCCGCCCGCGCCCTGGTGGCGGCGGAGGGCGGCGTCGGGCGCCGGCTCGACTTCCTGACCCAGGAGTTCATGCGCGAGGCCAACACGCTCTGCTCGAAGTCCGCATCGGGCGCCTTGACCTCGGTGGGCCTGGACCTCAAAGCCACCATCGAGCAGTTCCGCGAGCAGGTGCAGAATGTCGAGTGAGCGGCCCGTCATCGCCGCGGATGACCACGCCAAGCCATGGGAGACGGTGCGCCGAGGGCTGCTGCTCCTGGTGTCGAGCCCCGCGGGCGCGGGCAAGACCTCGCTCTCGCGCCGTCTGGTCGCCGACTACGCCGACCTGATCCTGTCGATCTCGGCCACCACCCGCCCGCCGCGTCCCGGCGAGGAGGAGGGTCGCGAGTACTTCTTCAAGACCCGCGCCCAGTTCGAGGCGATGGTCGAGGCTGGCGAACTGCTGGAGTGGGCGGAGGTCAACGGCAACTGCTACGGCACGCCCAAGGCGCCGGTGATGGCGGCCATGGAGGCCGGCAAGGACGTGCTCTTCGACATCGACTGGCAGGGCGCGCGGCAGGTGGCCGAGAAGGCGACGGAAGACAGCGTGCGGGTCTTCGTGCTGCCGCCGTCCTGGTCCGACCTCTCCCGGCGCCTGTTCGCCCGCGCCCAGGACAGCGTGGAGATCATCCAGCAGAGGCTGGACCTCGGGAAGCGCGAGATCGCTCACTGGAGCGAGTACGACTATGTCATCGTCAACAAGGACTTCGACCGCGCCTACGCCGACCTGATCCACATCTATCGGGCCGAGCGCATGAAGCCGGGGCGCAACCCCTGGCTCCCAGGCTTCGTTCAGGGCTTGGCGGACGAGTAGGGGCGAGGCCGGTCAGCGCCGGTCGCGCATATCCATGCCCTTGGCCACCAGCACCTTCACTAGGGTCGCGCCGGGCACGAACAGGTTGATGGTCTCGGCGCCCACCTCCAGCAGGAAGCGCGGCTCCAGCACCTTGCCGAGATAGGCCTCGAAGGTCGCCCCGCCGAGACGGACCTCGCCGGTGACGCCATCGACCTCGACGACCGCCTCCTTGCCCTGGCGGCGATATCGGAAGGCGTAGACCGGGCGATAGTAGAGGTCGATGGCCTCGAAGCTGACCGTTTCGTCGATCAGCCGGTCGGCGTCGATCTTGTTCGAAAGGCTGTTGAGCAGGTCACGGACCACCACGGCGGCCTTGGCCTTGGGCGGCACCAGCACAGTGTTGTCGGCCAGCGCGGAGAGCGCCTCTTCGCTGACCGAGGTCGCCGCGGTGCGGGCCGCGGCGGGGATGTCGGCGGCGGGCTCGCCGGTGAGGGCGTCGAACACCGCGTCCTTGCGGCTCTCCTCGCGGCACGATTCCATAACCTGGATCGCCGCCTGCTGGGCCTGGACGTCGTAGACCTCGCCCACGACCGTGATCTGGCGAACCTCGGGCGGCAGCTTCAGGACGTGCTGGCGCGTCCGCTCATAGGCGCAGACCCGGCTGCAGGTCAGCACCCAGTATGGCTGCAGGCGGCGTTCCCGGTAGACGAGCTCGATCTCGTCAGGCTTCGGCTTGGAGAGCAGGCCCGCCATCTTCGCCAGCGTCCCGAACGCATCGATGCGCCGGGCGGCCGCCGCCGTCTCCGCGCCCTCCGCCGTCAAGGTGTCTCGCAGGACCAGAATCCGCTCGTCCGCCAGCCGGATGTCCATCAGCCCCTCCTCGGTCGCCCGGGGAGCTATCCTAGTCCGGTTTCGCGTTCGGCGAACAAGCGCCGTTTCAGGCGGCGCAGGCGCGCTCGCAGGCTGCGGCCAGGGCGCGGCGCGTCAGAGGCTTGTCGACCACCGGCGCGGCGGTCTTGCCCGCCAGCATGTCGGCGTTGCCGGTGACGTAGACATGCGGAATCGGCCCGAGCTTGTCGGTGATGGCGACGACCGCCTCAATGCCGGTGCCGCCCAGGATGCGGATGTCCGCGGTCACCAGATCCGGGCGATGGGCGAGCGCGCTTTTCACCGCGTCCTGGGGATTGTCCACGATATCGCAGCTGTCGAAGCCGAAGTCGTGAAGCAAGCTCTCTACCTCGAGAGCGATCAGCATCTCGTCCTCGATGATCAGGGCGTGTCTGTGGACTTGTGGCAGACTCATCAAACGTCCGTCTGGGTACTGTTCACTGAATTTGAGGGAGGTGCGTCGACCCGCGACATTGCGTCCATTGTCACGCCAGGAGTCCGTTTCGCAACGAAATACGAAGCTTAGCCATTGATTTGATCGCTCAACCGTAGGGGCGGACGCAGGTCGCGGTGACTTGGCCGTCCTCTCGGGCCATCATGGGCCATGGAAGGTAAACGGCCGCCTGACGTCGATGCGGAGTTCCGGGTGGTCCACGGGCCCTGGCCGCGCTGGGCCTTGCAGCTTGGCCTGCTCAAGCTCGCGCTCAGCGCCGCGGGCGTGGTGGCCCTGATGCTGCTGGCGGCGGGGCTCGTGGCGGCCTGGATATCGCTTCGAGCCTGAGGCCTTAAGTGTTCGGCCACTGGACGAGGTTGCGAGCGTGGGCTCGCGCCGCCATTTCGGCGAGCAGGGCCTGGGCCAGGTGATCGAGGGGGGAGCCTTCGGTGTAGTCGCCGGGCCCCGCCAGATGGGCGCGGCCGTCGTCGCGCAGTTCCACCGCCGCGGCCATGCTCTTCTCGCTTTGCGGATTGTAGACCGCGATCGCCGAACCGCCCTGGTCGGTCACGAGGCGCATGGTGGGGACGTCGGTGGTTCCGTCGCCGAAATAGGCGATGCGGTCGAAGGGCACGGGGCGCTCGTCCTTGGCCAGCGCCTTGTTGATCGCCACGTCGTCCCATTCCTCCAGCGTCCACTTGTTGATCCGGAAGAGGTACTGGGTCTTCGACGTGTAGTTGACGGCCAGCGCCGGGCCGACGGCGTCGTCCTGCGCGTCGAACAGAAAGGCTGAGGCGTAGATCCGCTCGAAATGCCGGGCTATGGGCGAGCCCTCGATGAGCTCGCGGTTGCCGGAGGAAATGATGAAGTGCCGCAGGTCGAGCTGCAGCTCCTCGGCGCGCGCGTTCTGACGGTCGAACCAGTCGGTGACGCCGGGGAACAGCGGCAGGGCCGCGCCCCGCTTGCGCCACCCGTCGCGGCTGAGGTCCTTGCCCGCCGCCTGGGCCTTTTCGAGCATCAGGTGCATGTAGGCGAGGATCGGGTCCCCCCGCTGGGCTTGCGCGAGCGCCCGGGTCTCGGCCCAGAAGTCCTCATGACTCATCCCCAACTCGTCGGGGATGAAGGCGTGCTCCTGCATGTTGCCGGGCGCGAGCGTGCCGTCGAAGTCGTAGGCGAAGACCACCCGGGGCCGCTCGAAGCTCATGGCCAAGTCTTAGGCGGCGTTCGCAATCCGGCCTAGCGGCCCTTGAACTCCGCGGGGCGCTTCTGGACGAAGGCCATGATCCCCTCGCGGGCATCCTCGGTGCGGCCGGCGTCGCCCTGGACGTAGGCTTCCTGCTCGACCTGATCGTGCCACGCCGCGTCCAGCGAAGCCCAGATCAGGTTGCGGGTATAGCCCAGCGAAATCGGGCCGTCGGCAAGCTGGGCGGCGAGCGCCATGGCGGTCGCCATCAGCTCCGCGTCGGGAACGCAGCGGTTGATCATGCCCCATTCCAGCGCTGTCTTCGCCGGAAGCTTCTCGCCCAGCAGCGTCAACTCCATGGCGCGCGCCTTGCCGACCAGGCGGGGCAGCAGGTAGGTCGCGCCGCCGTCGGGCACCAGGCCGATGCGGCGGAAGGCCTGCAGGAAGTAGGCGCTCTCGGCGGCGACGATCAGGTCGCAGACCAGCGCCAGAGACGCACCGACGCCGGCCGCGACGCCGTTCACGGCCGCGACCAGGGGCTTGGGCGACTTGCGCACGGCGCTGACAAAGGGGTTGTAGACCTTGAGCAACGACTGGTTCGGCCCGCCGGGCGCATCCGCGATCCGCGCCCCGCCGCCGCCGGAAAGGTTCGCGCCGGAGCAAAAGCCGCGGCCTTCCCCCGTCAGCACGATGGCGCGGACCTCAGGGTCGGCGACCATCGCCTCGAACGCGCCGCGCAGGCCGTCCATCAGGTCCATGCCCGCGGCGTTCAGCGTCGCCGGGTCGTTGAGGGTGATGATCCCGATGCGGCCCTGGACCTCGGTCTTGACCTTCGCGGGTGTCGTGGCGCCGTCCATGCGATGTCTCCTAAGGCGGGTTCTCTCGATCCGACCCTAAGGGACCATACGCGGCGTCAGCCTAGCGGGAAACGCCCGCGACTCCGCGGCCGCTCACGCGGCGGCCACGGCGGCCACCGAGGCGGCGGCCGTGGTGCGGTTGCGGCCGGCGTGCTTGGAGGCGTAGAGCGCGGCGTCGGCCCGTTCGACCAGGCTCGCCGTGGTTTCGCCCGCCAGCCGCTCGGCGAAGCCGGCCGAGACGGTTATGGCGCCCAGGTCCTCGTTGGTGGAGCGTCGCTTCAAGGCGCGCGACGAGACTTCGATGCGGATGTCTTCCAGCACGGACAGCGCGGTGCGGCCGCCTTCCGCCGGGAAAATGATGGCGAACTCCTCGCCGCCGTAGCGCGCGGCGACCCGCGGCGCGACGCCGAGGCGGCCGATGACGCTGGCCACATAGCGCAGCACCTGGTCGCCGATCTGGTGGCCCCAGGTGTCGTTGAAGCTCTTGAAATGGTCGATATCGATGATCGCCAGGGTGACGGCTTCACCTTCCGCATCGGCGTGCGCACAGATCTGCGCCAGCTGTTCGTCGAAGGCCTTGCGGTTGGTGAGGTTGGTCAGGCCGTCGGTCATGGCGTCGCGCCGGACCTGGTCCAGGCTCTCGCGCAGGCGGCCGAGCTCCGCGTTGGTTTCGGCGAGCTGGGTTTCGAGCACATGGTTCTCGGTGCGCACCTTGCGGGTGGCTGCGGCCAGGTCTTCGACGATGGTCTTCGCCTCGGCGGCGTTGTCGCCCTCCAGCCGTTCGGATGCGGTGGCCAGTTCCTGGCCGTATTCCTCGCTCGACCTCTGAGCCGTTTCGATGGCGCGGGTGACCGACTGCAACTCCTTGGAGAGCGCATCGCCCGCTTCCAGGATGTCGCCATTCAGGCGGGCCTCCGGAAGATATTGGGCGGCCAGGGCTTCGCTGACGCTCTCCGTGATGACCTCGCCGGCGGCCAGCAGGCGATTGATCTCCTCGGCCAGCGGGCTTGAACGCTCGACGATGTAGTTCAGCCAGAGCGCGTAGTTGCGCACCGTCGGCCAGACCTGATGCGCCTGCATGATCTCGAGCGCCTGGCGCGCCACGTCGTAGCCCTTCGGGCTGCGCAGAGAAGCCTGGATATCGGCGGGCATGGCTAATTTCCCAGTGGGCCAACCACTTGATGTGGCGAGCCCTTCGCAGGGAGGGAGCCTAGCGTCGGAACACCAAACGCCCGGTTAAGGCGCGTTAGGCGCGGTTCTTAATCCTCGGATCGCGGCGGCGGCGGCCGGGAAAGGAAGGCGGGTACGTCGCGGCCGAAGCCCACCACGCCGTCGTCCCGGTCGTCACGGCCTTGGTCGGCTCGGCCATGCTCGGCGCGGTGGTCGGGTCGGTCGCCGCGTTGGCGTTCGGTCGGCGCGCGGTCCTGGGCGGCGCGCTGCGGGCGTCCGCGCTCGGGACGCTCCCGGGGACGTTCAGGCTCGCGCGCAGGCTCCGCGGCGCGGGCCGGCGGGGCGGCCCTGGCTTCGGCCGGCGCAGCGGCCTCAGGCGCCGGGCGATCCTCGGAGCGGCCACGGCGGTTTCTCGTGCGGCCGCCACGCGCGGGCTGGTCGGCGCGAGGCGCCGTCGGTTCCGGCGGCGGGGCGGTGGCCGGATCGAACGGCGTCATGGACGCCACTTCACCGTGGACCGGCACGGGCCGGGGCCGCCGGTCGCGGTCACGGCTGGAGGTTGGCCCGCCACGGCCGCCGCGGCCGCCGCGCTCACCGCCGCGCCCGCTGCGCGGTTCGTCCTTGATGTTGGCCCAGTCGAGGTCGAGCTTGATCTCCTCGGGCGCCTTGCCGATCAGCTTCAGCACCTTGTCGAGGTTTCGGCTGTCGGCGGGCGTGGTGATCATGAAGGTCTGGCCGGACTTTCCGGCGCGCCCGGTCCGCCCGATCCGGTGGACGTAGTCGTCCGCGTGGTGCGGCACGTCGAAGTTGAAGACGTGGCTGACGTCGGGGATGTCGAGCCCCCGCGCGGCGACGTCGGAGGCGACAAGCAGCTTCAGCGAGCCGTTGCGGAAGCTTTCCAGCGTTCGCGTGCGCGTCGACTGGTCGAGGTCGCCGTGGATCGGCGCGGCGTCCAGGCCATGGGTCTTCAGCGACTTGGCGACGATGTCGACTTCCGACTTGCGGTTGCAGAAGACGATGCCGTTCTTCACGTCGTCGCGGTCGATCAGCGCGCGCAGCGCGGTTCGCTTGGCCTTCTGGTCGGTGGTCGGGATCGGCACCAGATACTGGGTGATCGTCTCGGCGGTGGTCGCCGGGCGCGAGGCCTCGATCCGGATCGGGTCCTTCAGGAACTGCTTGGTGAGCCGGGTGATCTCCGGCGGCATGGTGGCGGAGAAGAACAGGGTCTGCTTCTTGGCCGGGGTCAGCTTGAAGATCCGCTCGAGGTCGGGGATGAAGCCCATGTCGAGCATGCGGTCGGCTTCGTCGACCACCAGCATCTGCACGCCGGTCATGAGCAGCTTGCCGCGCTCGAAATGGTCGAGCAGGCGGCCCGGCGTGGCGATCAGCACGTCGACGCCCCGGTCGAGCTTCAGTTCCTGGTCGGAAAAGGAAACACCGCCGATCAGCAGCGCCCAGGAGAGCTTCTGGCCCTTGGCGTAGCGCTCGAAAGAGGCGGCGACCTGGTCGGCGAGCTCACGCGTGGGTTCGATCACCAGCGCGCGCGGCATTCGCGCCCGGGCGCGGCCGGCGGCAAGGCGGTCGATCATCGGCAAGGTGAAGGCCGCGGTCTTGCCGGTGCCGGTCTGGGCGATCCCCAGAACGTCCTGCCCGTGCAGGGCGTGCGGAATAGCTTCGGCCTGAATTGGGGTCGCGGTCGTATAGCCGGTGTCGGCGACAGCCTTCAGCGTGGCAGGCGAGAGTCCAAGGTCGGAAAATTCGGTCATTCGGTACGATAAATGCGGCAGGCCGTCCCCCCAGGGTTGGGAAGCTGGGCCGGCGGGCCGCGGCGGCGCGGACGGAGATCGTCGCGCGCGGCGGAAGATACGGTCCGCCACCGTCAAGTCAACGCGCGCGACTCGACTGCGGTTCAGGAGATGCGGCGATTGCCGCGAAATCTTCAGGATTCGCGTAAAGGCTGGGCGGGAGGATCGCGCTTTGGAAGACAGCCAAACCACGGATGGCGGCGCCTACCCGCCGCTCAACACCCTAAAATCCCTCGCCGCCGACGCTTGGCTCGTCGATGGGCCGATCATCAGGTTCGGCGCGCCCTGGCCCCGCATGCCGTTCCCAACCCGGATGACGATCTTCCGCCTGGCGGACGGCGGCCTGTTCGTCCACTCGCCAACCGCCTTGACGGCGGATTTGCGCGGAGAGGTCGAGGCGATCGGCGTCCCGCGCTGGATCGTCGCGCCGAACCGCTTGCACTTCTGGTGGATCCCGCAGTGGCGGGAGGCCTATCCGGATGCGCAGGTCTATCTCGCGCCGCGCGTCCGCGAGCAGGCGGGCGCGCACATCGACTTCCCGGCGGCGGAACTGCGGGACGAGAGCGGCTATCCCTGGGACGGGCAGATCGACACCGTGGCCGCGCCGGGCGACTTCATGATCGAGTTCGAGTTCTTTCATCGCGCCAGCCGCACCCTGGTGCTGACCGACCTGATCGAGAACTTCGAGCCGTCCAAGGTGAGCCGGGCCATGCGCTGGCTCACCTGGCTGGGCGGCGTGCGCGATCCCGACGGCCAGACGCCGCGCGACATGCGCTTCACCTTCCGCCGCCATAGGCCCGAGCTGCGGCGGGCGCTGGAGGTCATGGTCTCCTGGAACCCGGAGCGCCTGATCCTCGCCCACGGCCGATGGTATTCGCGCGACGCAGTTGGCGAACTGCGCCGCGCCCTGCGGTGGATCAAGGCCTAGCCGGAAAGAGAACCCCTACTTGCCGTCCACCGAATAGGCCAACAGCACGTTCACGCCGTTGCCGCCGGTGCCGGACGCGCCGTTGAAGCCGCTCATCACGAACACGCGGCCGCCAGCGATCGCCGCGCCCAGGCCATCCAGGCTGCCGCCAGGCTGGCCCTTCACCTGGTTGACGGTGTCGTAGGTCCGATCGGTCGTGGAGTCGGCCCAGACGATCTTGCCGGTCGCCGCATCATAGGCGCGGAACCATCCGTCCAAGGTTCCGGAGAACACCACGCCCGGCATGGCGGAAGGCGCGGCCGACTGCGCGCGGATGCAGGCGCCGGCGGTCCGATCACGCGAGCGGTCGCCGGCATAGTGGCACGGCGCGATCGGGGCGGGCGTCTTCCAGAGGACTTTCCCCGTCGCGGGATCGATCGCATAGAGGCCCGGGGTCGCCGGCGGCGCCTTTTCCGCGAAGGTGGATTTCCCGAGCGGCCGCAGGACCTCGTCCATCAGGTTCAGGGTGTCCGCGTTGGCCACATAGAGCCGCTTCTGGTCGGCCGCCATGCCCCATTCGATGCCGCCCAGCGCTGAGCCGCCGCCGACCTTGGTGGTCCACAGGGTGCGGCCGTTGTCGGGATCCATGCCATAGACGGCGCCTGACTTCTGGCCGGCCAGCAGGATGTCCTTGCCGCCCGCCAGCTTGAACAGGATCGGCGAGGCGCCGAAGTCATGGTCGGGGCCGTCGGGGCTCGGGCAGTTGACCGGCTTGTTCACGTCCTCGCAGCCGACGATGAAGTTGTCCTTCTCGGTGACCTGGTTGGACCAGCGGATCTTGCCGGTCCGGGTGTCGATCGCGACGATCGCGTCGGCGCCCTTGGTGTCGACGTCGGTGTAGCTGTCGCCGGTGGCGACATAGACGAGGCCGCGCTTCGCATCGACGGTCGGCGCCGACCAGATCGCCCCGCCGGCCGGCCCCTGCAGCATGGTCCCGGCGGAGTTCTTGTGGGTGTCGTGCAGCGGCTCGGGCAGGATCACTGTCGTCCACTGTGTCTTGCCGGTCTTCAGGTCGAGCGCGACCAGCGCGCCCTGGAAATAGCAGCAGCGATAGGTGGGCTGGCGCGCCGCGCCTTCCTCGCCGGAGGTCAGCGGTACGAACACCTGGCCGCCGGAGATGACCGGGCTGCCGGTGATGCCGACGACGGGGTTCTGGTGCAGCGGCGCCGAGCGCCAGATCTCCTTGCCGGTCTGGGCGTCGAACGCCCGGACGGTGCGGTTACGCTCCCCGATGGCGGTCAGCCAGCCGCTGGGGGAGATGTCGGACTTCACGATCATCGGCGTCGTGCGCGACACCGCGCCTTCGACCACCCAGCGCACGCAGCCGGTCGCCGGGTCGAGCGCATAGAACTTGCCCGAGCGGTTGGTGATGAACAGCCAGTCGCCGATCACGGTCGGCATCGAGCCGCCGGTCATCGAGAACGCCCACTTCACCTTCAGCTTCGGCACGTCGGAAGCCTTCAGGCCGGGGTTGGCCTGATAGCGGTGCGACGCCTCGAGGCCGACGCTGGTCCAGTCGGAGCCCGAGGGCCTGATCGGCGGGTTGACCTGGCATTTGACGTCGACGCCGACGGGACCCACCGGCGCACGGCCGCGGGCGATCTGCGACGAGCTTGAGGCGGTGAGATAGGTGGCGACCGCCTGCTTGTCGGCGTCCGAAAGCCCCGCGGCCATCGGCCGCATCACCCCTGTGGTCAGCGCGTCGACGATGGTCGTCGCGGGCATGGTGGCCAGTGTGGTGCGGTTGGGCGCACGCTCGATCGCGGGTTCGTGGCAGCTCTTGCAGCGGGCGTTGAACACGGCCTCGCCGGCGGACGGCGTTGGGGCGGATGGGGCCTGGGCGCGCGAGGCGAAGGGCAGGGCCAATGCGCAGGCGAACGCCGCCAAGGCGGCCAGTGACGTGAGCTTCATTTCCCCCCGAACCTTTCTTGTTTCCGGCCAGTCTGCCGGCGTGGTCTTGCAGCCAGATTGCAGAGATGTTGTCAGCGGCTCAAGGGCGCCTTTGGCCCTGGCGCAAAACTGCCGACAACTTGGCGCCGAGGCGCCGAAACTTCGCCACGAAACTGAGCCGTACGGTCGCTAGATCTGCAAACGAGGGACGAACGCGAAAGGTCGATACAGGAGATGAAAACGGCAGGATCCTTCACGAAGCTGGGCGTCGCGGCCATAGCTCTGGGCCTCGCAGGGGCCGGCGGATACATGGCGCGCGCCGAGAGCTCGCCGGGGGCGGTCAATCCGCATCCGATTCCGAGCGCGAACGCCGGCGCCCCGGCCTCCTTCGCCGACATCATTCAGCGGGTGGCCCCAGCCGTCGTCTCCATCGAGGTCGAGGGCAAGGCCGGACCGCAGCGTATCGTGCAATTCGGCCCTGGCGGGGCCATCCCCTTCGGCGCGCCCGGCGGCGAAGACGACTTCCCGTTCGACCTGCGCCGCTTCTTCGGCCAGGTCCCCGCCAATCCCCAGCCGCAGACGGTTCACGGCGCCGGCTCCGGCTTCTTCATCTCGGCGGACGGCTACCTCGTCACCAACAACCACGTGGTCGATGGGGCCGACAAGATCACCGTCCACACCAGCGACGACCGCAGCTTCAAGGCGCGCGTCGTCGGCCGTGACGCCGCCACCGACCTGGCGGTGCTGAAGGTCGAGGCGAACGGGATGCCGTTCGTCAGCTTCGAAGACCGCGCCAAGCCTCGGGTCGGGGACTGGGTGGTGGCGGTGGGCAACCCGTTCAACCTGGGCGGCTCGGCGACGGCCGGCATCGTCTCGGCGCTCGGCCGCCAGAACGTCTCGGGATCGAGCTACGTCGACTTCATGCAGATCGACGCGCCGATCAACCGCGGCAACTCCGGCGGCCCGACCTTCGACCTCTACGGCCGCGTGGTCGGCGTGAACACCGCCATCTTCTCGCCGTCGGGCGGCTCGGTGGGCATCGGGTTCGACATTCCCGCCGATGTCGCCGCCTCGGTGACGCGCCAGCTCATCTCCCACGGCAAGATCAGCCGCGGCTACATCGGGGCCACGGTGCAGAACGTCACGCCCGACATCGCCGAGAGCCTGGGCGTCGACAAGGCCGGAGCCCTGGTGGCCGACGTGGTTCCGGGCGGCCCGTCCGATCAGGCGGGGCTGCGTTCGGGCGACCTGGTCTACAAGATAGACGGACGGCCCGTGACCAGTGCGGCGGACCTCACGCGCCAGGTCGGCCAGGTCCGCGCCGGCGACACGATCCGCCTGGACGTGCGGCGTGACGGGCAGACCCGAACCATCGCCCTGAAGGCCGGCCTCAGGCCCTCGGAGGACGAACTGGCGCAGAACGGCGGCGGCTTCGGCGGTCAGGACGACGATTCCGGCGGCTCTACGCAGGGCGCCGGCCTGCTGGGCATGCGGGTGACGCCGGACAGCCAGGGGCGCGGCCTACGCGTCGCCGGCATCGAGGGCGGGTCGGACGCCGCCGAGAAGGGCTTGCGGCCCGGGGACCTGATCGAAAAGGCGGGCCAATCGCGGACCCGCTCGTCCGCGGACCTCGCCGCGGCGGTGTCCCGCGCGCGAGCGGCGGGCCGCAAGGACGTCCTGCTAATGGTCGCGCGCAACGGACAGCACATCTTCGTTCCGGTCGACGTCGGCAAGGGCTGATCGCGGCGGCCGTCACGCGACGCTGGCCCCGAACCTTGCGGTGACGTTCGGGCGAGGGCTGCGCCGCGGGTTCAGACGTCCAAGTCGGCGGCGGCGAATTCGGCGTTTTCCTGGATGAACTGGAAACGCAGCTCGGGCTTGCGGCCCATCAGCTGCTCGACCAAGGCTTCGACCAGCTCCTCGGCGCGGGGCAGGGTGACGCGGGCCAACGTGCGCTTGGCCGGGTCCATCGTCGTCTCCTTGAGCTGCGAGGGCATCATCTCGCCCAGGCCCTTGAAGCGGCTGATCTCCGGCTTCTTGCCCTTGAACTCGCCGGCCAGCAGCTCGTCGCGATGGGCGTCGTCGCGGGCG
>Ga0207657_10005007_pt1 | contig 13913 bp, 13 predicted proteins | sample KBSC33metaG_FD_184316 | JGI IMG/M metagenome (GOLD analysis project Ga0207657, IMG submission 184316) | Corn rhizosphere microbial communities from Kellogg Biological Station, Michigan, USA - KBS C3-3 metaG (SPAdes) (version 2) | ecosystem: Host-associated > Plants > Roots > Rhizosphere > Soil ... | reverse complement strand
GGCGCGATCGGTCTGGTAGTCGAGGAAGTACGCGTGCTCGTAGACGTCGAGCGCGACGAGCGGCGTCGCGTTCCAGACCGGGAACGTGTTCTGCGCGTCGCCGACGTAGTTGAAGAGGCGACCCTCGTCCCAGTCGAACGCCGTCCATGCCCAGCCGCGCCCCGCCATGCCGGTCGCCCGGAGGTCGGCGCGCCAGGCGTCGGCCGAGCCGAAGTGCCGCGAGACGAGCTCGCCGAACGCGCCCTCCGGATCTCCGCCCCCGCCGCCGAGGTGGCCGAAGTAGAGCTCGTGGTTCTTGATCCCGCCGATCGCGAAGGTGAGATCCACCTTCAAAGCCCGCAGCTCGGAGAAGACCTGGTTCGCGGCGGAGGCGTCGACGTCGGCGAGCCGGCGCAGGATCTCGTTCCGCTTGCCGACGTAGCCCTCGTACAGCTTGTAGTGCGCCTCGACCGACGCGCGAGAGATGCCGTCGAGCTCGTACACCTCCGGTCGCAGCGGCCGCGGGGCGATCTCCTCGAACCTGTAGACGAGCGTGGACACGAGCGCGGAGCATATCCTCCGTCGCAGAAGCGCAGCGCAGCTGAAAGGAGCCCCCGGAATGGCCTTCGAACTGCCCGATCTGCCGTACGCCTACGACGCGCTCGAGCCGCACATCGACGCGGAGACGATGCGCATCCACCACGACCTCCACCACGGGGCCTACGTCACGAACGCGAACGCCGCGCTCGAGGGGACGCAGCTCGCTGACGCCTCCGTCGAGAGCGTGCTCACGAACCTCGACTCCCTGCCCGAGGACAAGCAGACCGCCGTCCGCAACAACGCAGGAGGTCATGCGAACCACTCGCTCTTCTGGCAGATCATGAGCCCCGACGGCGGCGGCGAGCCCGGCGGCGCGCTGCGCACGGCGATCGACGACGCGTTCGGCTCGTTCGACGAGCTGCGGACCGCGGTCAACGACGGGGGCGTGAAGCGCTTCGGCAGCGGCTGGACCTGGCTCGTCTGGGACGGCACGGGCCTGTCGGTCTACTCGACCGCGAACCAGGACTCGCCGGTCATGCAGAGTGACGTCCCGCTGCTCGGGATCGACGTGTGGGAGCACGCCTACTACCTCAAGTACCAGAACAAGCGTCCCGCCTACCTCGAGGCCTGGTGGAACGTCGTCAACTGGCCCGAGGTCGAGCGGCGGTTCGCCGAAGCGCAGACGGGTTAGGACAATCCAACAGAGGGCCGGATGCGTAAGAACAGTGGCGATATGGAGATTGCCCTCGATGTGCCCCAGCCGCGACTGCGTGCCGTCCCTGCGGAACCCACACCGCCCGACGACTCTGCGTCCGACGCCGAGTTGCTGCGGCGTGTCGCCGAACGCGACCGCGAGGCCTTCGAGCTCCTCTACGGCCGCTACGTCCGGTCGGTCTTCGGCCTCGCACTGCGGAGGCTCGGAGACCGGGGCCACGCCGAGGACGCCGTGCAGGAGGCGTTCACTGCGGTCTGGCGCTCAGCCTCGACGTACCGGCCGGAGCGCGGCGCGGCCGGCGGCTGGATCTACACGGTCGCCCGGAACGCGATCGTCGACCGGCTGCGCCGCAACGGTCTCGCTCTCGACGCGGAGCTTCCCGAGCTCGCGTCCGCCGAGCGGGGGCCCGCGCAGCGGGCAGAGGACTCCGACGTGGCGTGGCGCGTGCACCGCGCCCTCGAGGACCTGCAGCCGCGGGAGCGCGAGGTGATCGAGCTCGCGTACTGGAGCGGCATGTCGCAGAGCGAGGTGGCCGAGTACCTCCACCTGCCGCTCGGAACGGTGAAGACCCGGACGCGAAGCGCCCTCGCGCGGCTCGCGTCAGTGCTGGAAGGAGAGCTGCTGTGAACCGTGAGCCGACCCTGGACGATCTGATCGGCGCCGACATGTCCGGTGAGGAGCGCGAGCGGTTGCGGCAGGTCCACGGGATGCTCCTCGAGGCAGGCCCGCCCCCGGAGCTGAGCCCGAAGCTCGAGGAGGGACCGACCCTCGGCATGACGCTGCAGCGAAAGCGGGCCCTGAAGCGGCGGGCGATGCTCCTCCTTGCCGCCACGCTCGCGGTCGTCGGCGTGTTTCTCGGCGGTTACGCGGTCGCGAACCGCGGCGGGAGCGGGCCCACCCCGGTGCTGAGCCAGGCCCTCAAGGGGACCCCACTCGCACCGCAGGCCCAGGGAACGCTGGAGGTCTGGGACCTCAGAGACGGCAACTGGCCCATGACGCTCAGCGTCGTCGGCCTGAAGCAGCTCGCGCCGCACCGCTACTACGAGGTCTACCTCCTCCGTCACGGCAAGCCCTGGGGCTCCTGCGGAACCTTCCGGGTCGAGGGCCCGAGCACCGGCGTGGTGACGGTGACGCTGACCGCGCCGTACACGCTGAAGAAGGGCGACTCCTGGGTCGTGACAGAGCCGGGAGCCGGCGGCACCGAGCCGGGCAAGACGGTACTGCGCCCAGCGCCGGTCACGGCCTAGCGCTACTCCAGCACGGCCCCGAATGAGCGGGCGAGCTGGACGGCGCCCGCCAGGTCGAGCCGCGCCTGCGCGATCCGGGCCGCCGACAGGTCCACGCCGTCGAAATTCGCCTCGCGCAGGTCGGCGCCTGCGAGCGTCGCGTTGTGGAGGCGGGCGCGCGTGAGGTCTGCGCCGCGAAGGTCCGCGTCCGTGAGGTCGGCCTCGGAGAGGTCGGCCTCGCGCAGACGAACCCCGCGTAGCTCCAGGCCGGCGAGCTCCTGGCCCCGGAGCAGCACGTAGGACCAGTCGCCGCCCTCGACCGTGAGCCCCGTCAGCGTCGAGCCGGCGAAGCTCGCCCCCACCAGCCTGCACTCGACGAAGCGCGCGCCGAACAGGTTGGCGCTCTCGAAGGTCGAGTTGGCGAAGTCGGTGCCGACGTGGTCCGACCCGTTGATCTGGGCGAGGGTGAAGTCGCAGCCGCGAAACGTGCAGCGCGTCGTCCGGAGGCCGGAGAGATCCTGGCCGCGGAAGCTCTCGTTCTCGTAGACCTCGTTCTCGAGCTCAGCGTCCCGCTCGGGCCTCATTGCGCATCTCGGAGAGCAGCCTCTCGAGCCGCGGCTCGGTCGAGTCGTCGACGAAGGTCATCGCCGCGGCGACGCTCGGGTGGATGACGGCGATAGCGTCCCGCATCTGCAGCGCGACGGCTCGGTAGGAGGGGTGGCCCTCGCGGCCGGAGCGGAGCTCGATCAGATGCAGCGCCTCGCGCGCGTCGAGCTCGAGCACGTACCGGATGCGGTAGGCGAGGCAGAGCGCGTACGGCGCTTCCTCGGCGAGCCCCTCGCCGCGCAGCCGCTCGTACTCGGTCCGAGACGTCTCGAGCGCGCGTCTGTAGTCCGGTCCCAGACCCGCCTCCTCGACCTCGTGCGGGACGTCGGCGCCGAGGTCCGGCGACAGCGTCTGCCACTGGCACGTGAGGAGACGGTGGCGCTGCAGGTCGCGGAACGCGCCGTAGTCGGAGACGATCTCGAACCGGTAGGTCAGCGTCTCGAAGCCGCGGCCGGGCCGGTGGCGCCGGTTCTCGCGCTCGGCGACGAGATCGCGGACGAGCGCCGTTCGCTCCTCCGGCGAGACGCGGGCGACCGCCGCCAGGGCCTCTCCTTCGCCGACCGTCGATGCCTCGTACAGGAGAGCGGCGAGCAGCTCCTCCTCGCTGCCGTGCGTGCGCAACAGCCGCACAGACGGGGCCGCCACCTCCTCGCCCGTGTCGTCGAGCCCGAGCCGCGCGGCCACGGTCGCCGCCGCCTCGTTGCGCTCGCGCAGATACTCGATCCAGCGGCCGCCGCGATCCGGGCGAGGTACGCGGGCGACGAAGCTCGGCATCACCGCCTGCAGCTCCTCGAGCAGCATCTCGCCGTACGCTCGAGCCTCGGCGAGCGGGTGCGCGAGCAGGTGGAGGACGAGCTGCTCGTAGGTCTGGCCTGTCGCGTAGATCCCGACGTGCGAGAGCGATGCCGCCGGCAGGACGCCGCGGACGAGGTCGAGCGCCTTCGCGCGGACCGCGCGCCGGTGCGCGGCGGGCGACTCCCCCTCCGCCGCCGGGAACTTCTCGTCCACCCAGGCCGAGACGCCGTTCAGCAACGCCGAGTACGTCTCGAACAACTCGTCCATCGCCGCCTCGTACGCCGGGCCGAACCGCGGATCGCGGTGGTAGCGGTAGCCGAAGCCGTCGAGCTGCGTGTCGTAGGCGATGTACCGCGTCGACTGCTCGAGGTAGGCGGCGAGCCGCGGGCGTTGCAGGATCTTCGTGAGCAGATTCGAGGTCCACTCGCAGGCGATGTGCGCCCCGCCGAGCTGCGCAACGGAGTCGTCGCCGTAGCCGAGGAAGATCGTCTCGTAGAGCTTGGCCGCGCGCTCGCCCTCGCCGAGATCGACGACGGGCACCTCCGGCAGCGAGTCGGCGAACTCGTCGAGGAAGAGGCGGCGCAGCGTCCCGGCGTAGCGCGAGTAGCGGGCGAAGAGCGCGCCCTTGACGGTCTCCGGCAGGTTGACGAGCGCGAAGACCGGCCGGTCGAGGTTCGTGAAGTGCGGAGCGAGCCGCGCCTGCTCGTCCTCCGTGAACTGCTCGAGCGGGTATGTCAATTTCTCCACCGTGGCCAAGGGATCGCCCACAGTAAACCGCGTATCGGTCGGCACCTCGGGCTGGTCGTATCCGAGCTGGCGGCCCGGCTTCTACCCGGCCGGGCTCGACCCGTCCGGCTTCCTCGCCTACTACGCCGAGCGCTTCTCGACGGTCGAGCTGAACACGACCGGGTACCGGCTGCCGGCCGAGGAACAGTTCCGGCGCTGGGCCGAGCAGGTGCCGGACGGGTTCGAGTTCGCGCCCAAGCTGCCGGGCGAGCGGCCGCGCACGGTCGCCGAGTTCGAGAACCGCGTGCGTCACCTCGGTGACCGGCTCGGTCCGATCCGGATCTCGCTCAAGTCGAAGCGAGACGAGGGGATCCTCGAGCTGCTGCTCGGCTCGCTCGACCCGTCGCTGCGCCTCGCGTTCGACCTCGAGCATCCGTCCTGGGACGGGATCGAGCCGCGGCTCGCCGAGGCCGGCGCCGTCCGCGTGGGCGACCTCGACCATCCGGCGCCGTTCCGCTACCTCCGCCGCCGCGAGGCCCCGGACGAGGCGTTCGCCGCAGTCGTAGCCGGGGGAAAGGAACCGGTCTACGTCTACTTCCGCCACGACGACGAGCCCGCCGCACCGGCCCACGCCTTACAGCTACGCGAGCTGCTGCGTGGGGGAAACTAGGCCCATGGAGATGCCGGACGTGAACTACGCCCGCAGCGGCGACGTCGCCGTCGCCTACCAGGTGATCGGCGACGGGCCTCTCGATGTCGTGCTCGTGCCGGACTGGATATCGAACCTCGTCTGGGCCTGGCATACGCCCTACTGGCGCAACTTCTACGAGCGCCTCGGCTCCTTCGCGCGCCTGATCGTCTTCGACAAGCGGGGGACTGGACTGTCCGATCGTCCGCACTTCTTTCCCGATATGGAGACGAGGATCGACGACCTTCGCGCCGTGCTGGACGCAACCGGGACAGAGCGCGCGGCCATTGTCGCCTCGCATGAGGGCTGCTGGATGGCGTCGTTGTTTGCAGCGACGTATCCGGAGCGGACGCGCAGCCTCGCTCTCTACCACCCGTGGATCGGGGCCTCGGATGACCGTCTCTACGTCGACTCGGAGGAGGACCTGCGCGAGCTGCGGGATCAGTGGGGAACAAACGACTTCGTAGACCAGCAACTTCGGCCCGCACCGTCTCTGGCGGCCGACAAGGAATTTCGGCTCTGGTACCGCGACGAAATGCGGCTCTCGGCGAGCCCTTCAAGTGCCTATGCATACTGGAAGAGCATCCGGGAGCTCGACTTCCGTGACATCTATCCGGCTGTCCGCGTCCCGACGCTCGTGCTGTACCGCGACTACCGTCCGGAGGCCCGCGACATGTACGGCGACGTCGCGCGGCTGATACCGGACGCGCGGCTGGTCGAGCTGCCGGGGAAGGACTACCTCGGCATTTTCCTCGAAGAGCCCGCGCGGGAGATCGAGGCGTTCCTGCGCGACCTTCCCGTGCGTGAGAAGACCGACCGCGTGCTCACGACGGTGCTCTTCACCGACCTCGTCGGCTCGACGGAGCGACTCGCGACTCTCGGAGATGCCGGCTGGCGTGAGCTCGTCGGCAGGCATCACGAGCTCGTCCGGCGGACGCTGAGCCGGTACCGCGGGACGGAGATCGACACGGCGGGTGACGGCTTCTACGCCACGTTCGACGGGCCGGCCCGGGCGATCCGCTGCGCGCGCGAGATCCAGGCCGAGATCGCGGACCTGGGGATGGCGACGCGGGCCGGCGTCCACACCGGCGAATGCGAGATCATCGACGGGAAGCCGGGCGGCCTTGCCGTCGTCGTCGGCTCACGCATCTCGGCCGCCGCCGAGGACGGCGAAGTTCTCGTCTCCGGCACCGTCAAGGATCTGGTCGCGGGGTCCGACATCGCCTTCCGGGAACGTGGGGAGCAGGCCCTGAAGGGCGTCCCTGGCAAGTGGCGGCTCTACGCCGTCGAATCCGTCTGACGCGTGTCTGGCAGCGCCGAGGGACCGAGCGGCTAGGACGACGCGGCCTGCAGCGCGGCGGCGCGCATCGATGCGACCGTGCCCGCGTCGTGCGACCACGTCGGCCACGAGTACGGCGTCGACGTCCTGAGCGGGCAGCCGATCGTGCACCCGAGCTTGGCGCCCTTGGCCGTGCTCGAGAAGAGGCCGCGGAGGACCTTCCGCACCGCCGCGGCGCCGTGCCTGTGCCGCACGACGTTCAGGATCTCCCAGTCCTCGATCCCCTCGCGCAGCACCTCGAGCCGCGCGCTCGCGATCGGCCCGTTCTTGCCCGGATAGAGGAGGACGTAGGAACCGTTGGCCTTGTCGTTCGAGACGAGGGGGTTGCCCTTGGCGTAGGTCGTCGTCCCCTGCCCGTAGAGGAGCCCGGTGATCCCCTCGAAGGCGGCCCAGTCGACGAAGACGCGCGGGTCGACTGCCGGCTCGGTGGCCGAGAAGCCGGGGGTCGAATGAGAGGCGGCGTCGTACGTGTATGTCCAGATCTGCTTGTGGTGACGGCGGGCGGCGTTGACGAGCTTCAGCTCCTGCGTCGCGTGCGAGATCCCGCGGCGCGAGAGCGACGGGTTCGTGTACTGGCCGTAGTAGCGGCTCGCGAGCACGACCCAGGCGTCGACGTCGTCCTTGCCGCCGTTCCAGAGGAAGCGGTTCTGTGTTGTCGGCTTGCCGGTGACGAGCACGTGGCCGCCCGGGAAGCACGAGTGCGTCGCCTTCGCCTGCTTCCCGACCACCCTGAAGCGCGACGCCCCCGGCTCGTCCATCCCGTACAGGTACGGGTACGAGCCGAGCCAGCCGTGCCGCTCCCAGAAGCCGTGCACCGATCTGAGGTACGAGCACCAGCGCTGCGGCTTGTATGGCGACCGGCCGCCGACGTAGGTGCTCGGGCTCCAGCGGTTGTTCGAGATCGGGATCCACATCGACGCGAACTGCGCGGGCTGTCCCGCCGCGGCGACCATCTGTCCGGTCTTGTCGAGCCACCAGCGGCGGTCGCTCGTGTAGCCGGAGCCGGCCTTCGGGTTGCCGTAGCCCCAGCTGTTCGGCGAGAGGCGGTAGGACGCGAGGAAGCTGAAGAGCCCGGGCAGCGTCGACTCGGGCGAGACGCCGTAGAGGTCGGCCGCCTTGTTCGCATACGACTGGGGCGCGAAGTTGAAGGCCGTGAGCAGGCTCCCTGGCACCTCGTTCTGCTGCGGAAGGGTCACCGCCGAGACCGTGACCGTGAGCGGCACCGAGGTCCTCGTCCCGTCGGCGACGACGACGACCGAGCCCTGGTACGTGCCCGGAGCGGTGCCGTAGGGGACCGTCACCTGCAGCCAGACCGGCTGGTTCGTCTGCTCGGTGGCGCGCTGCGAGCCGTCCCACGGCATCAGCGCGTCGGGGACGGGCTTCCCACCGACCGAGACGTAGTGCGCGAAGAAGAGATTCAGCTTGAGCGGCGCGGCGATCGCCGGTGAGACGAGCGAGACCGTCTGCGCTCCGCGGACGAGCAGCGTCGCGTCGTCCACTCCTCCGACCGGCATGGCAAGCGACACGGAGGACGCGGCGCCGGCCGGCGCGGCGGCGGAGGCGGAGAACGTCGTCCCCGACGGGTAGACGCCCACGGTCGCCGTCAGCGAGCGCGCGGCACCGGATCCTGCGCTGAGCGCCAGGACCACGAAAACGAGAAGAACAAGCCGCCGCACGACCCCTTTCATCGGCAGGCGTTTTGTACCACTTGAGCCTCAGAACCGAGCGGCGGCGCCCTGATGGCGCTCGTAGGCGCCGGTGGCGACGATGTCGGCAAGCGCGGAGACCGCGTATCGGACCTCATCCTCTGTGTTGAAGAAGTGCGGACCGAGCCGGATCCCGCCCAAAGGATCGGGACGGAAGTCGCAGATGATTCCGCGCTCGCCGAGCTCCGTGTGGCAGGCGGCGTGGTCCGGGGTCGAGACGGTGACCGTGCCGCCGCGTCGCTCGGGCTCCCGCGGCGAGACGATCTCGAGTCCCCGTTCGTCGCAGAGGTCGATCAGGAGCTGCGTGAGCGCGAGCGACCGCTCGCGGATCCGAGGCACGCCGATCTCCTCGATCACGTCGTAGCCTGCCGTCGCGGCGTAGAGCGCGGGCACGTTCGGCGTACCGGTGAGGAAGCGCCGCGCACCCTCCGCGTACTCGAGCTCCGGCTCGAAGGCGAACGGCCGCGCATGCCCCTGCCAGCCGACGAGCGTCGGCTCGAGCCGCTCCGCGACGTCCGGCCGCACGTAGAGCCAACCGGCGCCGGGGCCGCCGCAGAGCCACTTGACGCTGCCGCCGACCGCGAAGTCCACGCCGAGGTCCGTGAGCTCGAACGGCACGACGCCCGCCGACTGGTAGCAGTCGAGCACCACGTACGCGCCGGCCTCGCGCGCACGCCGGACAATCGGCTCGACGTCCTGGATCTCGCCGTTCTTGAACAGGACGTGGCTGATCGGGACGAGCAGGGTGCGCTCGTCGATCGCGTCCACGATCGCGGTGTCGTCCTCGACCGCGACGACCTCGAGCTCCGGCTGCGCCTGGTAGAGGTAGCGCACCGACGGGAAGTTCGCCTCCTCGTAGACGATCCGGTTTCGCTCGCCGCCGGCCGCAAAGCACGAGAGGACGATCGCCTCGGCGACCGTCACGTTCTGATGCATGACGATCGAGCCGGGCGGAGCGCCGAGGATCCGGCCGAGCTGGTCGCCGACCGTGACCGGCATCTCCCACCAGCCCTCCGCCCACGCGCGGATCCCGCGCTCGCGCCACGTGCGCGCGTACTCGCGCAGGTTGTCCTCGGCCGCCGCCGGCATCGCCGCGAGCGAGTGGTTGATGAGGTAGGTGCAGGTCGCGAGGATCGGGAAGCGGTCGCGGTACTCGGCCGGGTCGATCATGGCCGCGCTGCGAGCACTTCGTCCTCGGCCGCGTAGTCCAGGCTCCCCTCGATGTACGAGCCCTCCCAGGTGCGGCCGTCCTCGAGCTCGCCGACGAGCCAGGCGCAGGTCTCCCCGACCGCTTCCGGGTACGTGGTCACCGGCCGATAGCCGAGCTCGCGCTCGGCGGCCTCCATCGAGACGATCAGCGGCGACGACGCCGGCACGCCCCACGGATTGCTGAACTCGTCCGCGGGCAGCAGCACCGGCTCGAACTCGTAGTCGAGCGCATTGCCGATCGCGCGGCAGATCTCGAGAGTCGACGGCGGGTCGGGATCGCCGCCGTTGAGGACGCGGTCGCCGGGCTGGGCAGCGGCGAGGCGGATCAGCTCGGCCAGGTTCCTGACCGACACGGTGTGGAAGCGGCTCTCGCCCTGCCAGGCGAGCGCGACGCGGCGCCGCCCGTCGAAAGCGCGCTTGACGAAGAAGAGCTCGCGCGGGTTCTTCATGCCCGGCCCGTACACGGCGCAGGCCCGGATGAGCGTCGTGGGCAGAGGGCCGTGGAGCAACGTCTGCTCGAGCGCGGCCTTCTGCATCGAGTAGGTGCCGTCCCCGGGCTCCGCCGTCGGCTGCGTCTCGAGAATCGGCATCGGCAGCCGCGGAGGCTCACCGCCCTCCCCGTCGAACGCTCGCCCCTCGTCGTCGGCATAGACCGAGGCGGTCGAGATGACGACGAGCGAGCCGGCGAGGCCCTCGAGCCCGTTGAGCTGCTCGCCGTGCTCGCGGTTCATGGCGACGCTGTCGTAGACGACGTCGGCGCCGGATCCGAGCGCGGCCCGCAGCTGCTCGTCGTCGGCCCGGTCGGCGGCGACCGCCTGGACGCCGAGCGCCGCGAGGCCCTCGGGCAGCGTGCCGGAGCGCGAAACGGCCACGACCTCCCAGCCGTCCTCGGCCAGCGCGCGCGCCGCGGCGCGCCCGATCAGGCCCGTGCCCCCAATCAGCACCGCGCGCGGCACTAGACCTCAGCCTCCTCCATCCGGGGAACCCTATGCCGCGCCGCGAAGGCTGCGACGACGGCGGCCGCCAGGACGACCCCGGCCGCGATCTGGAGCGCGAGGTGAACGCCGTGACCGGCGGAGCCCTCGGCTGCGACGAGCACCTTGGCGATGAGCTTCTCGTGCCCTTTGACACCGGGGCTGTTCTCGGCGCTCGTGATGTTGCCGCCGGTCGTCACGAACTGAATCACGACGTTCCTGTACACGAGCGGGATGTGGAGCTTGACGAGCTTCTCGTTGAGCCCGCCCGTCAGCTGCGCGTTGACGACCGCGCCGAGCACGGCGACGCCGAAGACGCCGCCGAGCTCCCGGCTCGTGTTCACGGTCGAGGCCGCCATGCCAGACTGCCTGGCCGGGACGATGGCGAGCACGGAGGCGGTCATCGTGACGAGTGCGATGCCGAAGCCGACGCCCGCGATCGCGAGCGGCCAGGTGAGCGCCGAGATGCTCGTCGTCGCGGAGAGCTGCCGGTCGACGAGCAGGAGCCCGAGGCCGGCGAGGCCGCAGCCGACGACCATCGGCACCTTCGGCCCCACGCGCGCGGTCCAGCGGCCGGCCGCGAGCCCGGCCACGATCATCGCCACCGCGAGCGAGGTGAAGACGAGCGCGACCTGGTTGCCCGTGAAGTTCGAGATCAGCTGCAGGTACAGCGCGGTGAAGAAGAAGACGGAGAAGACCGAGAGGTTGGTCGCGAAGGCGACGATGTTCGCCGCCGCGAACGTGGGGTTGCGCAGGAACTCGAGCCTCAGCACGGGGTCCGGCGACCTCCGCTCGATCACGACGAAGGCGACTACGAGGACCGCGGCGAGGACGAAGAGCCCGTCGATCCACCACGTCCCGTAGCCGCGGTTCTCGCCGCCGATGACGGCGAACGTCACCGCGGTTATCGCGCAGGCGCCCGTCACCAGGCCGGGCACGTCGAGCTTCCGGCCCTCGGGATCCTTGCTCTCGGTCAGCGTGACGGCCGCGACAGCGAAGGAGACCGCGCCGAGGGCGAGGCCGAACCAGAAGATCTTCCGCCACCCCGGCCCGGCCGCCAGCACCCCGCCGATCACCGGACCGAGCGCGAGCGCGAGCCCCGAGACGGCGGCCCAGACACCGAGGGCGCGGGCGCGTTCCCGGCGCTCGGGGTAGATGTGGCGGATCAGCGAGAGCGTCCCCGGCTCGGATGCGGCGGCGCCGATCCCCATCACGATCCGCCCGGCGATCAGGACGCTCGTGCCGTGCGCAACGGCGGCGACCACCGAGCCGGCGCAGAAGACGGCGACCCCGGCGAGCATCACCTTCTTCCTCCCGAACAGGTCGCCGAGGGTGCCGCCCGTGAGCATGAGCGCCGCGAACGCAAGCATGTAGCCGTCGACGATCCACTGCAGCCCCGTGACGCTGCTGCCGAGCGACGTCTGGATGCTCGCGAGCGCGACGCTGACGATCGTGTTGTCGAGGAAGGTGAGGAAGAGGATCGCGCAGAGAGCCGCGAGCGCAGCCCCGCGGGCGTGACGCTGCCGGAACAGCGCGAGCAAGCTCACCCTAGGGCTTGCAGACGGCCGGAGTGCTGCCCTGCAGCGAGACCAGCTGGCAGAGGGTCGCGTCCCCCACCTTCCACCGGCCGTTCTCCTTCACGGCGGTGCCGGTCTGCCGGGGCAGGGAAGCGGAGGCGAAGCGCACCTGGTAGACGACCTTGGCCCTCTGAGGGCCCTCAGGCGTGACGGACGAGACCGTCACGTGCACCCTCACCGCGAGCGGGTTGTTCGTGAAGCCGAAGATCAACCGCTCGAACCTGGGGCCGTTCTGGAGCAGCCGGACCTTGGCCGGGACGTCCGTCTGGTCCGAGAAGAAGCTCTCGTACGCGCTCGTGATCTGCGCCTTCGCCTCCGCGCCGGCGCCGCTGGTGGTCGACGTGTGGCTCGCTCCCCCGCAGCCGGCGAGGGCGAGCCCGGCGACGACCACCGCTACGAGCCGTCTCACGGCGAAGAGCCTAGACCTCCTGCAGCGAGCGCGCACCCGGCCCCGTGTATCGCGCCGACGGGCGCACGAGCACGCCGAGCCGCTTCTGCTCGAGAGCATGCGCCGACCAGCCGGCCGTCCGCGAGCAGGCGAACATCGCAGGCGCGAGCTGCGGCGGCACCTCGGCCACGTCGAGGACGACGGCCGACCAGTACTCGACATTCGTCCACGAGTGGCTCGGGCTCTTCTTGGCGATCGCCTCGTGCGCGACCTGCTCGAGCTCCTCGGCCACCGCGACGCGCGGCGAGCCGAGCTCCTTCGCGACACGCTTGAGGACGCGGGAGCGCGGGTCCTCGGCGCGGTACACGCGGTGACCGAACCCCATGATCCGCTCGCCGCGGCCGAGGGCCTCCGCGACCCACTTCTCCGCATCGCCGGACTCCGCGACGGCGTCGAGCATCGGCAGCACGCGGGCGGGCGCTCCGCCGTGGAACGGCCCGGAGAGCGCGCCGACCGCCGAGGAGAGCGCGGCGCCGGCGTCGGCGCCGGTCGAGGCGACGATCCGCGCGGTGAAGGTCGACGCGTTGAGGCCGTGCTCGGCGGTGCAGATCCAGTACGTGTCGATCGCCTTCGCCGACTTCTCGTTCAGCTCGCCGCGCCACTCGAGGACGAACCGCTCCGCCGCCGTCTGGCCCTCCGCGACGGTCTCCGCGGGCACCGGCGCCAGGTCGGCCCCGCGCGCCGACTGGGCGACGATGGAGAGGGCGGCCGACGAGAGCCGGCGCAGATCCTCCTTCGCCTGCTCGTCGTCGATGTCGATGAACTGGCCGAGCTTCCACTCGCCGCTCAGCGCTGCGAGGGTCGACTGGAGGTCCGCGATGTAGCCGCCCGTGCGACGCTCGAGGTCGATGTGCTCGTAGGGCAGGCCGGGATGGAGCGACTCGTCCACGAGCAGCCCCCACACCTGCTCGAACGGCACGTTGCCCACCAGATCCTCGATGTTGACGCCGCGATAGCGAAGCTCGCCGCCCTCCTTGTCGGGCTCCGCGATGTCCGTCTCGAACGCGACCACTCCGGCGAGCCCGGGCGAAAAGTCGTTGCTGCTCATGCGTGAATCTCCTCCAACTCGATCTCCTGTCCGGCGCCGCGTTCCCGCGCAGCCGCGAGCACGAGCGCCGCGGCGGCGAGGTCCTGGACGGCGACGCCGACCGACTTGTAGAGCGTGATCTGATCCTCGGAGCTGCGCCCGGCGGCCGTGCCGGCGATCACCTCGCCGAGCTCGACCACTCCGTCGCGGCCGCGTGGCTCGAGCTCGGGCGCGCCCGCGGGAAGCGGCGCGAATGCCGAGTCGCGCTGCTCGACCACGACGACGTCCGCGTGCTCGACGATCGCCGGGTCTAGCTCGGAGCCTCCCTCGAGGGTCGAGCCGACGGAGCTGACATGCG
>Ga0207657_10005006_pt1 | contig 13922 bp, 12 predicted proteins | sample KBSC33metaG_FD_184316 | JGI IMG/M metagenome (GOLD analysis project Ga0207657, IMG submission 184316) | Corn rhizosphere microbial communities from Kellogg Biological Station, Michigan, USA - KBS C3-3 metaG (SPAdes) (version 2) | ecosystem: Host-associated > Plants > Roots > Rhizosphere > Soil ... | reverse complement strand
AGCTTTACAAATTCAGGAAGGTGATAGATTAATCACAACCGCAAGAAAAGCAAAAGTTGTGGATACAGAATATTCGCGTTTCGCAAGTTTTGATGAGTTTGTATGGCCGATGATTGAAGGAGTTAATGCGTCAATCATTCCATCAAAAAACAACACGATGGATTTTTTTTATTTGTATGATACGGCAATTGGTGAAATGGAATTATTATCTGTGGATGAATCATCTGTTTTTCGATACAGCTATGATAAAAATATTTTTCCTTATCAATGGTATTTTGCTTCTTATGGAAAATTCCTTGATCATTACTCTGCTATTCTGGAACCTTGCACAGCAATGCCCATAAGTGTGAATGACACAATAAAATTGAACCAGTGCAGTGTGCTGAAACCAAATGAAGAATTGAATACTGTTGTAAAAATTTATGCGGGGCCACATTAGTTGTGAACTTATATACAGACCGCTAAAGCTGATAAATGTTCAAGTGATGAAGTGATTGCGACGCAACAGACGATGCTATGAAAAGATTAGCCGGTATTAAAATAAAAACCAAAATAATTTTTGAATTCACTTTATGAATAGAAAAAAAGTTTTTGTAACAGGTGCCGCATCGGGAATTGGAAAAGAAGTTGCGATAAGATTTGCGAATGAAGGATACGATGTTTGTTTAAACGATATACAAACAGAAAAACTTCAACAAGTTCTTGAACAATTACCTGAAGGAGATCACTTGTTGTTGAACGGAAGCTATGCGGATAAATCGGTGATGCAAAGAGCATCGCAAATGATTGAAAAAAGATGGAACAAATTAGATGTGTTGGTTAGCTGTGCAGGTATATCTAAGTTTACAGATTTTGTTGAAATGGAAATTGATGAATGGCGGCAAGTTTTTGATGTGATGGTAAATGGTTGTGTGCTTGTTTCAAAGATGGCGGTTCCGTTTATGAAAGATGGCGGAAGAATAATTCATGTTTCGTCTATTCATGCAAACAGAGCGGAAAAATTTGCAAGCAGTTATGCGATGGCGAAGGCGGCGATCAATCAATGCTGCCGTGCACTTGCGGTGGAGCTTGCAGAAAAAAATATTCTGGTGAACGCAATTGCACCGGGATTTGTTGATACACCAATGTCTGTTGTTGATGGAAAAAGTGAACTTGAATCAGAATGGTTTAAAGAAAATTATGTGCAAGGCCATCATCTTCCTTTGAAGCGTGCAGCGCAGCCTTCGGAAATTGCAGGCGTTGCATTTTTTCTCGCGGGCAAAGATTCTTCATACATCACAGGACAAGTGATCACTGTTGATGGTGGTCTTACGATTACTTTTTAAGAATCAAAAAATGAAAATAGAATCAGTTGATTTTTTTTATGTGAGTATGCCTGAAGTGCTTGATATTGGCGATGGCAGCCAGGATGCTTTGCTGGTAAGGATCAGAGCTGGTGGCTTAGAAGGTTGGGGAGAATGTGAAGCATCGCCGCTTACAAGTATTTCGAGTTATTATACACCAATGTCGCACAGTGCCTGCAAGCCGGTAAGATATTCTGTTGAAGGAAAGCAATTGAATGGGGTTGATGATATTTATAAAATTTCTGAAAGCGTTCATGAAAACTCTCTTGATCTTTTGCAAGCTGATCATACTTTATCAGGAATTGATATTGCGTTATGGGATCTGTTGGGAAAAAAATCAGATGCTCCTGTATATGAATTATTAGGATACAAAAAAGTGTTTCCCAAACTTCCGTATGCATCACAATTGTTTGGAGATACACCGGAAGAAACTTTTCAAAAAGCGGTGAAGACACGTAATGCAGGTTACATAGCAGTAAAGTTTGGTTGGGGACCTTTTGGTAAAACATCAGTTGAAGATGATATTGCACAACTGAAAGCAGCAAGAGAAGGTATTGGTGCAGATATTTATTTAATGATAGATGCAGGAACTGTCTGGAAAGAAGATGTTGATGATGCACAAAAAAGATTGAACGCATTACAAGATGTAAATGTCTTTTGGCTTGAAGAACCTTTTTTCAATGGCGCTTTAAATGCATATAAAAAGTTGGCTGGTGCTTCTGCAGTTAAACTCGCCGGTGGAGAAGGTTGTAACAATTTTATGCAGGCACAGGCAATGATAAATTATTCGGGCATTCAGTTTATTCAAATTGATGCGGGAAGAATTGGTGGTATAACCGTTGCGAAAAGAGTGGCTGATCTTGCACGTCAAAAAAATATTACGTATGTGAATCATACCTTCACTTCGCATCTTGCGTTGAGCGCTTCTTTGCAACCATATGCAGGGATAGAAAAAGATTTTATCTGCGAATACCCGGTAGAGTTAAAATCGCTTGCACAGGAGATAGGCAAAGAAAAGATTCTTCCTGATAGTGATGGTAAAATTTATGTGCCTCAAAAACCGGGTTTAGGTATTTCAGTGAACACAGATGCTTTAAAAAAATATCTTGTTGATGTGGAGATAAGTGTAAAGAACAAAGTGATATATCAAACGCCTGAATTATGATTTGTGAAATCAAAATAAACTTACTAATTCATACTTCGATATAAATATGAAGCATCAATGGAAACCCTTGTTACTGGTTGCGTATGTATTTTTATTTACAGGTTCTATCATTTGCATGAATGATATATTGCTTCCCTCGATGAAAGATTTTTTTCATCTTTCTTACGTGCAATCATCTTTTGTGCAGCAAAGCTTTTACCTCGTTTATCTTATTTTTCCAATTCCGCTTGCTTATTATATTTCACGTTATGGTTATAAAGTCGGATTGATAACAGCGCTTACCATTTGCAGTGTTGGCGCGGCTTGTTTTCTTCCCGCTTATTATTTCAAATCGTATCCGTTAGCACTAACGGCACTATTTATTATTTCTACCGGGGTAGCATTAGTGAATGTTGCAGCAAACCCGCTTGCTGCTTTGTTAGGAGATCCGTCAGGTTCACATGTTCGCGTGAACTTTGTTCAATTGTTCAGCAGGATCGGTTATTCAGTAACTCCAATACTTGCCACACGTTTAATTTATGGAGAGAATAAAGCAATCACTTTTCATATTCCTTATCTTATTATTGGTACAGGAACTTTATTGCTTGCAATATTTATCGCATTCTCTTTGTTGCCATCTTTTAAACCGGAAGTGGTAAAGGGTTTCACGCTTTTCAATATTATAAAGGAATCAAGAAAATATCCGCAATTATTCTGGGGCGCGATAACGATGTTCTTTTATATGGGTGCAGAATCGTGCACTGCAGGTTTTTTTATCAGTTATCTGCGCACAGTATCTCATTTTACTACTGATCACACTGCTCAGTTCTTAACCTGGTATTATGTTGCCGCAATTGTAATGTCACTTGTAGGAATTTATCTCCTGCAATATATCTCCCCCGGAAAACTTATCGTGTTATTTGGCATCGGAATGATCACAATGTATGTGCTTGCAGTTACCACTAATACTTCATTTAATCCTTATTATTTTATCGGTATGGGTGTTTTTATTTCGATCATGTTCCCTTCTATTTTCAGTTTAAGTATTGAAGGTGCCGGAGACTTTACAGAAAAAGGATCAGCATTGGTCAACACGGCAATTATTGGTGGCGCGGTATTTCCTCCTTTGCAGGCAGCGCTTGCCGATTCAATCGGCATACAAGTTTCTTATATTGTTCCCTGCATGTGTTTTGTGATTATAGTTATGTATGGATTTTTTTGTGCAAGAATTGCAGCAAATAAAGTTCTGAGTTCTAAGTTCTGAGTTCTGAGTTCTGAAAAAGGGAACACCCTGATCATCTGCTACGAATTGCAACCGCCGACCTATTCCACACATTCGCCGATTATGTTTTACGCTCTTCTTAAAAAATTTCAAATTGAATCGTATTTGCAGTTAATCATCATCCGTATGCTAAAATTTATTTTCTATGTTCAGTGTATCTAATCTTAATGAAAAATATCAGTACAATTATTCCTTGCGCAGACCCCTCGGCAAAATTTTTCTCAATAGCAGCTTTGACAGAAAAGACGCCTTCGAGATAGTAAGTTTTATCTACGACTTTGTGATCGCCAACAAGTGGAAATGGGACAGGATCACTTACTACAATTGTAAGAGAATTGAATTTCTGATACAGGAAAAAGTTCCTGCAAACATTACAAACAGAAGAGAAATTTATTTATGGATAGTGAACAACTGGAACAAGTATGTTTTTCCCGCACTGGATGATATTTCTTTGAATTGATTAAATCAAGGAGTCAGAATATAGGAGAAAGGAGACAGGTTTTTTGCTCTATGTTCTGCATTCTATGGTTAAAGTTTGTGTTTTGAGTTTTCATACAACACATAAAAATAAATCCGTTAGCGGTAAAAGTCAAACTAAATGTTCTTTCATTAAACGAACGGCGTATATTTATAAGGATTAGCAAAGAGAAATTTATATAGAGGACAACTCATGCCTGTACCAAGTGCAGGGAAATTGTAATTTTTCCAGGCCTTTATAATCCATAAATAAACTTCCTTTTTATCTGTGATGTCTGAGGGTACTTTCTCCCGGATAAGAAATTCAATTCTCTTACAATTGTAGTATATAATTCCATTCCATTCCCATTGCTGTGCGTTTACAAAGTCGTTAATAAAAGCAACCACCTGGTACGGGTCTCTCTTATCCAAATGTTTATTGATAAGAACTTTTAAAACAGAAGGTTGTTCGGAATAGTCGTATTGATATTTTTTGTCGAGGTTGGATACGTTGAACATCTTTAAAGGGTTTAGTGTGTAGAAATGGATTATGCGCAAAACGCAATTAAAATTGAAGTTTTAAAAATAATAATATCAAATAAAATCGATGAAAATCCGGAAGTATCCGATGAGTGGTAAAACCATGATGAGAAGAAAAAAATCCCGGCTATCTATAGAGTTTGTTGAAAGGATTATTTTTATATGGAAGCTTATCTGCGGTAAGATACTTAGAAATTATTGGTTACATTGAAGAAATCTCAAATACACAGTACTGTACCTGTCATTGCAACAGATGACATAGAGAAATCACTTTCTTATTTTATTGATGTCCTTTGTTTTTCCTTTGATTTTAAATATGGAGAACCTTGTGTATATGCGGGGTAAAAGCTGGAAATGCAGAAATATATTTTACTCATGACGTTGCATTGCTTAAAAGCATTAAGAAAAATAATCTTCACCCTGAAATATTTATCTCGGTTGAAAATGCGGAAACACTTTTTATGAACCATGTTATGAATAACGCAGAAATCGTAGAGCCCATGTTTGATCGTGCATTGGGAGCACGACAATATGTAATTAAAGAAATAAACGGTTATTATCTAAAGTTTGCACAGCCATTATAAATTAATAAATAAAAATTTTTGCCTTCAGTTATCCGTAAAGTTTGTTGATACTATCCTTAGATTTCTGCAGGATGTCTAAGGATATAAAATGAAAAGCCAGAGTCTGTCTGGATTCAAGAAACAAATGCTAAATAATAAGTTTGAATATTTAATTTCATGCAAAAGCTGAACTGCAATATTTCTATTCAGCTTCTAACCGAGGCATTAGGGCTTTAGAATATAAAATTCCAGTAAGAGACTGGCAGACTATTACTACGAATAGCTCATGCATTATAACCATAACTTTAATACACAATGCCCTTGCTTTACACAAAGAAAAAAATCTGCTGATTAAAAAAATATTAATCTTGGTATTTTACTTCATTATCATTTTTCTTATGATTAGCTTCATGGTGTTTACTTCCAAGCCGTACTTCTTTTCAAATTTCTTCTACTATATATTGCAATAAAGCCGTACTGCTTTTGGATATTCCTTTAAACGTTCAAAATGAACTCTATGAGAAAAATTATCTGCTTCGTTTTTGCTGTAGTATTAATTCTTACCTGCAGCGCTGCATTTTCGCAATCATTCATAATGGTAATGAAAGCACTGGATGGCACAACCAAATTAAATGGCGAATCTATAGTGGCCGGCCATGCGAATGAAATTGACCTGTATTCTTATTCACAGGGTGTAAGCAATTGCGGCACCATAAACTGTGTAACTTCGATTTCCGATTTCAGTTTCATGACAAAATTTACCGGCGCTACCATAGCCTTTAAAAGGTTATCGCTTACAGGCACAAAGCTTCCATCGGTAGATGTTACTTTCATAAGACCAGGGGCAACAGCGTTTATCTTTTATAAGATACACATGGAAAATGTTTTTGTAACATCAGTGCAGGAGTCAGGTTCAGCCGGAGGAGACAACACACCAACAGTTGCAGTTTCACTGACTGCTGCCAGGATAGCATGGCAGTACACAATACAGAAATCGGATGGCACTGTGGGTGCAAAAACAACATTTGGCTGGGATGTCGCTACCAATCAACCATGGACTTTCGTCTTTTGATGGTTGATTCATTCGTAAATTTTTATAGTGATGAAAAAATATTTCGTTTTATACATTATTGTAGTTTTTGCATGTTTTGCAACAACTACTTTTGCACAAATGAGGATAAGCAACCCGCTCACTCAAAAGAAACCATTGCTGCAGATACCAATGGTACATATAACACCCGTTTCAAGCCTGTTCGTCCCTGTACATATTGATACTATAAAACCCTTTGCTGTTTCTCTCAATCCTATAGTGTACGGGAGGCATGAAAGTGCGGCTTGCCTGGAGTTAAAAAAGCTTAAGCCAACACTGGTACTTAACGCAGAGCGTGCAAACGATGTAACGGCAAACCTGCAATGGCAAACAAAATATGCGTTCTATGCAACCGGTTTTAATATAGAAAGATCATTGGGGGACTCATTACATTTTTCAACTGTGCATTTTGCGGGGGCTTCAAAAGAAACCAGCTTCAAAAAGAATTACCATTTGCCAGATTACAATGACTATAGTGGCATTTCTTTTTACCGCATTAAACAGCGGAATGGTGATTCAGGATTTATCTATTCAAATATTGTTGCAATAAACGGAGTTGAAGCGCTGCCTTTCAGGATGTATCCCAATCCTGCAGCCAACAAACTCTGGATAGACGTTGCACCAAAGCACAGCGGCAATTTTTCAATAATGATTTATGATCTTGCCGGGAAAATAATGCAACAGCAATCTGCTTCCTGCACACAACACATGCATGTTATGCAAAGCATTAATATAAGCAATCTCGCTGCAGGTCTTTACCAGGTGAAAATATTACTGCCCGATAAAACCTTTTTAACCGGAAAATTTATTAAAAAGTAGCGGGGTTTGCACAGTCATTATAAGTTGAATAAATAGAAATTTTTTTGCCTTCAGCTATCTGTAGAGTTCACTAATGTTATCCTTAGATTTTCGCATAGTGCCTAAAGATATACCTGCCTGCTGCAGGAAATGGAAAGCCAGGCGCTGTCCGGAACTTGCCCGCCGGCAGACAGGTTAAAAGAACCCAATGTTGAGTATAATTCCAACGACTAATTTTATAATAAAAACAAAACTGTTGAATGAAAAATGATGGGTACAAAATAAGAGACGAGTACGGAATTTACTATTTGACATTTGCCGTTGTAGAACGGGTGGACATTTTCAGCAGAAGAATGTATGCTGATACTGTTTTAAGCTGTTTAAAGTTCTTCATTAAAAAATATCTCTTTGCCGGAAAATTACTTTCAAATCTTAAACTAAATTTCCCGTCATCAATTCAGCTACCATCACATGAAAATCCTCTTTCTTATTTGTATGGGGAAGTGGTTCATCGGGCACTTTTACATCTAAAAACTTGCAAAGAGGCTCCCAACCTTCACAAACATCGTAAACAAGTAACTTATTCGCCGGAACATAGTTTTTTACTTCTTCATTGTGCTCATTAAAAACTTTTTCCATAAAGTCCTTATCTAAAAATTTGCCCTGGAAATGACCTTCATTAATCGTTTGTTTCGCAAATCCCATAACCTTAAGTACAGCCTGCAGTCGCGGATCTGAAGCTACTCTCTCAGCCATTTCCATTCTTTGTTCTTCCGGAGGATTCTGTGCCTGCCAGATGGTGTAGTAAAAGCTCGTGTACCAATCTTCAAAAGGTCTTACGCTTAAAATAACTTTTGCATCCGGGTATTGTTTCATGTGCTCTTTATACCACGGATAACACGGAAAATCTACGGTAGCCTGGTAACCACCGTAAAGTCCTTCCCAGTCTGTTGTGTGGGTTTCACTAAGTCTTGTCCAGTAATGCAAATTTTCTGGATGTACAAGCAATTGCTTCATGTGGTACGTCTTGTTGAATCCAAGCAACTCGAGAGATTCTCTAAGCGTGTTTGTACCGGTTCTTGGAAATCCGGCTCCGATAACTTTAATTGACATGGTTATTTGTTTTGGTTGCAAACAATATACTGTTTGATTTGCTTAAAAAAAAATTATTAACTGATTTTATTTTTTTCTAATAAATTATGAAATGTAGTTTTTACATATTATATTAGGAAACCAAAACAGCTTTGCTGGTCTCACATTATTAAGTTGACACTTTTTATAATCCATCATCTCAATGAATTAAAATATGAAAAAGATATCTCTGTTTCTCTGCTTGTTCTTAAGTATATCAATAATATCGTTCTGCCAAACGAGTACTAATAATAAAGACACTTCAAAAACACCTATGCCTGTGCGAAAAGACAGAAACATGTTTGGTCAGGGCATTCCACGCGGATTAACCATTACCACTGACGGACTCGCCGAAGGCTATGTATTGTTTGCCGTTCCAAATTCTGCTTCGGTATACCTTATCAACCGAAAGGGCGAAGTAGTTCACGAATGGAAAGGAAACTATGGCGTATTGAACGCTTACTTGCAGGATGACGGATCGCTGGTGCAAAATGCTTCAGATCCTGATTTCCCTGTCTTTGCAGCGGGTGGAGAATGCGGAAGATTACAAAAAATTACATGGGACAGTAAAATTTTATGGGACTTTGAATATGCGGATGAACATGCACACGTACATCATGATTTTAACGTTATGCCCAATGGGCATATTCTTGCTATTGCATGGGAAGCTAAAACAGCGCAAGAAGTTTTGGCGGCAGGAAGAAACCCTAAATTAATACCCAAGGCTGGTCTTTGGCCTGACAAAATTATCGAAATAGAACCTATAGATGAAACGCATGGTAAAATTGTTTGGGAATGGCATATATGGGATCATTTAATTCAGGACTATGACAATAAGAAAGCAAACTATGGCAATCCCACTGATCATCCGGAATTAATGGACATTAACACGGGAGATACTTTGCCTGCTCAAATTTCAAAAGACAGTATGGCTATTTTGAAAAAACAGGGCAGAGCCTGGAGAAACCAGACACCTGAAAATATGGGTTCAGATATATATCATGTAAATGCCATCAAGTACAATGCAGAGTTAGACCAGATTGCTTTTAGTTCTCCCCATTTAAGCGAGGTGTTCATTATAGATCACAGCACTACAACAAAAGAAGCGGCTGGTCATAAAGGCGGTCGTTGGGGAAAAGGAGGAGATTTTCTCTACCGTTGGGGGAATCCTCAAAATTATCGTCGCGGAGATTCTACCACCCGTGAATTGTATGGTCAACATGATATTCGCTGGATTGAAAAAGGAAAACCGGGCGAAGGTCACTTAATGGTGTTTAATAATGATATTCATTACAGGGACAGCATGAATTATTCTATGATTTATGAATTTGTTCCTCCCACAGATGAAAAAGGTAATTATGTTATAGAAAAAGGTAAACCATACGGTCCTGAAAAACCTGTATGGAGCTATATGGCACCCGACACCATTTCGTTTTGGAGCAGTTTCATTTCAGGAGCCCAAAGAATGAACAATGGAAACACGTTTATTAATGAAGGAGCTAAAGGACGGTTTTTTGAAGTTACCAAAGATGGAAAGATCGTTTGGGAATATTTGGATCCTTACCGTGGTGACATTAGGAGACCTAACGGTGATCCGATGCCTGCAATGCCAATGACGTTTATTGAGTTTCGTGGCACATTTATTCCGGCAGATCACCCTGCACTTGCAAATCGAAAATTGGAACCGTTGAATCCACAACCAAAAGTATACGTGATGGCTGCGCCTCCAGCGGCTGAAAGGAAATAGAGATGGTTTAATTTATAATAGGAAAAATTTTTTCATCAAAGAAAAAAATACACCAGGTAGTAAAAGGCAGAGCATAAAAAATTAAAAGTAATGGAACATAAAAAATGGAAATTAAAGCTTACACTTCTTCTTGTCAGCTGTTTGACAATAATGTCTGTCATTACCATTTCTCCGGCATTGCCCCAAATGGTTACAGCATTTTCGAATGTTGAAAATGCAGCGTTCCTTGTCAAGTTAGTACTAACCCTGCCCGCCTTAATGATAGCATTGTTCTCGCCTGTCGCAGGCCGGCTTATTGACAGATATGGCAGATTGAAAATCTTAAGACTTGCACTGATACTTTATGCCATTTCAGGTTCTGCCGGTTATTTTCTGAATGATCTTTATGATATATTGATATCTCGCGCTGTCCTTGGCATTGCGGTAGGAATGTCTATGACGATAGTCATCACATTAATCGCTGACTACTTTGAAGGTATGGAGCGACAGAAATTTGTCGGCTTGCAGATAGCTTTTATGTCAATCGGTGGTATTTTGTTTATTGGATTAGGAGGTATTCTTTCAGACTTTAGTTGGAGATATCCTTTTCTTCTTTATTTATTTTCTCTTGTAGTACTGCCTTTTACTTTTATGTTCCTTTATGAACCTGCGATAGGAAAAAAAGATGAGAAGAAGAAGAACATGAATATAAAGGCACCGCGTATAATCTGGATGTTATTCGTTAATATTATGCTGATGTGGCTCATTTTTTTCTTAATACCTGTACAAATACCCTTTCATTTAAAGGCAATAGGAGTTGAAAAAAATTCTTTAGTGGGCGCAGCTATTGCAATGAGCACAGCATTTTCGGCACTTTCGTCTTTTTCCTATTCGAAGATAAAAGGCAAGTTGAGTTTTCTTTTCGTTTTTTCTATAGGATACTTTTTGCTGGCAATAGGATTTGCCTGTGTTTCTGTTTCTAACACTTATACTGTAGTTGTTGCAGGAATGATCTTATCCGGTTTAGGTGTTGGTATGATGATTCCCAATACTAATATGTGGGTAATGAAGATCACTCCTCCTCAAATCAGGGGAAGAGAAATTGGTAAGCTCACAACATTTTGGTTTCTCGGTCAATTCTTATCTCCTATAATCATTTTTCCTGTTTTAAAGATTTTATCCCTTTCATCCACATTTATGGTTGCTGCCGGGGTCCTTTTGCTGATATCTATCGGCTTTCTCATTTTTCATTTCAGCACCGCAATGATTCCTGAATAGCTTTGTGTGCTGACGGGAAGCTCCGTTAGCAGAACAGAATTTGCGCCAAGCAGTATCCATTTTATTTTTCATTCAGTGCACTATTTTATTATAATAAAAAATGTTTGAAGCACACATCTTTAACATGAGAGCACACTTAAACATCATGATAATGTGCTAACTTTCATTGACCTAATTTAGTTGCTATGAAAGAACCAATTAATCTGCACGTGAATGGCGTATCTCACACGGTAAATGTAGATCCATCAACGCCGTTGTTATATGTATTGCGTAACCAGTTATCTCTGAACGATCCCAAATATGGATGTGGTTTGCAACAATGTGGTGCATGTATGGTACTGGTGGATGGAAAAGCACAGACAAGTTATATCACTTCACTTTGCATAACAGAACTGCTTACGGAACTTCTTTGTTCATTGAATTTTTTTGCAGCGGCAATAAATGAAACAAACAACGGAGCCGGTCTTTCAACCGAACTTTTTAATTCAGGATGATATTGCACTCCTATAAAGAACGGATGAGTTGGTATTTCAACAATCTCTATCAAATTTGTTTCAGGATTGATTCCGCTCGCCATCATACCGCGGCTTTCAAATTGCTCGAGATATTCATTATTGAATTCATAACGATGACGATGACGTTCGTTGATCTCTGTCGTTCCATAAATTTTATGCGCCAAACTTCCTTCTGTTATTTCACAAGGATATGCACCCAAACGCATGGTACCTCCCATCATCTTTATTTTCTTCTGCTCTTCCATCATATCGATGACCGGATCGGAAGTATTTGCATCCATTTCAGTTGAATGCGCATTTTTTAATCCTAAAACATTCCTTGCAAATTCTATTACTGCCATCTGCATTCCTAAACAAATTCCAAAGAAAGGCAAACCATTTTCACGGGCATATTGCACCGCAATTATTTTTCCTTCAATACCACGATGTCCAAAACCGGGAGCAACAAGCAGTCCATCAAGTGTTTCGAGTTTCTCTGCAACATTTTCATGCGTGATGTGTTCGCTGTGCACATTCACCACCTGCACCTTCACATCGTTCATTGCTCCGGCATGAATAAAACTTTCAAGGATTGATTTGTATGCATCCTGCAATTCAACATATTTTCCAATTAAACCAATCGTTACTTTGCTCTTCGGATATTTTAATTTGTCAAGAAACGCTTTCCAATTTTCAAGGTTGGCTTCAGGAAATACATTAATGCCAAGCTTCTTCATCGTGATCACATCAAGCTTTTCACGCATCATCGCAAGCGGCACTTCGTATATCGTTGGAGCATCAATTGCTTCAATAACGGCTTCAGGCTTCACATTACAGAACAAGGCTATCTTGCGTTTTATTTCATTGCTTAGTGGCTCTTCAGTTCTGCACACAATTATATCAGGATGCACTCCGGTTTCACTCAGCATTTTCACGCTGTGTTGTGTCGGTTTTGTTTTCAATTCTTTTGCTGCACGCAAATAGGGAATGAGCGTAAGATGAATTACTACCACATCATCTTCAGGCAATTCCCATTGTATCTGGCGCACGGCTTCAATAAAAGGCAAACTCTCAATATCACCGACTGTTCCGCCAATTTCAGTTATCACAATATCATACCTGCCTTCTTTGCCAAGAAGCATCATGCGACGTTTTATTTCATCAGTAATGTGAGGAACAACCTGCACCGTCTTTCCCAAAAAATCTCCGGCTCGTTCGCGGTTGATCACCGTTTGATAAATGCGTCCTGTAGTTACATTGTTAGCCTGCGAAGTATAAATGCTGAGAAAACGTTCATAGTGCCCGAGATCAAGATCTGTTTCGGCGCCATCTTCCGTTACATAACATTCACCATGTTCGTAAGGGTTCAAAGTTCCCGGATCAACATTAATATACGGATCAAACTTTTGAATGGTAACCCTGAAACCCCGTGACTGCAGCAGCTTTGCAAGCGAAGCCGCAATAATACCTTTACCCAAACTGCTCGTTACACCACCTGTAACAAAAATATACTTTGCCATATTGAATGGTTAATTAGTTTATTGTTTAAAAATCTTATTAGTATTATGAGCCAAGCTGTATTACTACTATTGCACTTTACTTGCGTCGCACCCTTGTACGGTTTATTCATTTATCAGCAAGTAAGCTAAGTGCTATAAAAAAGTTCTGCTTTGAGCAGATTTGTGTTTTTCATTCCTAATCAATAATCCTAACTTAAAAATGACCAACAATTTAAAATCACCCGATAAAAAATAAAAATCGAACAAACAGAAAATCTGTTACAAAATTTTATCAGCAAAGAATTTGATTAAGTAGCTCTTGACCTGAGCGAGAAGAATTATTCTCAGAGAGGTCATGCAAACCTAAGTCAATTTTCCGGCTCAAAAAAATCGTGGTGGAAACAATGTGAAAAATTTTAATTAAAAGAAGCGCATTAACTTTATTTATTATTTAAAAAGCATTTCGTATCCATTAAAATTATAAACTATGAAAAGATGTTTCACCATTTGCACATTGCTTGTTCTTTATAATTTTACCAAAGCACAAACAACTATGAACTGTTGCTCACCAACAGCCA
>Ga0207657_10005005_pt1 | contig 13923 bp, 13 predicted proteins | sample KBSC33metaG_FD_184316 | JGI IMG/M metagenome (GOLD analysis project Ga0207657, IMG submission 184316) | Corn rhizosphere microbial communities from Kellogg Biological Station, Michigan, USA - KBS C3-3 metaG (SPAdes) (version 2) | ecosystem: Host-associated > Plants > Roots > Rhizosphere > Soil ... | reverse complement strand
CTTCCACGCCGGATCCGAATCGGGAAAATGACGACAGATGTCCCCGAGGCACACGCCGCCGAGGATCGCGTCGGTGACGGCATGGCAGACCACGTCGGCATCCGAATGTCCGAGCGCTCCCCGATCCGACGGAATCGCGACTCCGCCCAGAATCAGCGCGCGTCCTTCGACGAGCCGGTGCAGATCGTACCCCGTGCCCGCGCGTCCGGTGCGTGCAGGCTTCCCGTCGCGCGCGAGCGCATCGGCGCTCCGAAGATCGTCAGGCACCGTGATCTTGATGTTCGATCGTTCTCCCTCGACGAGGCGGACCGCATGACCAGCGCGCTCGACGAGCGCCGCCTCGTCGGTCGCTTCACGTTCGTCGCGGGCACCGGCCGCCAGGGCGGCGGCGAGCACATCGCGGCGGAACGCCTGCGGTGTCTGCGCGAGATAAATCGTCTCGCGTGGAATCGTGGACTCGACGATAATTTCGCTGCTGGCCGCATCTGGCGATTCATTCGAGCCGCCGCTGCGCGGACTCCGCAGCGGGCGCCGGGCGAGCTTCACCGTGTCGGTCGCCTGAACGGCTGCCAGCGCGGCGCCACTCTCGGCCGCCGCGGCGATCGTCCGGCTGATGAGATCCGCGCTGACGAACGGACGCGCGGCATCGTGAATCACAATCACGTCGGTCGCGTCGCTAATCACCCGAAACGCGTTGGCGACCGAGTCCTGCCGCCGTGCGCCGCCCGCCACGCAGCGAATCGGCCCGACGCCGGGGCGGTCGCGCAAATATGCTGGTGGACTGGCCAGCATCTCCGGGGGCAGCACGACAATCGTGTCGTCGACGCGCGGATGCGCCGCGAACGCCTCGACGCTCCGTTCGAGCATCGTGCGCGATCCGATGGCCCGCAACTGCTTCGGCTGCGTTCCGCCGAAGCGCTGTCCGCGTCCGCCGGCGGCAATAATCGCTGTGACGTGCATGGGTGGGGACAAACGAGGATTATACCTTTGGGATGGTCGCCGCTGGGGTGCTGCGTGTCGTCGTGTAGCGCGAAGGCTTCAGCCGGGCGTCGTCGTGAATCGCGGCGTGCAACGCCTTCCGAGAAAGATACCGAGCGCATCCGCCTCCGCGGCGATGGCCTCGCGCACGTGGGGTCGCGCGCGCTTGAACAGCTGTACGTCCAGCGTCACGTTCCTTCCGGCGGCTTGCTGGAACCAAACGCCGATGACGCGTCCGCGCTGCAGCACGGTCGGTGAAATCCATCCCTGCGGCCGGTACACGCGCTCGTAGAAGCGCCGCTCGACGAGATGCTCTTTGGTGGCGTGGGCGAGGAGGAAGGAATCGAACGCGGGCAACAATCGAACCGCGTCCGGCTCGATGCGGCTCGACGCGATTGCCGCCACGTCGCTCCGCAGCGCCCATCCGCGTGCGCCGTCCACGTCGACCTCCTGCACGTCGCGCTCGATCGCGGTCAGGATCGCCTTCGCCTCGGTCGTCTTCAACCCGGACCACCTGGCGAAGTCGTGTGGGCTCGCCGGTCCGAAGGCGGAGAGAAAGCGCCGCATCAGTTCGGCGCGCGCCTCGTCCGTGCTCAGACGAGGCTGCGGACCGAGCCAACCGTCCGTGTGGATGAAGGTGGCTTCCGCGCCGCGCGGCGGCCCGTAGACGATCGCCCCGTCGATGACCGCGGGCCGAATCGCACTCCAGGCGTGATCCAGCCAGGTGCGCACGCCTTTGCCGGCCTTCCTCCTGGCGCGCGCGATCAGCTCCTGCTGCGTCTGCGGTCCCTGATCGCGCAGGCTGTCGACCACCGTGTCGATGAGGCCGCGGACCTCGCCAGGCTTCGCGCCGACGCGAGCGTGCCAGCGCTGAAGCGTCACGAGCGCCATCGGCTTCAGCGCTTCGATGTAGATGGCGAAGTCGCGCGCGGGAATGACGTGCAGCGTGAGCCGCATCGCCGACGTTCGCACCAGATCGCGTGTGTCCCAGAGAGCACGCTGGATCTCCACGCGCGTCGTCGATTGGCGCCGCGTCCACATCGACATCTCGGCCGCCGACATGACCTGCGACTGGATGCCGGCGGTGTCGCGCACGACGTCCGCGAGAGGCTCGGTCGAAGCGGCGCGACGCTCGGCTGAAGCCTTCGCGCTACGGGCGTCCGCCTGCGCGCTAGGACGCTCAGCTGATACGGACCGACCTTCCTTCTTTCGTAGCGAGACGGCTTCAGCCGAGTGAGGTTCATTTGTTCGTAGCGCGACGGCTTCAGCCGAGCGAACGTCGGCAAGGTGCTGCCGCATGATACGAAAGGCTGCCGCCTGCTCCGCCGTGAAGGCGCTCATGTCACGCTCTGATACTGATCGACCGACGCCGCGACGATGTCATGGACCCGGTCGGCGAGCGCCTTTGCGTCCTGCGGGGTCGCCATCTCGAGCGCGGGCGGTTGAATCGGATCGTGCACGATCAATCGCACGCTCGCCGGCTCGGTCCGCAGCCTCCCTTTCGGCATGACGGCGCGCGTGCCGATCACCGACACCGGCACGATCGGCAATCCGGCTTCGATCGCCAGGAGGAAGCTCCCGGCCTTGAATCGCGCGACGCGTCCATCCGCGCTGCGCGTTCCTTCGGCGAAGATGATCAGCGAGAGGCCTTCGGAGACCAGCGCGCGCCACCTCCGCAGGATGCCGGCGCGATCCGGGTGCCGCCGGTCCACGAACAGATGCCGCCCCCGCCGCAGATGCCAGCCGAGCACCGGAAATTTCGACAGCGACGCCTTCGCGATGATGCGGAGCTGAAACGGCAGCGACGCGAAGAGCACCGGCGTGTCGTAGATGCTCTGGTGATTCGAGACGAACACGTAGGTCGTGCCCGGCGTCACGCGATCGAGCCCCTCGACCGCGACGCGTACGCCGGTGGTCTTCAAGATCAGCGACGACCACGCGCGCGCGCAGCGGTGCGCGAAGTGGCCGTTCCGATCCCACACGCTCGACGCGATCGAGGCGGCCCCGAGCACGATCGTGTACACCGTGATGGCGGGGATCAGATAGAAGACCGTCCGCCACCAGTGATAGGGAGGAATACGCAAATTCGGTCAGGACTGCGCGGGCGCGGCCGGCGCGGCGGCGCGAACCGCCATCGGCTGAGGCGCCGCATGCGGCGCGAGCGCGGCGTCGATGTACCGGCCGAAGATCATCTTGCCGGCCGTCGTCTGCAGCACGCTGGTGACGACGATGTCGATCGTTTTGCTGATCATCTTGCGCGCGTTGTCCACCACTACCATCGTACCGTCGTCGAGATAGGCGACGCCCTGATTGTATTCCTTGCCTTCCTTGAGGATGAAGACCTTCATGATCTCGCCCGGCAGCACGACCGGCTTGAGCGAGTTCGCGAGCTCGTTGACGTTGAGCACCTCGACGCCGCGCAGCTGCGCGACCTTGTTCAGATTGAAATCGTTCGTGACGATCTTGCCGGGCAGCGTGCGCGCGAGATCGATCAGCTTCAGGTCGACTTCGCGGATTTCCGGAAAGTCGAGATCGGAGATGATCACTTCGACGCCGGACATCTTCTGGATCTTCTGCAGGATGTCGAGGCCGCGGCGGCCGCGATTGCGCTTGAGCGAGTCCGAGGAATCGGCGACGAGCTGCAGCTCCTTCAGGACGAACTGCGGAATCACGAGCGCGCCGTCGACGAAGCCGGTTTCGCACACGTCGGCGATCCGACCGTCGATGATCACGCTGGTGTCGAGGATCTTGTAGCGCCGCTCGGGACCGGCGGCGCGGAACAACGTGGCGAGGCGCGCCGGCTCGAGCCACTCGCCGTGCAATCCCCCGAGCACGAGGCCGAGGTACGGCAGCCCGATGAGCACGAAGCTGTGAAGAAACTCGACGCGCCGGTCGCCAAGGTCCGTCCAGAACAGGCCGGCGCCGATCGCGCGGGCGATGCCGAGCCCGATGATGCAGCCGATGAGAGCGCCGAGCACCCGGGTCACGGCCGTCCGCGCCAGCTGGCTCTCGAGCAGGATGACCAGCGCCGACAGGCCGAGCGCGAACGCCAGATTCGCGGCTAATCCGAGTGGCAGCGGCTGGAGAGCGGCGGCCGCGTACGCAACCACCACGACGAACACGACACGCGCGAGCGCAAACCAGGCCATCGGGTGACCCCCGTTATGAAACGCGCACACCGCCTCGATATGAACGTAATCCGGGCGGATCGGACCACGGGAGGAACAATATCACGGGTTGTAACGGAGGAGAGTGGAGGCGCTAATGGCTAATGGCTGACGGTTGATGGCTGAGGACTAAGGGCTGATCACTGATGACTGATGGGCTAATGCCTGTTAATGGATCAACTGAGTACCTCGTCCAACGCTTCGCTGAGCGTCCGCACGCCGACGAGCTCGCAGTCGGTGGAGGCGCGGTCGGAGGGGTCGATATTGGCCTCCGGCAAAACGCAGCGCTTGAATCCCATCTGCGCCGCTTCGCGAATACGCAGCGCGGCTTGCGTGATGCCGCGCACTTCGCCCGCGAGGCCTACCTCGCCGAACATCGCGGTGGTCTGCGGAATCACTTTGTTGCGCACGCTCGACGCGATGGCCGCGAGTACCCCGAGGTCGGTGGCAGGCTCATCCACGGTCATCCCGCCCGCGATGTTCACGAACACATCGTCGCCCACGAGGTTGAGGCCCGCGCGCTTCTCCAGCACCGCCAGCAGGAGGGAGAGGCGCTGCTGATCGATGCCGTTGGCCATTCGGCGTGCGGTGCCGTAGCTGCTCGTGCTGACGAGCGCCTGCACCTCGACCAGAATCGGCCGCGAACCTTCGACCGAGCACAACACCGCCGATCCAGGCGCGTTGGCCGGCCGCTCCGCGAGGAACATCATCGAAGGATTGGGCACCGGCTTCAAACCGCTCGCGGTCATCTCGAAGACGCCGAGCTCGCTGGCCGCGCCGAACCGGTTCTTCACGGCGCGCACCACACGCTGCGAGTGATGGCGCTCGCCCTCGAAATAGAGCACGGCATCCACGACATGCTCGAGCGCCTTGGGGCCCGCGAGGCTGCCGTCTTTCGTGATGTGGCCGACGAGAAACGTCGGAATATTCTGTCCCTTCGCGGTGAACAGCAATTGCGTCGCGGCTTCGCGCACCTGTCCGATGCTCCCGGGCGCCGATTGGAACTTGAGCGAGAAGACCGTCTGCACGGAGTCGACGATGACCAGCGCCGGCTTGATGCGCGCGATCTCTTCCAGAATCCGCTCGAGGCACGTCTCCGCAAGCAGGTACAGCGGCGCGGCGCCGACCGCGAGGCGCTCGCCGCGCGATTTGATCTGATGCTCCGATTCCTCGCCGGAGCTATAGAGCACCGGGCCCGCGGTGCGCGCCATGTTCGCGGCCGCCTGCAGCAGCAGCGTGGATTTGCCGATCCCCGGCTCTCCGCCGAGCAGCACGAGCGATCCCGGCACGACGCCGCCGCCGAGCACGCGATCGAATTCGCCGATGCCGGTCGACAGGCGCGCGTGGTGTTCGAGCGCAATATCGGCGTAGAGCTGCGCCGCCCCGGCAGCGCCCGCCAGCGCGTACCGATGACCAGCGGAAGGCGCGCCGCCGCTCTCGGCCGGACGCTCCTCCACGAGGGAATTCCACGCACCGCAGTCGGCGCAGCGGCCCAGCCACTTGGGCGACTGCGATCCGCATTCCTGGCAGACGAAGACTGTCTTCGCTCTCATTTGGTGATCGACGATCTCGCGATCCGATGATGTATCGATGAATCGTCGTCGATCGCCAAATCGTCAATCGCCAAATCGTACATCGTCAATCGTAGACCCTTTCGATCCGGCTTCCGATCCTGCACAGAATCTCGTACGGAATGCTGCCGATTTGCGCCGCCATCTCGCGGACGTCGATGCGATCCTCACCCTGCGCTCCCAGAATTACGACCCCGTCGCCCGGCGACACGTCGAGGCCAGTCACGTCCGCCATCAGCATATCCATGCAAACCGAGCCGACAATTGCGGCGCGACAGCCGCGAATCAGCACGGCGCCACCTCGGGCGAGCCTGAGATCCAGGCCGTCCGCGTATCCGGCCGGCACAATCGCGATCGTCGTCGGACGCTCCGCGGTGAACCGCGCGCCGTATCCGACGCTCTCCCCCGCGCGCACGCCCTTGACGGCGACGATGCGGCTCGTGAGCGACAGGGCTGGCACGAGCGGCAGCGTGGATGCGAGCGGCGGCGGGACGATGCCGTACAGCAGAAGGCCGGGACGTACACCGTCGTACCACACGCGGGCGTCGCGCAGCAGCGCCGCGCTGTTGGCGGCGTGGACTGCGTAACTGCGGTTGTCGTCTTCTCTGCGGTTTCCGCGAGCTCCGCGTCGAAGGTCGTCAATGTCATTCAGCGCACGCTCGAAGCGGACACGCTGCTCCGCGAACAACGCGCTCTCCGGATCGTCGGCCGTCGCGAAGTGCGTGTACACGGCGGCAAGATCGAGGTGATCGCTCGCCAGCACCGAAGGAAGCGTGCGCCGCACGTTGTCGAATCGGAAACCGAGGCGGTTCATCCCGGTATCGATCTTGAGGTGATAGCGGAGACGCTGCTTGTAGCGGGCCGCGGCCGTCTGCACGGCGCGCGCCGCGCCCGGCGTCGAGATCGTCGGCGTCAGACGGCAATCGAACAGACCGTCGAGATCGCTCACGCTGAGCGCGCCAAAGACGAGGATCTGCGCTTCCACGCCGGCAGCGCGCAGCGCCGCCCCTTCTTCGATGTCTGCGCAGGCGAGCACATCCGCGCCGGCGTCCTCGAGCGCCCGTCCAATCTGTCCGGCGCCGTGCCCGTACGCGTTCGCTTTCACGACGGCGATGACGCGCGGCGCCTGCGCACGCTCGGCCGAGAGATGTTCGACGATGGCGCGGTAATTGGACTTGAGGGCGTTCAGGTCGATGCGCGCGACGGTCGGCCGGATCATGGATGGCGTTCAATCATACGACGCGCGGTTCCCGCGGTCCGCGCGGGAATACACTTCACGCGCCGGGCGCGAGATTCTCGAACCGCGTGAACTCGCGGATGAACGCGAGCTTCACGACACCGACCGGGCCATTGCGCTGCTTCGCGATGATCAACTCCGCAACGCCCTGCGAATCAGCGGGTGGTTGTCCCTTGTCGAGATACATCTCCTCGCGGTAGATGAACGCGACGACGTCCGCATCCTGCTCGAGGGCGCCCGATTCGCGCAGGTCGGACAACTGCGGCCGGTGATCCGATCGCGATTCCGGGGCGCGGCTCAATTGCGAGAGCAGCACGATCGGCACGCGGAGCTCCTTCGCGAGCCCCTTCAAGGAGCGCGAGATGGACGCGAGCTCGAGCGTGCGGTTCTCGAAGCGGCCGCGTCCCTGCATCAACTGCACGTAGTCCACCACCACCATGTGGAGGCCGTGCTCAGCCGCCAGGCGTCGGCACTTCGCCCGCATCTCCAGCACGCCGATCGACGCGGTGTCGTCGATGAAGATCTTCGCCTCGCTGAGCGTACCGATCGCCTGCGACAGCTTCCCCCAATCGCGCTCGCCCAGAAATCCGCCGCGCAGCCGGTGCGCGTCGATCCGCGCCTCGCCGGTCAGCATGCGGAGGAACAGCTGCTCCTTCGACATCTCGAGGCTGAAGATGCCGACGGTCATGTCGGTCTTCGTTCCGACGTGCTGCGCCATGTTCAGCACGAGGCTCGTCTTCCCCATCGAGGGACGCGCCGCGATGATCACGAGATCTCCCGGCTGCAGACCGGAGGTCATCTCGTCGAGATCGGTGAAGCCGGTCGGCACGCCGGTGACCAGTTCCTTGCGCGCGTGCAGCTTCTCGATCGTATCGAGGCTGCCCTGCGCCAGATCGCGCAGCGACACGAACCCGTCGCGCACCTTGTCGTCGGCGATGGCGAAGATCGCGTGCTCGGCCTGATCGAGGATGACGTCGGCTTCCTCTTCGCCGTCGTACGCCGTCGCCAGGATCTTGTTCGCGGAAAAGATCAAATTCCTGAGCGTCGCCTTCTCTTTGATGATCCGCGCGTAGTGCTCGATGTTCGTCGAGCGCGGCACGCCGTCCACCAGCGCGGTGATGTACGCGGGGCCGCCGACCTCGTCGAGCTCGCCGGATCGGCCGAGCTCCTCCTTCAGCGTGACGAGATCGATGGCGTCGTTGCGCTCCGAGAGCTTGATCATCTTCTCGAAGATGCGCCGGTGCGCATCGCGGAAGAAATCCGCCGAGTCGATGACCTCGGCCGCGAGGTTGAAGGCGTCATTGTGCAGCAGAATCGCGCCGAGCACGGATCGTTCGGCTTCGAGATTGTGAGGAAGCGTGCGTTCGGCGAGGGCGGTCTCTGGCATAAGGGCGGGGGAAGGAGAGGAGTGTAGCGGAGAACCTGCGGAAGTGAAAAGGCAAAAGTAGAAAGCAGAAGGTACTTTTTCCTTCTGCCTTTTTCCTTTTGCCTGTTGCCTATTCGGCCACGACCTTGACCTTCACCTGCGCCACGACCTCGCGGTGCAGCTTCACCGGCACTTGCACCTCGCCGAGGTGTTTGATCGGTTCGGCGAGCTGCAGCTTTCGGCGATCCACGTCGAAGCCTTTGGCCGCGAGCGCCTCCGCGATGTCGGCGCTCGTGACCGACCCGTACAGCGCCTGCGTCTCGCCGACCTTGCGCGCGATTTCGATCTCGACCGTCGCGATCCGCTCGGCCATGGCCTCGGCGATCTTCTTCTCCTCGGCTTCCCTGGCGTCGAACTTCACCTTCTCGCGCGCGATCTGCTGCTTGTTGCCCTCGGTGACCAGCAGCGCCAGCTTTCGCGGCAGCAGGTAATTGCGCGCGTAGCCGTCAGCGACCTTCACCACTTCGCCGCGGTTGCCGAGGTGCTCGACGTGTTCTCTCAGAATCACTTCCATAACTTAGCCCCATGAGGGATTTCAGATTTCAGAACGCGGATGTCAGACCGCGCCGCCGAGCGGAATCTGAAATCCAATCTGAACTCTGAATCTGAACTCTGAAATCTGAAATCTGAACTCTCAACTCTCAGTCCGTCACGTACGGAATCAGCGCGATCTGACGCGCGCGCTTGATGGCCGTCTGCAGCTTCCGCTGGTGCATCGCGCACGTGCCCGAGATGCGCCGCGGCAGAATCTTGCCCCGCTCGGGCACAAACGGTCCGATCAGCTTGACATCCTTGTAGTTGATGTCGTCGATTTTGTCCGCGCAGAACTTGCATACTTTGCGGCGGCGAAACAGCGTCCGGCGCTGGCCCTTTTCCTTGTCGCCCGCCTTCTTGTCCCGGCTTCCGCTCCGCCCGCCCGATCGCCCTTGTCCGAATGGCATTTAAACCTCCACCCCATCAAACCGATCATCGTCGCCGTCTTCCACATCGCCTGCGGGACGGCCTTCTCCCGGCTGCCGCTGCGGCGGCAGTCCGCGCTTCACGCGCCGGCGCTCCGACTCGCTGGTGCGCTTCGTCCGCGTGCGCTCCACGACCTTCTTCTCCTGGTCCACGCGCACGACGCTGTGGCGGATGACGAGATCCATCACCTTCAAGCGGCGATCCAGTTCCTTCATCAGCTCGCCGGAGCCGTTGATCACTTCGAGCACGTACACGCCCTCTTTGTGCCGCGCGATCTCGTACGCCAGACGCTTCCGGCCCCAGTTTTCGGTCTTCTCGATCGTGCCGTGCATGCGCGAGACGACCGCGTCGATCTGCTCGTGCAGCTCGGTGACCTGCTGTTCGGTGGTGTCGGGGGGGACGATGTAGACGAGCTCGTACTGTCGATCTGCCATGACTGCTCCTTCAGGACGCGATGATCGCCGGGTCCCAAAGGACCCGCCAAAGATCGCGGCCACCATACGGTGGCAAGGAATGCGCTGCGATTACCGCAGGGCTATTCGGTTGTTGCGGGATCGCCGCCGTTGTAGTCGTTCATCATCGCCTCGATCCCCGACGTGATGAACGTTTCCGCCGCGTCCGCCGCGCGCGAGATCATGCGCTCGACCTCCGCCGCTTCGTCAATGTCGAACCGGGCCAGCACGTGGTCCGCAAGATTGCGCCGCAGCTCCCCGCGCCCGATGCCCAGCCGAAGCCGCGCGAACTGATCGCCCAGATGCGCGATCGCCGACTTGAGGCCGTTGTGACCTCCCGCCGACCCGCGCGCCCGCGCGCGAATGCGTCCGAGCGGCAACTGCACTTCGTCGACGATCACGAGCACGCCGGCGACATCGATCTTGAAATAGCGTGTCAGCTCGCCGATGGCCTGTCCGCTGTTGTTCATGAACGTCAGCGGTTTGACCAGCAGCACGTTGTCGTCCGGCCGCCGCCACCGCGCGATGAGCGCCTCGGCCGGCGCGCTCTCGAACCGCACGCCCGCGCGCCGCGCGATCTCGTCCACGACCGCGAACCCGACATTGTGCCGCGTGCCCGCGTACTTCTCGCCAGGATTGCCGAGCCCGACAATCGCCTTCATTGAATCGACAATCTACAATCTGGCGATCGGCGAGCTGACAATCCCGAATCCGCGAACGCAATCGCAATCGCGAACGCACTCGCACTCGCACTCGCGCTCGCGCTCGCGCTCGCAATCTGAAATCTGAAATCCCGAAATCTGCAATTCCTACTTCTTCTTCTCGTCCTTCTTCTCGGCGGCGTCCTCGTCCTTCTTGCCCTTCTTGATGACTTCGGGCTCCGCCGCCGCGGTCGGCGCCGCAGCTGCCTCCGCCGGCGCCGCAACTTCCTCGGCCTTCGGCATGATCACGTGCACGAGCATCAGCTCGGCGTCGCTGATCGGCTTCCATTTGACGCCCGTCGAGATGTCGCGCACGCGGATGCCCTGATGCAGCATCAGCTCGCTGACGTCCACTTCGACGTGCTCGGGGATGTCCGCCGGCAGGCACTCGATCTCGATCTCGCGGCGGATGAATTCGAGAATGCCGCCCTGCTGCTTCACGCCTTTCGGCTCGCCCTTGACGATCACCGGGATGGTGAGGCGCAGCATCTTGTCCATCGCGATCTTGTAGAAATCGGCGTGGAGGACGTGATGCGTGATCGGATCGACCTGGTATTCCTTCACCAGCACGCGCGTGTCGCCGGCGCCCGCCAGCTTCAACGCAATCAGTGTGTTGGCGCCCGACTCCGAGTGCAGGATTTTCAGCAGCGCCTTCGGCTCGACCGCGATCGGCGTCGCCGTACGTCCCTCGCCGTAGAGCACGGCCGGCACGCGGCCTTCGCGGCGCGTACGCCGCGCTTCATTCTTGCCGAACGTGTCGCGCGTCGTCGCTTCGAGTATCGCTTCCATCTTTCCCTCTCCCTAGCCCCTAGACAAACAAACTCGAGACCGAGGTCTCCTCGTGAATCGACTTGATCGCCTGCCCCAGCAGCCGCGCCACCGACAGCACCACGATCTTGCTGCACCCGGCGCCGAGCGGCGACAGCGGGATCGTGTTCGTCACGATCAATCGATCGATCGGCGACTGCTCGATGCGTTCGATCGCCGGCTTCGACAGCACGCCGTGCACGGCGCAGGCGAGCACGCGCTCGGCGCCGTTGTTCTTCAGCGCCTTCGCCGCCTTCGTAATCGTGCCCGCGGTGTCGATGATGTCGTCCTGGATGATGCAGGTGCGTCCCTTCACATCGCCGATGACGTTCATCACTTCCGCCGTGCCATCGTCGGTCCGCCGCTTGTCGATGATCGCCAGCTCGGCGTCGAGCCGCTTCGCATACGCGCGCGCCCGCTCCGCGCCGCCCGCGTCGGGCGACACCAGCGTCAGGTTCGAGTACTCCAGACGCGCGAGGTAGTCGATGATCACCGGCGCCGCGAACAGGTGATCCACCGGAATGTCGAAGAACCCCTGAATCTGCGCCTTGTGCAGATCCATCGTCAGCACGCGGTTCGTGCCCGCGGCGCTGACGAGATTCGCCACCAGCTTCGCCGAGATCGGCACCCGCGGCTTGTCCTTGCGATCCTGCCGCGCGTAGCCGTAATACGGCACGACCGCCGTGATGCGCGCCGCCGACGATCGCCGGAACGCGTCGATCATGACGAGCATCTCCATGATGTGCTCGTCGACCGGGGCGCTCGTCGGCTGCACGACGAACACGTCGGTGCCGCGAATGTTCTCGTCGATCTGAAACGAGACCTCGCTGTCCGGAAACCGGCGCAGACGCGCGGCACCGGGCTGCACGCCGAGGAACGCCGCAATCTGTTTCGTCAGCTCGGGATGGGCGCTGCCCGAGAAGATCTTCAGTTCACCGAATCCGGTTGCCACGAAGGGATCACCCATCACCTACGGCCTCGAGAGTTGGCTGGGGCGGAAGGATTCGAACCTTCGAATACGGGATCCAAAGACCCGCGCCTTACCACTTGGCGACGCCCCAATGTCTTCCTGCTCCTTCTGATCGTGTCGCGAGGCTGACCGGCGCACGCTCAACGATGCGCCGCGCCGATCGCTGGCGCAACGCGGAAAGCCAACAGGCTGAAAACTGATGACGAGGACGGTGACTGCCGCAGGCTCGCCGCGTGGTGCAAACGGTAAGTTTATACGATGCGCTCAGCAGCCGGCAAGTCTTTGATAATTCACACGATTGACGGTGCGTGTCACCATCGTCCGGCGGGAGCGCGCCGCCAGCGCCCGCGCCGCGCGCTCGGCCGCCTGGCGCGTCGGAAACAGGCCGAACACCGCCGATCCGCTCCCAGACATCGCCGCAAGGCTGGCGCCCTGACGCCCTAGGGCCGAGACAATCCGCCCAATCTCGGGATGGCGGTCGACGACGGGCGCCTGGAGATCGTTGACGCCCTCATCGCTCAGCGAACCGCGGCGCGAACCTTGCGAATCCAGAACCCGCGAACCCCGCGAACCTCGTGAGTCCCACCACCCATACGCGTCCCGCGTGCTGACGCCGAATGCCGGCACCACCAGTGTCACCCAAGCCGCGGGCGCATCGAGCAGCCCGAACAGTACATCCCCGCGCTCGAGGCCGAGTGCCGTCCCCCCTTCGAGAAAAAACGGTACGTCGGCGCCCAGGCTCGACGCTAGCGCGTGCAGCCGGTCCCGCGGAATCTCGACGCCCCAGAGCGCCGCGAAACCGCGCAGCGTCGCCGCGGCGTCGCTGCTGCCGCCGCCCAGACCAGCCTGCATCGGGATCCGCTTCGCCAGCCGGATGACGATGTCCCGCGGCGCGCCGGTGCCACCCGCAGCGCGGGCGATCGCCTCCGCCGCACGCCACACCAGGTTGCGCTCGTCGGTCGGGCACGCGTCGTCGTCGCACTCCAGGCGGAATGGGCCGGACCGTTCACGAAACGTCAGCGTGTCGTGGAGCGCGAGCGACTGGAACACCGTCCGCAGCTCGTGATAGCCGTCCGCGTCGGCGCCGACGATGCGCAGCGAGCGATTGATTTTGGCGGGTGCGCGCACGCGCAGCAGCGTCGCCTTCTCAGTCCTCATGCGATTTCGGCCCAAGCGGACCCGACCGCCGCAGCTCCTCCAGCGAGATCGGCGCCGCGTCTTTCGGGATTTGAATCGTGAACGCCTCGGCGTCGAGCGGGACGTTCGTCTCGACCTGAGAGAGCACCAGCTGCAGATCGAATGCGCGCCCCCGCGCCGCGTCGTCGTCCGCCGCATCGACGCTGATCACACGGACGGTCCGCGGCAGCCCGTTCGCGTGATCGCGGTATTCCACGCGCCACGCGCGGCCGCCGTCCGCGCGGCGCACGCGAGCCGTCAGGATCCATGGCGCTCCGGCCGAGGCGCGATGCAGATACAGCTGATCGGAGGCTGCGCTCGACACGACCTGCCAGTTGTCGCCGAATTGGCGCGTCTGGGGGATTGCCGTGTCACGCGCAGCGACGCAGCCGGTGAGCGTCTCCTCGAGATCCGCAGCGCCGAGCGGAACGCCTGCGACCGCGTCGAGCACGGCGTCAGGGCGTCCGTGCGCGAGCAC
>Ga0207657_10005003_pt1 | contig 13925 bp, 11 predicted proteins | sample KBSC33metaG_FD_184316 | JGI IMG/M metagenome (GOLD analysis project Ga0207657, IMG submission 184316) | Corn rhizosphere microbial communities from Kellogg Biological Station, Michigan, USA - KBS C3-3 metaG (SPAdes) (version 2) | ecosystem: Host-associated > Plants > Roots > Rhizosphere > Soil ... | reverse complement strand
CCCTGAAGGGTCGTGGCAGACCACCACGTTGATAGGTCGGGTGTGGAAGGGCGGTAACGCCTTGAGCTAACCGATACTAATTGCCCGTGCGGCTTGATCCCATAACGGTGCGTGCTACATGCAGCGTTACGGTGTGAGCGCAACACAATCTGATCCCGCTTTGCTTCTTCCTGTCGCGTCGGCCGATCCGAGCGGTCCGCCGACACCCGTCAATGCCTGACGACTTTAGCCCGCTGGCCCCACCCCTTCCCATCCCGAACAGGACCGTGAAACGGCGGCGCGCCGATGATAGTGCGGATTGCCCGTGCGAAAGTAGGTCATCGTCAGGCACCCTTCAAAGCCAAAGGCCCGCTCAGGCGGGCCTTTGGCTTGGTAGTGGTCAATGACGATGACCTGCTTGAGGAACGACAATCTGCCGGCGCCAGCCGGCTGATTGCGGCGCAGGCTAACTTGCGCAGCAAGTTAAGGCCGCAGGCCGGCCGCAGCCAAAGTAGGTCATCGTCAGGCACCCTTCAAGCGAAAGCCCAACCTTCACGGTTGGGCTTTTTGCTTGTTTGACGCCGCGTCAGGACTTGCCGTAGCTGCTGAATTTCTCCAGCACGACGTCCATCTCCTCGTCTGAAAGCAGGTCAGGCGTCCCTAGTTGCAACGTGCGCCAGTATTGTTCGGCTAACGCTTCGACCTCGACGGCGAGCGCAAGCGCATCCGCCAGCGAGCCGCCGACGGCGATCATGCCGTGGTTGGCGAGCAGGCAGGCCTTGCGACCCTCAAGCGCGGCCAGCGCATGATCCGACAATGCCTGGGTGCCGAACGTCGCGTAGTCGGCGCAGCGGATGTCCCTGCCGCCCGCCACTGCGACCATGTAGTGAAAGGCGGGAATGCCGCGGCCGACGCAGGCGAGCGTCGTCGCGAATGTCGAGTGCGTGTGCACGATCGCGGCGACCTCGTGCCTCGCGGCATAGATGTCGCGGTGAAAGCGCCATTCGGTCGAAGCTTGCCGTGGTCCGCTGGCAGCGCCCGCCAGCGTGACTGCCGCAATGTCTTCAGGCCTCGTTTCCTCATAGGGCAGACCGCTCGGCGTGACCAGAAAGCCATCGCCGGCACGCGCGCTGACGTTGCCCGACCGGCCGCGATTGATGCCGAGCTCGTTCATGCGCAGCGCCGTCGCGATGATCTGCTGGCGCAGGGCGAGCTCGCTCATCGCCTGGTTTCCGGTGCGAACAGCGCCGCGAGTCCGCCGGCAGTGGCGCTGCAAATGCCGCGCTCGGTGATGATGCCGCTCAGCAATCGCCCCGGCGTCACGTCGAACGCCGGGTTGAGCACGCGCGTGCCGGCAGGCGCGATCACATCGTCTTCGGGTCCGATGACTTCGTCGGCGCCGCGCTCCTCGATCGGAATCGCGTCGCCGTCGGCGAGGGTCCAGTCGATCGTGCTCGACGGTACGGCCGCGTACATCGGAATCCCGTTGTCGTTTGCCGCCAGCGCCTTCTCGTAGGTTCCGATCTTGTTGCAGACGTCGCCGTTGGCAGCGACCCGATCGGCCCCGACCAGCACCAGGTCGACCCGCTGCTGCCGCATCAGTGCCGCTCCCGCGGCGTCGACGATCAGCGTGTGCGGCACGCCGTTTGCGCGCATTTCCCAGGCGGTCAGCTTCGCCCCTTGCAGGCGCGGCCGTGTCTCGCTCACCCAGACATGAACCGGGATGCCGGCGAGTTGAGCCAGATAAATCGGCGCGGTCGCGGTGCCCCATCCCAGCGTCGCCAGCGCGCCGGCATTGCAATGGGTGAGCACCTGCACCGGCGAGCGCCTGGCAGCGAGCTCCTCGATGATGGTAAGACCATGCTCGCCGATCGCGCGATTGATCGCCGCGTCCTCGGCGGCGATCGCGTCCGCTTCGTCCCAGGCGGCTTCCGCGCGGGCCGATGGTGCCTGCGGCGCGACGGTCGCGCGCACGCGTTCGAGCGCCCAACGCAGGTTGACCGCCGTCGGCCTGGCCGCCAGCAGCATCGTGTATGCGTCGTGCACGCCGGCATCGGACGGATCGGTGCCGAGCGACAGCGCGAGTCCATACGCGGCGGCGACGCCGATCAGCGGCGCGCCGCGGACCTGCATCGTGGCGATCGCACGCGCTGCGTCCGCGGCGGAGCTAAGGCTGACCAGAACCTCGGTCCGCGGAAGGCGAGTCTGATCGAGGATCTCGACGACGCGGCGCTGGCGGAAGGCGCGCAGCGGCAGGATCGCCGACGCCTCGGAAGACAACGAGAGCAACATGCCGGAATTCTAGCAGTCGCCTTCAACTGCAGGCTCGCACCACCGCTTCATCCGCGTCGAGCGGATACGCGCATCGGCTCGAGGTCGTGCTGCGGCCGGACCTACTTCAGCACCTGCACGATATTGTTGAAGTCGTCGGTCCACGCAGGCCAATCGCGACGCGGCTCGATCGGCTTCGCCGCAGCGGCAATCAACGGTACGGCAAGGGAGCCTGCGCTGTCCGAAACCAGCACCCAGTCGCTGCGGCTGCTCAAGCCCTGCTCAATATCGTCGCTGACCAGCACGGCGTGCAGACCCTGCGCGTCGGCCAGGCGCTCGACGACCGGAACCAGGTTCAGATAACGATTGGTGACGTGGAAGGCGATGATGCCGCCCGGCTTCATGTGCCTGTGATAGATCGTCAGCGCTTCCTGGGTCAGCAGGTGAACGGGGATCGAATCGCTGGAAAAGGCGTCGATGGCGAGCAAGTCGAAATTCTGCGCCGGCTCCCGCTCGAGACTGAGCCGGGCGTCGCCGAGCGGCGTTTCGATCATCGCCTCGCTGTTCCTGAGGTAGGTGAATTCGCTGTTGGCGATGCGGATCACCGCCGGGTTGATGTCGTAAAAGCGGTAGACGTCGCCTTTGCTCCCGTACGCCGCGATCGTCCCCGTGCCGAGGCCGATCACGCCGACCTTCAGGCGCCGCGTCGTCGGATGCATCGATTCGAGCGCACGGCCGACGCCCGATCTCTGCGTGTAGTAGGTCGTTGGAATGCGCGCGAGATCCGGCGCCAGATACTGGTTGCCGTGCAGAATCGTGCCGTGGACGAGCGAGAGGTGGCGACCCGCCTCGGTGCCGCCTTCCTGCACGCGCAATACGCCATAAAAGTTACGGGTCGCCAGTATCGTCCCGTCGTAGAACTCGCGAATGCTCCAGCCGGCCGTACCGACGGTGAAAAGCACCGCCGCGACGGCGAGCATGATGAACACCGGATGCTGGCGGCGCACCTGCAATGCCAGCAGCAGAGCGCAGGCGACGAGGCCTGCCGAAAGCTCGAAGTACGCGGGCAGGATGAGCGGCGCAACGATGCCCACCAGCGTCGAACCGAGTGCGCCGCCGGCCGAAACCATCAGGTAGAACCGGGTCAGATAGCGCGGCGGCGGTTTCAGCCGGGCAAGCTCGCCATGACAGAACATGCAGGCGATGAACAGGCCGATGCAGAAGACGGCTATCTGCAGCTCGAGCCGGTGCGTCAGCCCGCGACTGGCGAGCGTCCAGCCCATGACGCCCAGAGCGGCCGCAAGCGTCGCGGCGATCAGATCGCGGCTGTACCAGCGCGAACTGTCGAAGCACAGAATGAACGTCAGCAGGTAGATCGACAGCGGTACGATCCACAGCAGCGGGATCGATGAAATGTTCTCGCAGATGTGGTTGGTCACGGCGAGAAGCAGAAAAGACCCGGTCGCGGCGAGCGCCACCCAGAGAACCTGCCGCGCGGCCGTCGGCCTTGGCTCCGACGCGTGCGCCGCGCCATCCGGCGCAATCGTCTTCGCATCGCGCGGCGGCGATGTCCGCAAGCTGTACCACGCGCACACCGCGCACAGCAGCGCGAACAGCAGATAGCCGGCAGACCATCCGTAGGACTGCATCCGGGTCGTCACCCACGGCTCGAGCGCGAACGGATACCCTGCCAGCGCCAGCATCGACGCCAGATTCGACAGCGCAAAAAGACGATACGGACTGCGCCCGGGAAACCGGCGCGCGAACCACGACTGAACGAGCGGACTGGTCGTCGACAAGAGGAAATACGGCAGCCCGACCGTCAGCGCGAGGAGGCCGAGAATCAACGGCGCCGGGCTTTCGCCGCCGAGCGGCTTCCAGTGCGCGCCGGGAATGATCGGCAGCATCAGTCCACTCAGCGCGAGCAAGGCGAGGTGCAGCCGCAGCTGTGCGCGGCCCCGGAGCCGGCGCACGATCAGATCCGAGTACGCATAGCCGAGCAGCAGAACGAGCTGGAAAAAAACCAGGCAGGTTGTCCAAACGTTGGCCGACCCTCCGAACCAGGGCAGGATCTGCTTGGCCATGATCGGCTGCACCAGAAACAGCAGGAATGCGCTGCAGAAAATCGTGAGTGCGTAAAGGGGCATCGGACGGGAAAGGACGCGCGCGTCTTGATCGCGCGGGCAGCGCGCATTGTACGTGCGCGCCGGGCACTGCGTCGCCTTAACGCTCTGCGACCCCGCGGCGGGGTCTCAGTAGCTGGTCTTCTGGCGGAAGTAATCGATCCGGTCGATCGAGTGCACGTTGATATCGCGCACGTCGATACCCTGCAGCAGCCGCAGCGGGATGTCGCTGCCCGCAGCCCCGCGCCCCCATATCTTGCGATAGAACTCGGCTTGCGAGCGCACGGCCTCGTTGCCGACAGCCAGGATGATGTCGCCGGCCCTGACCCCGGCCTGCTCGGCAGGACTCTCCGGCGAGACGCGACTGACGATCAACCTGCCTTGCACCTCGTCGGCCACGACGCCGAGCCACGGCCGGGCGGGGCCGGAACGATGCCCGGTCTTGATCATCTCGGAAAGGATCGGCTTCAACAGATCGATCGGCACGAACATGTTGCCGGGCAGATGCGGGTCGGCCTCGGTCGCGTCGCGCAGAATCAACGAGCCGACGCCGAGCAGCTTGCCATCCTTGCCGATCAACGCGGCGCCGCTCCAGTTGAGCGTCGGCGGCGAGGTGTAAATCGCCTGCTCCAGCAGGTATTCCCAGCTGCCTATGAACGGACGCCGGGAAACCACGTACGCGAGCGTCGCCTGCTCGCGTCCTGCATGATTGACGATCAACACCGGATCGGTTTCGGCGAGCTTGTCGGAGTCGCCCAGCGCCAACGGCGTCGCCTTCAACGGCACCAGCGGCCGCACCAGTCCGAGCCCGCTGGAATGATCGTAGCCGACGACCCGCGCCGGCAGCGTACGACCTTGATCGTCGACGATCTCCACCTGGTCCGCTTCGACGATCAGATAACCGATCGTCAGAATCAGCCCCTTGTCGTCGATGACGATGCCGGTTCCTTCGCGATCGGTGCCCAGTGTGTCGGCGCTGCGCGCGTTGGGAACCGCATGGGTCCGCACCTTGACCAGGGCGGAGAAGAATTTTTCGGCGTCGATGCCCGGTGGGTCGCCGGCAGCGGTGTCGGCGGCGCGGTCCGCCGCGTACACGGCGGGGACGAACATGCAACAGAGGGCAACGGCGATGCCGCCGATCAGCCGGCGGCATCGATCACTGACCAGGCGTCCGAGCATCGGCGGCCTCCTCGTCACATCCGGCCCGTGGCGGCGCCTTGCGATTGCCGCGCCGCCGTGGCGCCGGCGGTTCGCTTCTCAGCCCTCGCACGATTCCAGCGATTGGACCGCGACCACAGCAGCCGGGTTCCGGTCGCTATAATGCGGGCACTTTGCCGTCCTGTCTGGAGAAAAAGCGTTGAAGACGAGCGCCGTCGATTCGGCCGATCTCTCATGTCCGGTCCTTAGAGGCACTAGGTGAGCGCAAGGCGCAAGCAGGCTAGCGAGCTCCGCTCGCACCGCTGGTTCGGCTCGGATGACATGCGCCAGTTCGGACATCATTCGCGCATCGCGCAAATGGGGTACTCGCGCGCCGACTACATCGGCAAGCCGATCATCGCCGTCATCAACACCTGGAGCGATATCAACGCCTGCCATTCGCATTTCCGGCAGCGCGCCGAGGAGGTCAAGCGCGGCGTGCTGCAGGCGGGAGGATTCCCGCTGGAGATGCCGGCGATCGCGCTGGCCGAGGTGTTCCAGAAGCCGACGACGATGCTGTATCGCAACCTGCTCGCGCTCGAGACGGAAGAGCTGCTTCGCTCGTATCCGGTCGACGGCGCCGTGCTGATGGGCGGTTGCGACAAGACGACGCCGGCGTTGCTGATGGGCGCCATCAGCATGAACCTGCCCGCGATCTTCATGCCGGCCGGCCCGATGCTGTCCGGACATTGGCGCGACCAGGAGCTCGGCAGCGGATCGGACGTGTGGAAATACTGGGCGGAAAAGCGCGCCGGCAACATCAGCGACCGCCAATGGCTCGAGCTCCAGGACGGCATCGCCCGCTCGCCCGGACACTGCATGACGATGGGCACGGCGTCGACGATGACGTCGGCGGCCGAGGCGCTGGGCTTCACGCTGCCGGGCGCGGCGTCGATCCCGGCCGCGGATTCGCGGCACGGCAGGATGGCGACCGACACCGGCCGGCGCATCGTCGACATGGTCTGGGCGGATCTGAAGCCGCGCGACTTCATCACTTCCGGCAGCGTCGACAATGCCATCACGACGGCGCTGGCGCTCGGCGGCTCGACCAACTCGGTCGTGCACCTGATCGCGATCGCCCGCCGCGCCGGTGTGGCGTTGACCCTCGACCGCTTCGACGCGCTCGCGCGCAAGACGCCGCTGGTCGCGAATATCCGGCCGGCGGGCGCGCACCTGATGGAGGATTTCTTCTACGCCGGCGGTCTTCGCGCGCTGCTGGCGGGCATCGCCGATCTGCTCTCGGTCGACGAGCGCACGGTCAACGGCAAAACGCTGGGCGAGAACATCGCCGGCGCCGAGGTGTTCAATCCTGACGTTATCCTGCCGCGCGACAGGGCGCTGGTGTCGGGCAGCAGTCTCGCCGTGCTGCGCGGCAATCTCGCGCCCGATGGCGCGGTGATCAAGCCGGCGGCGGCGGAAAGAAGCCTGCTCAAACATACCGGCCCGGCGGTCGTCTTCGCCGACTACAACGACATGGCGGCGAGGATCGACGATCCGGCGCTGCCCGTGACCGCCGATTCGGTGCTGGTGCTGCAGAACGCCGGTCCGCTGGGCGCGCCCGGCATGCCGGAGTGGGGCCAGTTGCCGATTCCGAAAAAGCTGCTGGCGCAGGGCATCCGCGACATGGTCCGGATTTCCGACGCGCGCATGAGCGGGACCAGCTACGGTGCCTGCGTGCTGCACGTCGCGCCGGAATCGTTCGCCGGCGGACCGTTGGCGCTGGTGCGCGACGGGGACCTGATCGAGCTCGACGTCGAAGCGCGCAAGATCGAGCTCAAGGTGAGCGACGCCGAGCTCGCCGCACGCCGCGCCGCGTGGAAAAAGCCGGCGCCGCGGTTCGTGCGCGGCTACGGCGTGCTTTATCAGCAGCACATCACGCAGGCCGATCAGGGTTGCGACTTCGATTTCCTCGAAGGAACCGCGCCGACCGCCGAGCCGGAGATCCACTGAGAGCACGTCCATTACGCGCGCTCCGTCGCCTGTTCGGCGAGGACGCCCACAGGCGACCATGAAAACCGTTCCGGCGGCAAAGCTCGTCACGCTCGTGACCGCGATCATGCAAGGCGGCGGCAGCAATGCCAGCGAAGCCGCCACCGTCGCCCGGCGGCTGGTCGATTCGAATCTGGTCGGCCACGACTCGCACGGCGTGATCCGCGTCGGCAAATACCTCGAATGGGTGCGCGCCGGCTGGCTCGTCCCCAATGCCAGGCCGACGGTCGCATTCGAAAACGACGCCATCGCCATCGTCGACGGCAATCGCGGCTTCGGCCAGGTCGTCGGCGAGTACGCGGGCGCGCTCGGCACGCGCAAGGCGGCCAAGACCGGCATCGCGATGGTGGGCTTGCGCAATTGCGGTCATCTCGGCCGCGTCGGCGACTGGGCCGAGCTCGCCGCCGGCCAAGGACAGGTCTCGCTGCATTTCCTCAATACTTCCGGCGCCCAGCGCGTCGCGCCGTTCGGCGGGAGCGACCGCCGGCTTTCGACCAATCCGATCACCATAGGCGTCCCGCTTGCCGACGGCGATCCGGTCATCCTGGACGTGACGACGTCGACGGTAGCCGAGGGAAAGCTGTTCGTCGCGATCAACAAGGGCGAGCAGGTGCCGCCCGGCTGGATCATCGACAAGCACGGGCGGCCGACGACCGATCCGAAGGACTTCTACGACGGCGGCGCACTGCTCACCGTCGGCGCCCACAAGGGCTCGGGCTTGTCGATCGTCGTGGATCTGCTGGCCGGCGCTTTGTCGACCGGCAAGAGCTCGGACCCGGACGACACGGTATTGCGCAACAACATGCTGTCGATCTATATCGCACCGGCGGTCTACGATTCGGAGGGCGCCGTCGCGCGTGAAATCGCGCGCTTCGTCGCATGGGTCAAGGCATCGCCGCCGGCCGTACCGGGCCAGCCGGTGCTGATGCCCGGCGAGGTGGAGCGCAGCACGCGGGCGCGGCGGAGGCTCGACGGCATCGCCGTCGACGACAAGACCTGGGCGGATATTCTGGATGCCGCGCAGTCGGTCGGCATCGCGGGCGCTCGAGTGGAAGCGATCGTCGCCTGATCGAGCATCGGACTCAATCGCGCCTCGCGGCGTCAGAGGCAACTCTGGTAAAATCGAATGCTTGGCCAAGTAGCTCAGTTGGTAGAGCAGCGGACTGACAATGTGGACCTGAAAGGGGACACATTGCGGCGAAGGCTAACCTGCGATCAGCAGGTTAAGCGAGCGAAAGCTCGCGGCCGCAGCCAAAATCCGTGCGCCAAGATTGACCGGTTGTACAAAGGCCAAGTAGCTCAGTTGGTAGAGCAGCGGACTGACAATGTGGACCCGGAAGGGGACACATTGCGGCGAAGGCTAACCTGCGTTCAGCAGGTTAAGCGAGCGCAAGCTCGCGGCCGTAGCCAAAATCCGTGTACCAAGATTAACCAGTCGTACAAAGGCCAAGTAGCTCAGTTGGTAGAGCAGCGGACTGAAAATCCGTGTGTCGGTGGTTCAATTCCGCCCTTGGCCACCAGATTTGGCGTGGCGCGAAGCGCCGCGCAAAATTGGCCAAAGGTTTTAATTGGGCCATTGACCCGATTTCGCGTGGCGCGAAGCGCCGCGCAAAATTGGCCAAAGGTTTTGATTAGGCCATTGACCCGATTTCGCGTGGCGCGAAGCGCCGCGCAAAATTGGCCAAAGGTTTTGATCTGGCCCTTGGCCACCCATTTCATCCGAAGTCCTGTCCTTCCATGCCGGTATCCGCAATGACCTTGGCAGCGCCGTATCAGCGGCTGGGAGAGGATGGCTACGCGTTCCGCACGCTTTGCGTGCTGATGACGATTCTGGTCGCCATATTGCCGCTCGCGCACGTGACCGGCATGCGCAACGCCCTGGTCGGCATGGCGGCCGCAGCCGCGCTATTCCACTATCGGTCGCAGCTATGGAAGGACAACCCGGTCCTGCTGCCTTGCCTGGTCTGGTTGGCGTTCGCCGCGCTCTCGATCGCCTGGTCCGATTACCCGAGCGTATCGTTTCGCGCGTTCCGGACTGACCTTTTATATCCGTTCCTCCTTTTCCTGATCAGCTTCATGCTGGTTCGATCGCGAAACGGCAGACTGGCGCTGACGCTTGGCGCTGCGGTCGGCACGGTCATCTCGCTGACGACCACCTTCGCCGCCGCAGTCGCGCCCGTCGAGCCCGGCACGGAGGCAGCGGCACCCGGCGTGATGGGATGGTTAGCGTGGAAAGCGGGCGAAGCGGTCGACTCGAGCACCTACATCGCCTTCCTTGCGGTGCCGCTGTTTGTCGTTGCGCTGACGTCGACCCGCGCCTCGGTACGCTGGGCCTCGGCCGCGTGGCTCGCGGCCTTTGCCGGCCTCGGCCTGATGAGTGAGAGCCGTACGCTGTTCGTGTCGCTATGCATGTCGCTGCCATGCCTGCTGATCGTGTTCGGCTTGCTGCGGGGGAGGCTGCATCTGGGACCCGTGCTGGCGGCCATTTGCGTCGGACTGGTCGTCTCGGCGCTCAGCCTCGAGCTGATCTCGCGCCTGCGCCTGCCCGAGCAACAGCCGTATGACCGAAGCGCCGCGCTGGAAATGATCGCCAGCGACTCGCGTCCGGCAATCTGGGCCGTCTACTACGATCTTGCCAAGCGGCATCCGTGGCTGGGCGTGGGATTCGGGCGGACGGTGCCGTCGAGAACGTACGACCTGGCGCAAAACGAGCAGCTCAAGCGCATCGATCGCCAGGCCTTTGCGCACGCGCACAATGTCGTGCTGAGCCTGGTCCTACAGGTTGGGCTGGTGGGCCTCGCGATCTGGATCTGGCTGCACGTTCGCCTGCTCAGTCTTGCCGTCATGTGTGCCCGAGCGCGCGGCGAGCGTGAAAAGGCCTGGGCCGCGGCGGCGATTGCGCTGGTGCTTGCGATGCTGGTGAAGAATTCGACCAACGACCTGATGGTTTTCGGCAATGCCATCCTGTACTGGACGCTGCTGGGAGCGATCCTCGGCCGGATCTGGTGGGGCGGGGGTGCCGAGAGCTTGACGCTCTCGCGCCTGGACCCCGCGGCTGCTCCAGGCTAGCGTGTCAGGGCGAAAAAAAAGCCGGGCAAACGCCCGGCTTTTTTCTGGTGCACTACGTCCCGCGTCAGACTGCTTGGATGTTCGACGCCTGCTTGCCCTTGGGGCCTGTCGTCACTTCGAACGACACTTTCTGGCCTTCCTTGAGCGACTTGAAGCCCGGCATGTTGATTGCCGAGAAGTGCGCAAACAGGTCTTCTCCGCCGCCATCCGGCGTAATAAAGCCGAAACCCTTGGCGTCGTTAAACCACTTCACTGTTCCAGTTGCCATTTTTACCAATCCTTCAAAACAAAAATAATCGGGTCGAACCCGGCCTATGTTTCGATCTCAAGGACAGGGAAGTACGGCGATTCGGCGACGGCGAAGCAGCCGGACAGGTCGTGCTTTAGTACTTGAAACAAAACACGAAGCGGACTATACGCAGTATCCCTTGTCGGGTCAAACCCTTATCGGCCCGGGACCCTCCCCGTTTGTTGCACAAATACGTCACTTTCCAAGCTCCGCCCGGACCCGGGCGGCCCCTTCCGCCAGCGCAGTGAGCTTCCCCCGGGCCACATCCCGGGCCAACGGCACCATGCCGCAATTGGTGCAGGGCAGCAATCGGTCGGGACGGACATAGTTCAGCGCGGCTCGGATCGTCGCCGCGACCTCATCCGGGGTCTCGACCCGGTCGCTGGCCACGTCGATGGCTCCGACCAGGACGTCCTTGCCCTCCAGCAGGGCGATCAATTCCAGCGGCACATGCGAATTGGCGCATTCGAGGGAAACCTGGCCGACGCAGGATCGAGCCAGCAAGGGGAAGGTCTTTTCATACTGCCGCCATTCGTCGCCCAGGCTCTTTTTCCAGTCGTTGTTGGCCTTGATGCCGTAGCCGTAGCAGATGTGGACGGCGGTGCGGCAGGCCAGGCCCTGCGCCGCCCGCTCGAGCGCGGCGATGCCCCAGTCGCGGACCTCGTCGAAATAGACGTTGAAAGCCGGCTCGTCGAACTGTATGACATCGATGCCTGCCGCCTCGATCGCCAGGGCCTCGGCGTTGAGGATTTCGGCGAACGCCCAGGCCAGCTTTTCCCGGCTGCCGTAGTGCGCGTCGTAGAGCGTGTCGACGGCGGTCATCGGTCCGGGAAGCGTATATTTGACCGGCCGCCGCGTCAGGCTCCTGAGGAATCCCGCATCCTCGGCAAAGATCGGACGGCGGCGGGCGATCGGACCGGTGACGACCGGCACATCGGCGTCGTAGCGATTGCGGATCCTGACGGTCTTCTTGTGCTGGAAGTCGACGCCCTCGAGGCTTTCGATGAACGTCGTGACGAAGTGACGCCGCGTCTGCTCGCCGTCGGTCACGATGTCGATGCCCGCCCGTTCCTGATCGGCGACGGCCAGGCGCACGGCATCGCGCTTGCCTTCCTCCAGCTGCGCTCCCTCGAGCAGCCACGGCGCCCAGAGCTGGTTCGGCGGCGCAAGCCACGCAGGCTTGGGCAGGCTGCCGGCGATCGTAGTGGGCAACAGCATGGGCAGATTCCCGGGGCGGGCGCCGAAGAGTCCGGCGAAGCATCGCGATTATAGCGGCCGGCGGAAGCGGTAAGTTGACCAATGGTTGAGAGCGACGTACCGTTTGCGGCCCGGAGCGCCCGCCGCTCGTGAGCGCAGATCCAATTGGCCCGCGTCCTGATCACCGACCAGAACTACGAAGATCTTGCGCTCGAGCGCGAGCTGTTCGGCAACGCCGGCGTCGAGCTCGCGGTGGCCCAATGCACGACCGAGGACGAGGTGGTCGCGGCGGGCCGGAACTTCGATGGCTTTTTGGTCCAGTATGCGCCGATCGGCGGACATGCGCTGGCGCAACTGCCCCGGCTCGGCGTGATCAGCCGCATCGGCGCCGGCTACGACACGATCGACACCGGCGCCTGCGCGAAATACGGCGTCTGGCTGGCGAACTCGCCCGATTACGGCGTCGGTGAAGTGGCCACCCACGCTCTCGCGCTGGCGCTGGCGCTGATCCGCAACGTCGTCGCCTATCACCGCGACATCGCCGGCGGGCGCTGGCACTATCTGTCGTCGGGCGGGCTGCGCCGCGCCAGCGAGCTTACGCTGGGCATCGTGGGCCTGGGCCGCATCGGCAAGCGCATGGCGCACGTGTCGCGCAACGTCTTCCGGCGCGTCGTCGCCTGCGATCCCTATCTGATCGACGGTGATTTCCCGGCCTACGTCGAACGCGCGACGCTGGCGGGTCTGTTCGAGCAATGCGACCTCGTCAGCCTGCACGTGCCTCTCAACGACGAAACCCGCAGCGTGGTGAACGCGGCGATGCTGTCGCGAATGCGGCCGGGATCGTACCTGGTCAATACCGCGCGCGGGGCGCTGGTCGACATCGACGATTTGCTTGCCGCTGTCGATAGTGGAATACTTGCCGGCGCTGCTCTGGATGTCCTGCCGGTCGAACCCGTTCCCGCCGATAGCCGGCTGCTCGGCCACCCGAAGGTGATCCTGACGCCGCATGCCGCGTTCTACAGCGCGCAGGCGGAGATCGAATTGCGGCGCAAGGCAGCACAGAATATCGTCACGTGGCTCAAGACCGGCCGTCCCGACTACGTCGTCGTTGCGGGGACCCGGCGCTACGCCCCGTAGACCGGTCATCCCGAGCGCCGCAAGCGCGACGGAAGGAGAGCATTGGCAGCGGTCAGCATACGTTCAGTTCAAAAGCGCTTCGGATCGACCCAGGTGATTCGCGGCGTCGACATCGAGATCGCCGATGGCGAGTTCTGCGTGCTGGTCGGACCGTCCGGCTGCGGCAAGTCGACACTGCTGAGGATGCTCGCCGGGCTCGAGGAAATCACGGCCGGCGAAATCTGGATCGGGTCCCGGATCGTCAACAAGGTCGCTCCGAAGGAACGCGACGTCGCGATGGTCTTCCAGAACTATGCCCTCTACCCGCACATGACGGTGCGCGACAACATGTCGTTTGCGCTGATGCTGGCCAAGCAGTCGAAGAGCGAGATCGAGACCCGGGTCGCCAAGGCGGCCGGAATCCTGGGTCTTGCGCAGCTGCTCGACCGCTATCCCCGGCAGCTTTCGGGCGGACAGCGCCAGCGCGTGGCAATGGGGCGCGCGATCGTCCGCGACCCGCAGGTGTTCCTGTTCGACGAGCCGCTGTCGAATCTGGATGCCAAGCTGCGCGTACAGATGCGCACCGAGATCAAGGAGCTGCACCAGCGGCTGAAGACGACGTCGATCTACGTCACGCACGACCAGATCGAGGCGATGACGATGGCCGATCGGATCGTCGTCATGCGCGACGGGAT
>Ga0207657_10004999_pt1 | contig 13931 bp, 13 predicted proteins | sample KBSC33metaG_FD_184316 | JGI IMG/M metagenome (GOLD analysis project Ga0207657, IMG submission 184316) | Corn rhizosphere microbial communities from Kellogg Biological Station, Michigan, USA - KBS C3-3 metaG (SPAdes) (version 2) | ecosystem: Host-associated > Plants > Roots > Rhizosphere > Soil ... | reverse complement strand
TACCGGCAAGGGCGGCGCGCTGAGCGAGATCGGCTACCAGAATTTGACGCAGCCGAAGAGCTATCACTTGCGGAAAGTGTAGGGCACTGCCCGGACCTCGTCCTTCGACAAGCTCAGGATGAGGTCCTCCTCCAGGCCCCGGATGAGTTTGTCCTCCAAGCTCCCGTAGCCCTCATGGTGAGCTTGTCGAACCACGAGGGCGGGTGCCGAACGCCAAGGACCATAGATGCCCATCAAAGCCAACTGGAACTATCCCACCGCCATCCGCTTCGGGGCGGGGCGCATTGCGGAGCTGCCGGAGGCGCTCAAAGCCGTCGGCATCAAGAAGCCGCTGCTGGTCACCGATGCGGGGCTGGCGGCGCTGCCCGTGACGCAGAACACGCTGAAGCTGCTGCGCGATGCTGGTATCGAGGTGGGTCTTTTCGCCGACGTGAAGCCGAATCCGGTCTCGGCCAACGTCAATGCCGGCGTCGAGGTGCTGCGCAGGGGCGGGCATGACGGGGTGATCGCATTCGGCGGCGGCTCGGGGCTCGATGTCGGCAAGGTCATCGCCTTCATGGCCGGCCAGACACGCCCGATGTGGGATTTCGAGGACATCGGCGACTGGTGGACGCGCGCCGACCCGAAGGGCATCCTGCCGATCATTGCGGTGCCGACCACGGCGGGGACCGGCTCGGAAGTCGGGCGCGCCGGAGTCATTACCGACGAGACGACACACACCAAGAAGGTGATCTTCCATCCGCTGATGATGCCCAAGATCGTCATCGCCGACCCCGAGCTGACGGTCGGGATGCCCCGCTTCATTACCGTGGGCACGGGGTTCGACGCGCTGGCGCATTGCCTCGAGGCGTATTGTGCGCCGGGTTACCACCCGCTTGCCGACGGGATCGGGGTCGAAGGCATCCGGCTGGTGCTCGAGAACCTGCCGAAGGTCGTCGCCAACCCCAATGACATCGAGGCCCGGGGCCATCTGATGAGCGCGGCGGCGATGGGGGCGACGGCGTTCCAGAAGGGGCTCGGAGCGATTCATGCCCTGTCGCATCCGGTGGGGGCGCTCTACGACACGCATCACGGCATGACCAACGCGGTGTTCATGCCCTACGTGCTGGTGGTCAACCGGCCGGCCATCGAAGCGAAAATCGCCCGGCTCGCGGCCTATTGCGGGCTGCCGGCGAGCTTCGAGGCGTTCCTCGCGGCGGTGGTCGAGTTGCGCCGGGCGCTCGGGGTCCCCAACACGCTGGCTGAGTTCAAGGTCGATGGCGCCCGGCGCGAGTTGATCGGCGACATGGCGATCGTTGATCCCACGGCCGGCGGCAACCCGATCGAGCTGACACGCGAGCGGGCGCTGGAGGTGTTTGACCGGGCCATGGCGGGGCGGCTGTAGCGCGGCGTTTCGTACCTGCACCGTCGTCCCTTCTCCCCCTGCGGGGGAAGGTGGATCGCCTGCCAGGCCGAGATGGTTTGAGGGGAGCGCTGCGGGCGCTATCGCCTGCCGCTTCCCCCTCATCCGCCCTACGGGCACCTTCTCCCGCGAGGGGAGAAGGAAGAGTGGCGGCGGCGTTCGGTTCAGCTCGAGCGCACCAGCGCGGCGACGGTGGCGGCGCTGCCGTGGTCGAACAGCGAGCGCAGGTGGCCGGTCACGGCTTCCCGGAACACCTCGTTCTGGGGCAGGTCCCGGCCGAAGATTTCGCCGATGGTCAGCAGCCCCACGGCCAGCCGGATCGGCTCCCGGTGCGCCGAGTCGGCGATGGCGCGGAGGCGCCCCGCCAGCGGATCGCGCACTTCGATGGCTGCGCCTTGCTCGTCGATGCCGGTGACGTAGCGCATCCAGGCGGCCACCCCCAGCGCCAGCCGGTCGATCGGCTGACCCGCCGCCAGCCGATCCCGGATGGTGCCGAGCAGGCGCTGCGGCAGCTTCTGGCTGCCGTCCATGGCGATCTGCCAGGTGCGGTGCTTCAGCGCGGGGTTGGAAAAGCGCGCCAGCAGCTCGTCGCGATAGTGCCCCAGATCGACACCCGGCATATCGAGCGTCGGCATCGCCTCGAGGGTTATCAGGTCGTGGATCAGGCGGACAAAATCCGGCGACTGCATGACCTCGGACACATATTCGTGGCCGGCGAGATAGCCCAGATAAGCGAGGGTCGAATGGCTGCCATTGAGCAACCGGAGCTTCATTTTCTCGAACGGCCCGACATCCTCGACCAATTGCGCGCCGACCGTCTCGAACGGCGGCCGGCCGGCCGGAAACCTGTCCTCGATGACCCATTGAATGAACGGTTCGGTCATGATCGGCCAGGCGTCCTCGAGCCCGATGAGGTCGTCGACCAGTTGCCGGTCGGCATCAGTCGTTGCCGGCACGATGCGATCGACCATGGTCGAGGGAAAGGCCACGTGCTGGCGGACGTGGGTCCCCAGTTCCGCCGATCGCAGCTCGGCAAAGCGGGCCACGATGCGGGCCGCAGTCGCGCCATTGTTCGGCAGGTTGTCGCAGCTCAGCACGGTGAAGGGCGCCGTCCCGTGCGCGAGGCGCCGCTCCAGTGCCGCGACGATCAGCCCGGGCGCGGAGACCGGATCGTCGGGGTGGGCGAGATCGTGCACGATGTCGGGATGGTGCTCATCGAGCTGGCCAGTCGCCGGGTCGTGGCAATAGCCCTTTTCGGTCACCGTCAGCGAAACGATGCGAATGGCGGGCGCCGCCATGAGGCGCAGCAAGCGGCCACGCTCGGCATTGGCATCGACGATGGCAATGATCGACCCGATGATTCCGCATTGCGTGCCGGAGGCATCGCGCACGGCGACCGTATAGTAGCCGTCCTGGGGGGTCAGCGCCACCTTGGTATCGGGGCGCCTGAGGCTCACACCGACAATGCCCCAGTCGGGGGCGGCGGCCAGCAGCCGGTCAACGTAGACCGCCATATGGGCGCGATGGAAGGCGCCGATGCCGAGATGGACGATACCCGGCGTCACCCCGCTGCGGTCGTAATGCGGCTGGTCTATACCGGCCGGCAGGAGTCTGAGGGTCGATTGGCTGAGTCGCGGCATCGCGGGGTCTGCTGATTGGGCCAGAGAGGATCGACCGAACCATAATCGAGGGCGCGCGCGGCGACCATACCGCGGGTTGTCGGGCATGGTTGCGCGAGCCGGTTATCCCCGGCATAAGGCTGCCGATCGAGAGGTTTTCCCATGGCCAAGCGGTTCGTCAGCGTCGGCGAGTGCATGATCGAATTGTCGGGCGGTGAGGCCAGGCAATACCGGCTGGGATTTGCCGGCGATACCCTCAACGCCATCTGGTACGCCCGCGCCGGGCTGCCGAACGACTGGATCACCGACTATGTGACGGCGCTCGGCGACGACGCCTACTCCGCCGAGATGCGCGATTTCCTCAAGAGCAACGGCATCGGCACGGAGCACATCCAGACCATCCCCGGGCGGCGGCCGGGCCTCTATCTGATCCGGCAGGAGCACGGCGACCGGCACTTCACCTACTGGCGGGAGAATTCGGCGGCGCGGCTGCTGGCCGAAGATCCGCTGGCGCTGGCGGCAGCGTTCGAGGGCGTGGATCTCATCTATTTTTCCGGCATCACGCTCGCCATCCTGTCGGCGCGTGGGCGCGGCCGGCTACTCAAGGCGATCGTCAAGGCGCGCAATGCCGGCGCAAAGATCGCTTTCGACCCCAACGCACGGCCGATCCTGTGGAAATCGCCGGCCGTCATGGGCTCCACCATGACCGTCGCCGCCGGCCTCAGCGACATCGTGCTGCCGACCTTTTCGGACGAGCGGGCGACCTTTGGCGACGCCGATGCGGCGGCGACACGCGCCCGCTACCTCGAACTCGGGGTCGGGGAGGTCGTAGTGAAGGATGGCGAGGCCCCTGCCCTGCTCGGCTTTGACGGCCAACTCGCCGCCGTACCGGCTACCCGCGGCACCATGGTCGATGCGACCGGGGCGGGCGACGCCTTCAACGGCGCCTACCTCGCGGCCCGGCTCACCGGCGCTGGTCCGGTCGAGGCCGCCCAGGCGGCGCACCGCGTGGCGGGTCTCGTCATCGGCCAACGCGGCGCACTGATCGATCCGAAGCTGCTGCGCTAGGATTGCGCAGCGGTTTGCCGGTCCGGAAACACGGCCAAAAGTTCAGAACATGCGGTCGCCGATTTCGGCGAGATAAGTTACCTCCGCGGGCGTCGAGGTCCGGCCGAGAGCTGCATTGCGCTTGGGGAAACGACCGAAACGGGCCAGCACTTCGAGATGCTCGGCGCCGGCCTTGCTGAATTCATCACCCCCCAACGCCGCGAACAGCGGCACTGCCGCCTGCTGCACGACCAGCGACTCGGCATGCATGTAGGGCATATAGAGGAAGGCGCGCCGGTCACCCGCGAGTTGCCGGTCGACGCCCGCCGCGACCGCCTCCTGGGCGAGGACCAGCGCCATGCCGTCCTGGGCGAACGCCCTGGGGGACTGGCGATAAAGCTGGCGCGAAAACTGGTCGAGAACGATGATCTCGGCGAGGCGCCCCTCGGGCGTCGTGCGCCACGCAAACCCCTCGCCGCGCGCCAGCCGCGCATGGGTCTCGCCAAACCGTTTGGCAATCGCGCGGTCGAAGGCCGGATCGGCGCTCCACCAATCCGCCGGCCCGTGAGTCTCGAACCAGAATTGCGTCACATCGGCCGCAATGACCATGGGAAAACTCCTGAGAACCGGGACAAGGCGAGGACGAGCGTTCAGGCTTTGTTTGCAACACCGGGCTATTGCTCGCAAGCAAGGCAAGGGTGACTGAGATGCGACTGGTCAAACTACTGAGCGACGACGGTCCGGTCTACGTCAACCCCGAGCACGTGGTTTCGGTGCGCAAGGCGCTCAAGGATACGCGCGTCGAGACGGTCTCCGGGCAGTTCACCTGCAAGGAGGACCCCGCCGTGGTGGTGCGGCTGCTCGGCGCCGAAGAACTGGCGATCGATATCACCCCGGCGCTCACCGACCTGACGCCGCGCTAGCGGGCGCGGCGGGTCGCAAAAGCCGGGGGGCCCTGTCGTCTCCCTCCCCCTTGAGTGAGGGGCGGGATGGGGTGGGGGTCCTGCCACCGGCACAGCTTCGGACCGGACCTGCGGGACGCTGAGCACCATTATGCACGGCATTGACAGCACCCGGGCAAACGACGACATAGCGACGAGGCTTTTCCAGCAGGAGACGTCCATGACCGCGGTCTCGAAAATTGCCGCCGCCGGCACCAAAACGATCTTTATCGACGGCGAAGCGGGCACCACCGGTCTCGGCATCCGCGAGCGGCTGGCGGGCGTCAGCGGCGTGGCGTTGCGGAGCCTTTCAGGCGAATTGCGCAAGGACGTGGCCGCCAAGCGGGCGCTGCTCGCCGAAGTCGACCTCGTCGTACTATGCCTGCCGGATGCGGCGGCGCGGGAAACCGTGGCGCTGGTCGACGAGTTGGGCGCCAACGGCCCGAAGGTGCTCGACGCCTCGACGGCCCATCGAGTCGCGCCGGGCTGGGTCTACGGCTTTGCCGAGATGGCGCCGGGCCAGGCGGCGGCGATCGCCAATTCGGGCCGGGTCGCCAATCCGGGCTGCTATCCGACGGGCGGCATCGCGCTGCTGCGGCCACTGGTCGAAGCCGGGCTGCTCGGCGCCGACCATCCGGTTACCGTAAATGCCGTTTCGGGCTATTCGGGCGGCGGCAAGGCGATGATCGCCGAATTCGAGGGCGGTACCGCCCCGAGCTTCGAGCTCTACGGCCTTGGCCTCGAGCACAAGCACGTGCCCGAACTGCACACCTATTCGAAGCTGACGCGGCGGCCGATTTTCGTGCCGTCGGTGGGCAATTTCTACAAGGGCATGCTGGTGTCGGTGCCGCTGCATCTCGACACCCTGCCCGGCAAGCCGCAAGCGGCGGACCTGCATGCGGCGCTCGCCGGCTATTTTTCCGACGCCGAGCTGATTTCCGTGGTGCCGATGGACGAAGCGGCCGACAGCAAGGGCCGGCTGGAGCCGGAAGCGCTGAACGATACCGACCGCATGGAACTCAGGGTGTTCGCCAACGAGGCGCACCGGCAGGCCGTGCTGGTGGCACGGCTCGACAATCTCGGCAAGGGCGCCTCGGGGGCGGCGGTGCAGAATTTGCGGCTGATGCTCGGCCTGTGAACTTCGCCAGCGACAATTGGGCCGGGGCCACGCCCGAAGTAATGGCGTCGCTGCAGCGGCATAATGGGGGGTTCGCGCCAGCTTATGGCGGGGACGCGCTGACGGCCGCGGTCAAGCAGCGTTTCAGCGCCATATTCGAGCGGGATGTCGAGGTGTTCTTCACCGGCACCGGCACCGCGTGCAATGCGCTCTCCATGGCGGCGGTGGCGCGGCCGGGCGGGCTGATCATCTGCAGCGCCGACGCACATCTCAGGAACGACGAGTACGGTGCCTCGGAGTTTTTCACCGGCGGCATGAAGCCGGTCACCGTGCCCTGCCGGCTGGGCAAGATCGCCGCTGCCGACCTCGAGGCCACGTTGGCCCGCTACCCGGCCGGCAACCGTACCGGCCGGTCCGTGGTGCTGAGCCTTACCGAGGCGACCGAGGCAGGGACGCTCTACAGCGTCAACGAAATCGCGGCGTTGGCAGGCATCGCCCACGCAGCAGGCCTCGTCGTGCACATGGACGGGGCGCGCTTTGCCAATGCGGTGGCCGGGCTTGGCGTGCGGCCGGCCGACCTCACCTGGAAGGCCGGCATCGACCTGATGTCGTTCGGCGGCACCAAGAATGGCTGCTGGGCGGCGGAGGCGATCGTGGTGTTCGAGCCCGGCCGTTGGCCCGACCTCGACATCCTCAAATCGCGGGCCGGCCACACCTTTTCCAAGGCGCGGTTCGTGGCGGCGCAGTTCGAGGCCTATCTCGGGAATGACCACTGGCTGCAATCCGCGAGGCACGCCAACGGCATGGCGAGGCGCCTTGCGGACCAACTGACGCAAGGCGGCCGGGCACGGCTCGCCTGGCAGGCCGAGGCCAACGAAGTATTTCCGGTGCTGCCGAAGGCGACCGTTGCGCGGCTCAGGGCGGCCGGGGCGATGTTTCACCCCTGGCCGGTGGACGAGGTCGAGGTCGGCTCCGACGAAGAGCTGGTGCGGCTGGTGTTGTCGTGGGCGACAACCGAGGCGGAAATCGACCGGTTCGTGGGGCTGCTGTAAAAGCGGGGGCCCGGCCCTTGTCCTTCGACAGGCTCAGGATGAGGGCCTCCGAAACGCCTTCGAGGCCCTCTCCGAGTTCCAGCGTTGCTCGCGCGGTGCCGTTTCTCGCCACCGCCCCGCTGGCCGTCATGGTAAGCTTGTCGAACCACGCGGGCAGGCCGGAGCGCCGGGGCTTACGCCACCAGCACCTTGATGCGGTTGCCGGACGGGTCGGCGGTTTCAAGGCCGCCCGCGATGGGGGTGACAGCGGCGCCGATCGCCCCAAGCCGGCTGCGGATATCGCCCAGGGTATCGGCGTCGGGCACTACGATCTCGAACCAGCGCAGGCCGGCGGCGCCAGCGGGTGGCAGGCTCGCGCCCGGGCCGGCCCAGATGTTGAAGGCGATGGCGTGCGGCGTGTAATTCAGCCCCACATCGCCCATGCCGAACTGGCGGATGATGAACAGCCCACCATAGCCGAGGCCGTCGCGGTAGAAGTGCATGGCGCGTTCGAGGTCGTTGACGTGCACGTGGACGTGGCCGATGCGGGTGCCGATGGGCAGCGAGGGCTGCAGCACGGGCGTTTCGCCGAGCTCGGCGAGCAGGCCATCGAGGTCGATGGGCTCGCGACCGGAGTGGGTCTTGCCCTCCGCGGTCACGGCGTAGGCGCCGCGCTCGGGATCGCCGAGGGTGCCGCGCCAGGGCGTTTCGAAGGTCATCTCGATGCCGTTGCCGTCGAGGTCCCACAGATAGATGGCCTCGGAAACGAGGTGGTCAGTGGGCGAAATCCGCACCCGCCGCTGCAGGGCGCGCACCGCCATCTGCGCCAAATCGGGCCGCGTCGGGACGTGGATGGCGACGTGATAAAGTCCAATGGTGTGCTCGACCACCGGCCGGCCAGCGCCGAGCTCGAGGGTGATCAGCGCCTTGCCGGCGACGCCGAGGCGGAGTTCGGCCGGCGTTTCGGCGAGCAGTTCGAGGCCGACGACGTCGCGCCAGATGGCGAGCGCCTTGGCCCGGTCGGTGACGGCGATGTGCACCGGGCCGAAATGGGTGGTCAGCGGCAGCAGCGGCGCGTTGCGGACGGCGGTCTGGGATTCAACGGGAAAGATCATGGATTCCTCATGAAATTCTGTTGCTCTCATATAGGGCCGACGACTTGACCTACCTACCTGAACACTGGCGAAGGCATCGTTCGCTAATCGGCACCAAACGCGGCACCCCCCGCGTCCGTTCCTACCAGTTGGTCACCGAGCCATCGCGGCGCTTGAGATGCGGCGCTTCCCAGAACTTGAAGCTCGCCCGCTTCAGATATTCCTCGTTCACCTCGACGCCGAGACCGGGGGCGTCGCTGACCGGATAGCGGGCGCCGTCGAGACGGGCCTGGCGTGGAAACACCTCGGCGTTGTCGAAGCCGAGATGCGTCTCGGCGGGCGTGGTGCGGGTTTCGAGCCAGCTCATATTGGCAACCGCAGCGCAGAAATGCACCGTCGCGGCGGTGCAGACGGGGCCGAGCGGATTGTGCGGCATCATGTCGATGTAGTGCGCCTCGCACCAGCCGGCGACCTTCATCGCCTCGGTCAGACCGCCGACATTGCAGACATCGATGCGGCCGAACTGGGTGATGCCGCGCTCGATATAGGGCACGAACTGCCATTTGCTGGCGAATTCCTCGCCGATGGCGAACGGCACATCGACCATGCGGCGCAGCGCCTCATAGGCTTCCGGCGTCTCGTCACGGATCGGCTCCTCGAGGAAATCGAGGGTGCCCGATGGCATTTTCTGGCAGAACGAAGCGGTCTCGGCGACGCTCAGCCGGTGGTGATAGTCGAGGCCGAGCACGACCTCTGGCCCCAGCGCCGCGCGGGCGCGAACGCACCATTCGGCGGTCCGCGCGATCGCCTCGCGCGGCTCGTAGAGGCTCTGGTTCTCGTGGTCGGCGGGGGAGAGACGCATCGCCTTCCAGCCGTGGGCAACGAGCAGTTTCGCGTCCTCGATCATGCCCTCGCCGGGCGGCTGGTGGGTGGTGGCAAAGGTGTCGACGAAGTCGCGCTGCCGGCCGCCGAGCAATTCGTAGACCGGCACGCCGAGCGCCTTGCCCTTGAGATCGTGCAGCGCGATGTCGATGGCCGAGATCGCCGCCGTCAGCACCCGCCCGCCCTCGAAATACTGGCTGCGATACATTTCCTGCCACAGCGCGGCGATGGCGAAGGGGTCGCGACCGACGAGGAACGGGGCATAGTGCTCGACGGCGCCGGCCACGGCCTTTTCGCGGCCGGAAAGGCCGCTCTCGCCCCAGCCGAACAGGCCCTCGTCGGTCTCCACCTTGACCAGCAACTGGTTGCGCGTGCCGACCCAGACCGGGTAGGCGATGACCTTGCGGATCTTCATGACGGTTCTCCCCCGCTATCCCTTGATGACGCGCCGCCGGTAGCGGGCGGCAAGATACAGCACGACGACGGCGAACAGCAGGCCGTAGGCTACCTGCGGCCAGTCGATGGCGGCCACGAGGCGCCCCGTCAACGCGCCGATGTCGATCGGTTGCGGCGACAGGATGGCGCCGTAAAGCACCCCGGTCTGGCGCTCGAAGGAGACCCGCTCGCGCAGATAGGTGAGGATGTAGCTGCCGCCCGGAGCAGTCTGGAAGTTGATGACGCCTTCGAACAGCGAGGCTCCGACCGGCAGCAGCAGCGCCAGCGGAATGCTCCAGCGGCCGACCACGGTCGAGAGCGCGCCGACCCAGGCGAGGAACGGCGCATACCAGAGCAGCACCAGCACGAGGTAGACGAGAAAGATCACGCTGTCCGTCGCCCAGGCGGCCGCGAGCGCCGGCGGCGAGGCCATGGCAAGGCCCGCAACGACCAGCGGCAGGACCAGCACGGTGGCGATGAGCAGCAGCCCGGAAACCAGCAGGACCGCAAACAGCAGGCCGGGGAATACCGTGAGGCCGGCAAGGAACTTGCTCAGCATGATGGCGTAGTCGCCGACCGGCATCGACTTCCAGAACAGCATGGCGTTGTTGCGGGTGTCGGCGTGGTAGGCGTCGGCGAAGTAGAAGAACAGCATCATGGCGAGGTAGAGCCACCACAGCGTCCCGACGCCGAAATAAGCGAGGTCATAGAGTTTGGCCGGCTCGCGGGCGGCGAAGTCGAGCGCGAAATCGACGTGGTGCGAGGCCAGCACCAGGACGATGAAGGCGACCAGCAGGCCGAGCAGCACCAACGGGGCATAGAAGAAGGCGCCGCGGTGCTCGAGATATTCGCGCCGCAGCAAAGCGAGGAAGGCTCTCATGCCGCCCCTCCCTCGGCCAGCAGCGGGCGCTCCATCAGGGCGACGAAGAGGTCGCTGAGAGTGGGCGTCGTGACCTTGCCGAGCGGCTCGAGACTGGCGCGGTCGGCGCCGTCGAACACCATCACCGATTGGCCGAAGCGCGTTTCGGCGAATACCGGGCCGAGGGCCGCGGCGGCTGTCGCCTGCGCCGGATCGACGACGAGCTGGGCGTAGCGGGCGCCGAGGTCGGCCATCGGCAGGTCGAGGATCAGCCGCCCGTCGCGCATGAACATGATGTCGGTGAGCAGGAACTCGATCTCGTCCACCTGGTGGGTGGTGATCAAGAGGGTGCGGTCGGGGTTCATGTAGTCCTCGACCAGGCGGCGATAGAAGCGCTTGCGGAAGGTGATATCTAGCCCCAGCGTCGGTTCGTCGAGCACCAGCAGCCGCGCCTCGATGGCCATGACGATGGCGAGGTGAAGCTGGGCCAGCATGCCCTTCGACAGATTGCCGACCTTATGGTGCAACCGCACCTCGGTGCCGTCGAGGAATTTGGTCGCCCGGTCGCGGGAAAACCTTGGATGGATGTCGGTCAGCATGGCGAAGAGATCGCGGACGTAAAAGAAGCGCGGCAGGCTGGCGACATCGGAGATGAACGCCACGTCGCGCATCAGGCGGGCGCGATGCGCGAACGGGGCGAGGCCCAGCACCTCGATCGAGCCCTCGCAGGCGATCAGCCCGAGAATGGCGTTGAGGGTGGTGGTCTTGCCGGCGCCGTTGTGGCCGACGAGGCCATAGACCCGGCCGGGCGGAATGTCGAAATCGAGGCCGTGCAGGATCTGCCGGCGGCCGAAATGCTTGCTCAGGCCGCGCGCCCTGACGATGGGGGCAATGGCGGGCGCCGGTGCTGGAGCGGTCATGGAGAGCCTTTCGTCGGCAGGCGGGGCCGGGGCGAGATGATCCGGGCGTGGTCATCGCATTCTGCACCAAGTCACGGTGCGCCGGCAGGGGCTTTCGGCGGGCGCCGTTTTGGTGCGCAGGTGCGCGCCGTTCGCGGGAGATTCGCACCGTAATGCCAGCGGGTAGGCAGCGTGGGTGGCCGGGTCAAGCCCGGCCATGACGGCGGAGGGGGGAGGGGCAAGAGGGAGGTGGACGCCGGTCAGGTGGATTGGCCATCTCGCCAAGCTCCGCCAGCACCGTCCATCACGCTGCACCAACTCGCACCAACTCTCGCGGGTCGTCATCCCCGGGCTCGACCCGGGGACCCATGCTGCGGCGCGCCATTCGCAGCGGGAGTGTTCGCACCGCCCTCGCCGGCGGAGATGCCGGATGAGTGGTCGGGTCATGGCGGCGGAGGGGAGAGGGCAACCTCTCGCACCTGCTCTCGCGGCGGGGAAGTAATTGCCGCCATTGGCCCGGCAATGCTATCTCGGATGGGCGCAAGCAGCGAGGCAACGCCGATGAGCGATATACTTGACTACTGCGAGGGGCAGCGGGTCGCCCATTTCGACTCGGGCGAGACGATCATCCCCGAAGGCGCCCGCCTCGGGAAGCTGTTCATCCTCATCGAGGGGCAGATCGAGGTGATCCGCAAGGACACCCAGGTGACCCATGTGGATGAACCGGGCTCGGTGTTCGGGGAAATGTCGGTGCTGCTCGACATGCCGCACAGCGCCACGGTCAAGGCGCTGTCGAAGGTCGATGCCTATGTCATCGACGAGGCCATGACGTTTCTCGCCTCCCGCTCGGAGGTGGCGATTCACCTCGCAACGCTGCTGGCGCGGCGGCTCTATTACACCACGACCTATCTCGTCGACCTGCAGCAGCAGGCGGAAGGCAAGCGGCGCGACCTCGACGTCGTCGACCAGATCCTCGGTTCGCTGGTCGATTCCTCGGACGAAGCGGTGACGCAGGAGCTGGCCGCCAAACCGAAGCGCAAGCGAGCGAGACCCGCGGCGGACGAATAGCCGGAGTGGGATGAGTCAGCTTCGAAGCACCGGGTCGGTGCCGGCGGCCAAACGGAGATTCCCGCGTTCGCGGGAATGACGGCGCAGGGAAGCGATTCGATCCAACTTCCTGCCGCTCCGGCGCTTCGGAGATCACGCCCTAGACGAGCGCGCCACTGGCTTTCAGCGCCACGTAGATCATCACCACGTAAGTGAGCTGGTGCAGCAACTGGTCGACGCCGTGCATGGCCCAGAAGCGCTGCGGGTCCTGATCCGGATCGATGCCGTGGCCATACGACACCTTGGCGTAGTCGAGCGCGTAGTGAACGACGAACTCGGCGACCACCAGCATGGCAATGGCCGGCAGGGGGATGCGCGCGACCAGCAGCACGATGGCAGAGCCGACCACATGGATGCCGGCATGCGCGTAGCCACCTGGGGCGGTAAGGCGGCCCTTGCCGCCGATCATCCAGCCAGTCTGCAACAGGTAGTCGGCGATGAAATGCTTGAGTTGGAAGCCGACCAGCAGGACCAGGACCAAGTCGAACATGGATACACGAACTCCCACGCCGCGGCACTCTGGTAGCAAGCCCCGCCTGCCGGGGAAACCCGGGCAAACGGTCGCGGGGCGAAATATGCACACCCACCGAGCCGGTCCAGGCCGGCGAGCCTTGGCCGATCCCGGTTGCGGGGTACCCTAGTCAGCCCATTCCGGACGCAAGCTGAAGGGTTCGTTCAGCCGCCGTTCAGCCGCGCGGGGTGCCGATTCCAGCCGGCACGCGCCCTGCCCTCGTCAGGACAGGCGACAACTGCTAGGCTTATGACGTTCGGTTGCATGACGGGTGCCATCAAAGAGGGGTCGCGTGATGACACGGTTCGGCTTTCTCGCGATATTCGGGCTCGCCTTGCTCGGCAGTTCGGCAGCCATCGCAGCGCCCGCCGGCAAGGCGGTGGGGGTGAACCCCGAGGCCAGCGCGGTCGCCCGCAGCACGCGCACTTTGACGGTGGGATCGGACGTCGCCATGGGCGACCGCGTGGTCACCGGCAGCACCGGACAGGTGCAACTGATCTTCAACGACGCGACGCACCTGGTGGTGGGGCCGAGTTCCTCGCTGCTGCTCGAGAGCTATCTGCTGCGCAGCGACAAGTCGGTGGGCAAGTTCGCCATCTCGGCGCTGGGCGGCTCGTTCCGCTTCATCACCGGGGCGAGCGACCACAGCGCCTACACCATCTCGACGCCGACCGGCACCATCGGGGTGCGCGGCACGGCGTTCGATTTCATCGTCGATCCGCAAAAGGCCATCGTGCCGGGGCACCAGCCGGGCACGGCGGTGGCCTTGTTCAGCGGCTCGGTGCAGCTCTGCGACCTGGCCGGCAAGTGCGTCGTGCTGAGCCACATCTGCGACCTCGGCGGTACCAGCACCGGGGACGCCTTTGCGGTCGGGCACGGCGAGGCGGCGCTGGCCGGGGCCCGGCAGCGCTTCCGCTACATCGCCTCGGAGCGGCCGCTGCTGCCGGCCTTCCGCGTCAGGCAATCGCGGCTCTGCTATATCGAGAA
>Ga0207657_10004998_pt1 | contig 13932 bp, 20 predicted proteins | sample KBSC33metaG_FD_184316 | JGI IMG/M metagenome (GOLD analysis project Ga0207657, IMG submission 184316) | Corn rhizosphere microbial communities from Kellogg Biological Station, Michigan, USA - KBS C3-3 metaG (SPAdes) (version 2) | ecosystem: Host-associated > Plants > Roots > Rhizosphere > Soil ... | reverse complement strand
TCGAACCTGAAAGAGACGGTCACGCGAGTGCTCGCGTCGCTAACCCCCCGCGAAGAGCGCGTGCTCCGCATGCGCTTCGGCATCGGCATGAACACCGATCACACGCTGGAGGAAGTCGGGCAGCAGTTCAGCGTGACCCGCGAGCGCATTCGGCAGATCGAAGCGAAGGCGCTGCGTAAGCTGAAGCACCCGTCGCGGTCCCGGAAGATGCGGAGCTTCCTCGATCAGTGACGCTTTTGCCCGTCTCCCCTTCGGGGGAGAGGGTGGCGGAAGCGCCGGGTAACGGGTGTGCTTCGTACTTGATCCAGGTTCCACCTCGCTCTTACACCGATATCCGCTCGGTGGATTTTGGGGGACACCGTGGCGCGTGGAGAAAAACTGCTGGCGCGAATGCGCGCCAATCCGCGTGACTGGAGCATCAACGACGTCGAGACGATATGCCGAGCCTTTCGACTCGACTTCGACCGTCCCTCCGGGGGCTCACATTACGGCATCAGCGATTCGACGCAGGTCGATCATCTGACGGTGCCTTTTGCGCGACCCATCAAGCCAATATATATTCGGCACCTGGTCCACTTCGTCGATGCTGTGCTCGCGGCCAGAAAGGAAAGCGAATGAACCCGCGCGCCGTCTACAAAATCGTGATCGAGCCCCTGTCCGATGCGGACGGCGGAGGATTCGTCGCTACGGTGCCCGAGCTTCCCGGATGCATGTCCGACGGCGAAACCCGCGCCGAAGCGCTGGCGAACGTCGAAGACGCCATCGCCACCTGGATCCACGCCGCGCGCAAAATGGGGCGCACAATCCCCGAGCCACGCCTCCATCGCGCAGCCTAATAGTCCCGCGCGTTCCACATCAAGGTTTGGGCCCGCGCGGCATTCTCAAGGTAAAGCGCGTCTCATGCTCATCGGAGGCGAAGTCGAGCGTCCCGTCGTGGGCTTTCGCAATCTCCGAGGCGATGAACAGGCCGAGGCCGAGCCCGTTCCTGCTCGGGCGAACCTGGCCGCGGAAGAAAGGCTGGAAGAGGCTGGCGCGCACCTCCTGCGGGATCGGCTCGCCGGTGTTAGCAACGGAGAGGATGAATTCGCCGCCTGCGGTATGAGCGTCGAGCCGGATCGGCCGGTCCGCCGCTCCGTGAGTGACCGCGTTGGCCAGCAGGTTGGAAGCGAGCTGCCCCAGGCGGTCGCGGTCGCAATATACCGGCTCATCAATCGCCATCCGGGTTTCGATCGAATGGTCCGGCGCGATCAACCGGATCTCGTTGACCACCTGCTGCAGAACCGGGGTCAGTTCCGCATCGCCGTTGCGGTCGACGACGAGCCCACCGCCCAGCGTGCCGCGAGTCAGGTCGAGAACGTCGTCGATCAGGGCGCTCGCGCGCTCGACGCTCTGCCCCATGTCCGCCAGGATGGCGTCCGCCTGATCCTGGCGGCCGGCTGTCTGCAGCAGTCGGATACCGGCCGCCACGGCGCCGAGCGGATTACGGAGATCGTGGCCGAGCACGGCAATGAACTGCTCGCGTATAACCGCCGCTTCGCGCTGCGCCCTGGACTCCGCCTCCGCCTTGACCTGTGCTTCCAACAGACTGCGCTCGTACGTCCGTCGGTCGACCGCCTTGAACAGAGTCAACCGGGTGAACAGGTGCCGCCCGTTGGCGTCCCTTTTCTCGGCGGCGTTGGCGATGGTCGGGATCTTCTCGCCGTTCGCCGCGAGCAGGTCGAGCGCGATCTCGTGTACCTGCCCCTGAATGCGCAGCAGCGGCGCCAGGTGGGTCTCGACTGCGATTCGACCGCCGAAGCTCAATAGGTCGTGCACCGGCCGCCCGATAACCTCGTCAGGCTTGCGCTCGAGCCAATCCAGCAGAGTGCGGTTGGCCTTGACGATCTTGCCGTCCGCCGACAGCGACACGTAACCGCAGGGCGCCGTTTCGTAGAGATCCTCAAAGTTCTCGGAAAGCGTCGCCTCAGACAAATTCGCGGATCGCCGCCGTGACCTCCTCGGGAGCGCTGAGGTTCGGGCAATGGCCCGACGCTTCGAGGAGGCGATACTCGCTGTTCGGCAAGCGGGAGTGCACGTACTCCCCCACTTCGATCGGCGCGATGATGTCATTCCTGCACTGGAGGATCAAAGTCCGGGTTCTGACCGACGGCAGGTCGGCGCGGTTGTCCGACAGGAATGTCACCTTGGCGAACTGACGCGCGATCTCCGGGTCGGTGTTGCAGAAGCTGTTTTCGAGGCGGGCACCAAGCTCCGGCCGGTCCGGGTTGCCCATTATCGCGGGCGCCATCGCCGCCGACCAGCCAAGATGGTTGTCGGCCAGAAAACCGAGCAATTCATCGATTTGCGCTTGGGAAAAGCCGCCGCAATAGGCGTCGTCGTCGATGTATCGCGGCGACGGGCCGACCATGACCAGCTCACCGAACATTTCCGGCGCCCTCAACGTCGCCAGCGCTCCGATCATTGCACTGACCGAGTGTCCGACGAAGATGGCATTGCGAAGGTCCAGCGCCTCGCCGATGGCGACCACATCGTCCGCGAACGCCGACAAGGACGAATAGCGCTCGTCGGAATAAGCGGTGACGTCGCTGCGCCCGTGCCCGATATAGTCGAACAGGACGACGCGATGGTCAGCCTCGAATTTCCGGGCGACTGGCTCCCACATCGACTGGTCGCAGCCGAACCCATGCGCAAACATGATCGTCCGCTCGCCCGAGCCGGAGACGTTGACGTGATGCCGGCGAAGAATCGTGTCCGGGGAAAGCTGCATGACACAGGTTAGCACATGAAAACACAGGGGAATAGTTCGGCTGAACCTGCGAAAAGCCGAGACCGCCGCACCTTACGTCCCCGTCCGCTGCACCCGCATTTTCAGCTGACACAGAAGGGATTCAGTGAGGTCGGACGCGCTTCTGACGCGGCCTATGTGGCTTGCTCGCGTGTCGGCTGCCATCTGCGTCGAGGAAGTGGGCGCCAGGCGCGCAATCCTCTGAACGCCCGCCTTCCGGCTTCGTCGCGGATGCGTCGCACTTTGTAATCTCCGCTCCATCTGCCGTTCGGCCCGGCTCGCGCATAACGGTCGCTCCCCCAGCCGAAGGGAGGAAAGCCATGAAGTCGCTCGTGCTCGCTCTGTCCGCGTTCAGCCTTCTTGCCGCGTCGGGCCCGTCGCTCGCCTCACCGGCCTGCCGCAACAAGGCCGGAAAGTTCATCAAGTGCCCGCCGAAGCACCTCGCGGTGAAGATGTGCCGCGATTCCAGGGGTCATTTCATGAAGTGCAAATGATCCCCGGCCGTCCGGCCACGCCTGCGGCGGGGTGCGCGGGCGTGGGCGGGCGGAGGTTATTTCGGGCTGCGGGCTCGATCTCCTAGTCGGCCCGCCAGACGATCTCCTCGTCGACCGTGCTCACCAGCGGCTGGCCGCGCCTGTCGTATCCGGGGTCGTAGCGAGCCCGCCGCCGAAGGATCTGGCACGTCGCGGCGTCGAGCGCGCCGTTCCCGCTCGAGTGGATGATGTTGCAGCCGACGACCCGCCCCGTCGTGTCGATGGTCAGCCGGGCGTCGACCTTGCCGTGCGCTCCGGTACCGCGCGCCGCGGCGGGATAGTCGTCGACCGAGAAGAGCGAGGCGGCGGTGCCGTGCGACTTCGGCGGCCGCGCGACCTCTGCGGCGGGTGGTGGCATCGGCGGCGCGCCCATCGCGACTCCGACGGCGCCCTGGAGGGAAAATAGGAATGCAGCGGGGACGATCATGCGCATACTCCTGCCGGCGGCGACGCGAGCCGCACTCACGCCGGATGACTCAGCGGAGCAACACTTAGGCCTCCGGCGCCGGCCAATCAAAGCTCGGCGCGCACGGCCGGCCGCTTACTTCTTCAGTCCCTTGGCGAGGTTGAGATGCGCCGTCACGGTCGGCACCAGCCCCTTGGCGAAGGTCTTGAGCGCGTCATTGTCGCCGCCGGCCGCATAAGCGTTGAGCGCGTCCAGCGTCTTCTGGTGCGCATCCACCTGCGCCGCGGCATAGGCGCTGTCGAAATCGGCGCCGGTCTTACTCTTGAGCGCGTCGAGCGCCGCCTGCTGATCGGCATTGAGCGTGTCGTCGGCGGTCATCGCCGGGCTCATTCCAGCGAGCGTGGTCTTGAGCTTCGCGGTCGACGCGGTGTGGGCGGTGATCATCTGCGTCGCGAACTTCTTGACCGCAGCCGAGCTTGCCTGGGTTGCCGCGAGCTTCGAGCTCGAGATCTCGAAATTGTCGCTTGCCGCCGCAGCGTTGGCGAACCCTTGGGCGGTCAGCGGCGACGGCGCCACGGCGTTGGCCTCGGCGTTCATCGCGCCATTGTCGGCGGCAGCCATGTTGACGTCGTTCGCGGCCGTTTCATTCGCCGTCTCGTGCTTTCCGCATGCCGCCAGCGCCAGCACGGTTCCCGACAGGAAAATCACCAGCTTGCTAGTCATCGCGTGGTCTCCTCGTCGCGGCACAACGACTTGGCGGCGAGGCCGTTCCTACAGCCGCATGGCGAGGAGCTTAGTCCCGCGCGCTTCGTTGAGCCGGCGAAGCCAGGCGAAAGGATCCCAGCGATGAGCATCTTCGGCAACATCATGAACAAGATTTTCCATCACCCCACGGCGCAGCAGCAGGCGGCCCCCCAAGCGACGCCGCAGCCCGCCGCGCCGCAGGGCGGGGATACCGCGACCGCCACCGCTCCTCCGCCAGCCGCCGCGCCGGCGCAGAATGTCGACGTCGGCGCGGTGCTGAGCGAGATGGCGGCGGCGAAGGGCGGCGGCGGCAACTACCAGAGTTCGATCGTCGATCTGCTCAAGTTGCTCGACCTCGATTCCAGCCTCGATGCCCGCAAGCAACTCGCCAACGAGCTGAATGTGCACGCCGGGGCCGACGGCAGCGCGGAGGAGAATATCGCGCTCCACAAGGCGGTCATGGAGAAGCTGGCGGAAAATGGCGGCGTGGTGCCTGACAGCCTTCGCAACTGAGGCCTCGCAGCCGCAAGCACATTCGTCTAAAAGCCGGCCCACGTCATTCAAACAGGGGACTGGCTGGACATGGACAGGAATATCGGACCGGAAGACCGCGTCGTTCGCATCGTCGTCGCGCTCGGGCTCGCCGTGCTCATCTACATGCAGGTGCTCGACGGGATCGCCGCGATCGTCGTCGGAGTCGTCGCCGCCTATTTGCTGATCACCGGCCTTCTCGCGCGCTGCGTCATCTACAAGCTGATCGACGTCGATACGAGCGTCCAGGAGCAGCCTTATTCGTCCACTGACGACAGGGCTTTCTGACCCCGGCCTCGATCGGGCAAGATTCTCGTTAACCACGTCCGCTCATCCGCCGCTAACCGCGGGGGCGTAAACCGGCTCTGGTAGCGTCGCGGATTTCAAGCGAGCTCCGGCGGCGCTACCCCAAGGCCGCACACTGCCACGAGCGGAGGTTGGCAAGCGCGGCGGAAAGCGCGCAGCCCTTTGTCCCCTTGAGCGGCATGCGCGCCACGACGGGAGCCCTGCCGCCGGTCTTCAGTCCCCATTGCGCTGCGGCGGCGGGGCTTCACTCGGTTTCCCGAGCATTTTCTTATTCGATGGGAACGGGAATCGCCGCGGCGGCTTTTCGCTCGGCTTCCTCTTCGCGCAGCCGCTCGCTCCTGCGAGCCTTGTCGGCGAGCGCCATCCAGGCGGCTTCCGACCGCTGGCAACGCTCGCGCACATGTTCGAGAGTCGCCGCTTCCCCCTCGACCCGCGCCTGTTCGGCGCGGGCGAGGAAGAATTGGAGACTCGTGCCGCGGATCACCGGGCCCGACAATTACTCGGCCTGCGGCTCGCCGGACTGATCGGCTGCCGGCGCGGTATCTTCGGCGGCCTTCAGGTTGACGGCGGCCATCTTGCCACGGCGATCTTCCTGGAGCTCGAAGCTCACGCGCTGATTCTCGCGCAGCGTGCGCATGCCCGAATTCTCGACGGCGCTGATGTGGACGAAGGCGTCGTTGCCGCCCTCGTCGGGCGCGATGAAGCCGTAGCCTTTGGACTCGTTGAAGAATTTCACGGTTCCAGTAGTCATTTCGATGTTTCCTTCAGTGCGGGACCGAAGTGCCGGTCCGCTTCGTGCTAGGAGAGGAGAGAGAAGGAAACAGGAACCGCAAGGGCGCCTGGAGACCGTCAATTCGCGACTAGTAGCGACCGCTACATAGGCGCGAACCGCGCAAATTGTAAGGCGAGGCATTCGCCGGGCCGTTTGGACTGGACTCTACGGCTGTTGAGGCGCAGGCGCTTGCGCCGGCGCGAGGGACCCTTCGGGGACCGTGCCGGATGTGATCCCCGGTGAGCGTTCCACACACGAGGCTTAGGGGGCCGACAATGAAGCAAATCATCAAACTCGCCGCTGCGGCGGCTGCCGGCGCCTGCGCCGCAGGATCCATCGTCTACGCGCAGGCGCCCGCGGCGCCGCCGCGCTCGGTGGTCACGATCTACCGTGCCGCGCCGGGCCAGCAGGAAGCGCTGTTGCACTGGCTCGCCGCGCAGGACCGCGCCTCACAGGCCGCCGGGCTTCCCGCCGGACAGCTTTACATCCACACCGACGGCGACAGCTGGGACTATCTCGGGATCAACCCGATGCCGACTCCGGCGCAGGACGATGCGATCGAGGCCGCGGCGCGCAAGATGGGGATGGCGACGGGCGCGCGGCGAGCGCTCGAGTTTCGCAAGCTCATCTCGAGCCATACCGACACCTACACGATCGGGCCGATAACGGCGGACCAGGCAGTAGCCTCGATCGGGCGCTAGCGCCCAAAGGCGTCCGGCGCTCAGGGGCGTGCCGGGTAGTATTGCTCGCCCGCGAAGCCCGTCGGCAGCCCGGACGCCCATTGCGCGTTCATCAGGCAATCGACCGTCTTCGTGTCGAGCCGCGGGCGGCCGGCCGACCCGGCCTTGAGCGTTAGAGTGCCCTGCTCGACCGCGAACGCGTCCTTCGTGCCGCACAGCGCCTCCAGCTTATGCGCGTAAGCCAGCGCGTCGGTCTTGCCACTCTCATAGGCCGGGAGCTTCGACAGCAACCCGCGCTTCGCGAGCCATTCGCGAGCGCCCGCTCGTCCCTGTCCTTCCGCGACCGGCCAATAGACAGCCTCGTAGCGGCGGTTCAGCGGGCTTCGGAAACTGATATAATAATCGGTCTTGAGCGAGACCTCCGCCGCGCAGCGGAGCTGCTCGTCGGGCGCATCCTGGATGCCGGGGACCATCACGATATATTCGCCGAGGAGGCCGTCGTAGCTGAGCGCGACGCTCGCGAAGCCGCAGCGGCCGACCTGTTGCGCGGCAAGGCCCGGCCAGATCCGGCCGAGAGCCGGGTCGGCCGGCTGAGCGGAAGCGGCGGTCATCAAAGCGAGAGCGGTGATACCAATCATTCCCGCAAATTAACCTTTTGCGACCGGACAAGTCGAGACCAATTAACTTCACTCGCGGTTCAACTTGGGACGGTTTAAGTCACCCACGACGCGACGCAGATTCCGACGACGACCCTTTGTCCGCCTACCGGCTCTCCTCCCCCTACGAGCGCCCGCCGCTCCAGCGCCGCCTCTCGGGCCTCGCGCTGGCGCTTTGCGTCAACCTCGGGCTCGTGTTCCTGCTTCTCTGGCTCGGATGGTTCCCGCCGGAAGCGAAGAAGGTTTCTCAGGCGCTCGTCGTGGACTTCCTGCCCGAGTCGCATAGCGCGGCTCGGCGTCCCGCCCGAACCTCGCAGTCAGAACCGACGCCCAAGCCGCCACCGGTCGTGCTTCCGGCCAAGCCGACCATCGCCGTGCCCCCGCCAGCGGTTCCGCAGCCGAAGGCGCTGCCCTTCATCCCGATGAGCAGCGAAGACATGGCCGCCGGCGACATCGGCAAGATTGCCAAATCCGACTCGGGGAGCGCGGGCGATTCCGAAGTGGTCGGCCGGGGGCCGCATGGCGAAGTCCTCTACAATGCCGAATGGGCGCGGCACCCGACTCCGACCGAGCTCGGCGGCTATCTGCCGAGAAATGCGAGCGACGGTTTCGGGCTCGTCGCCTGCAAGACCATCGCTGGAGACCGGGTCGAGGATTGTGTCGAGCTCGACCAGACGCCCGGCTCGCGCCTCGCCTCGGCGGTGCGCCAGGCCGCATGGCAGTTTCGCGTCCGCCCCCCGCGAAGGAACGGCATCCCGCTGATCGGTTCGTGGGTCAGGATCCGGATTGAATATACGATCGATGGAGGGGGCCGTTCGAGCTCGCCGTGGTCAGGCGATCCTTAACCAAGTCCACTCAGACCTCGGCAACCTGGGCGGGCTTAACGCCGGTCCCGGTAGCGCCGTTGAACTTTAGCGAGCTCCGGCGGCGCTGCCACCATCCGAACGGTCCGACTTGTCGTTCGCGCCCAGCATGAACGGCCTTCCGCTCCGCCGCTTCAGCCGCGCTTTGTAATCCTCGGCCAGTTCTTCCAGCGCCTGGCGCATCTCATCGTCGGTGAGCCATTGGGCAAGCCGTTCGCAGCGTTCGATTTTTTCTTCTAGATCAATATCTACCTGTGTCATGGTCACCGTCGACGACAGCTCCCACGCTCACCACGCCAACGTCGTCATTCAAGGCCCGGTTCCCTAAGGTTCGGCCTCGAAACGGTTTAGCGACGCGCCGGAACGCGCTCCGCCTGGGCGAGAACGCGCTTCACGTCATTGCTCGGGATGGCGAAGCCGATGCCAACGCTTCCGGCGGACATCTCGCTCTGGCTGGGACTGAACAGCGCCGAGTTGATCCCGATGATATTGCCGTGGAGGTCGATCAGCGGCCCGCCGGAATTGCCGGGATTGATCGGCGCGTCGGTCTGCAGGAAGCGCCGCGAGTCGCCGCGGCCGAGCGGACGGTCGGTCGCGCTGATGATGCCGCTGGTGACGGTCTGGCCGAGCCCGAAGGGATTGCCGATGGCGACGACATAATCCCCGACCTGGAGCTTGCTGCTGTCGCCAAATGAAAGACTGGGGAGATTGCTGCCCTCGATGCGCAGCACCGCGAGATCCAACTCCGGCGAAAGTACGACGGGGTCGGCGGGAAGCTTGCGCCCGTCCTTCAGGACGACCTGCACTTCCTGCGCGTTCTGGACGACATGGAAGTTGGTGATGACGAACCCGCGCGCGCCGTCGACGATGACGCCGGAGCCAGCGGCGATGGCGGGTTGAAGCGCCGCGTCGGGAATCCCGAAATAGCGGCGGAAGTAGGGATCCTGGAGCAGCGGGTTCTGCTGCGCAGGCGAAGGCTGCAGAGTGGCGATGTTGACGACCGCCGGCGCGGTCTTCGCGACCAGCGGAGCCAGGCTGTTCGCGGTCGGCGCCGACAGCAGCCGCGGCTCTGCAACTGGCGAGGAGCCGATCGGCAACATCTTCGCGACGATCCCGCCGACTACGGCGGCGATCAGAAGCAACAGCAACAGTATTGGAAACGGAACTCGCGGGCTCGCGGAGCGCGGCTCGGCCATGTCTTATCCTTCGGCGACTTCACCCTCGGGCGCGCCCCTGCCAAGCTTGTCAGGCAGTGGTTCTCCCGCCGGGGTGAACGCGAGGCTCACCGAATTGATGCAATATCGCTGGCCGGTCGGCGGCGGGCCGTCGTCGAAGACGTGCCCCTGGTGCGAGCCGCAGCGGGCGCAGACGATCTCCGTCCGCGCCATCCCGTAGCTGGTGTCGCGGATATATTCGAGATGGTCCTCCGCAAAGGGCTGGGTGAAGCTCGGCCAGCCGGTCCCGCTCTCGAACTTTGTCCCGCCGTGGAAGAGCGGCAGGCCGCACAGGCGGCATGTGAAGACGCCCGCGCGCTTTTCCTGGAGAAAGATTCCGCAAAAGGGCGCCTCGGTCCCGTGCTCGAGCAGGACGTGCCGCTCCTCGTCACTCAGATCTGCGACCAGCGAATCGAGCTGGTCCTGCGTTGGCGGCGTCAGGTCGAAGGTCTTGGTTGCGGCGGCGGCCATTCGGCTTCTCCTTCACTTGCCATTTAACATGGGAATGGGATGAGCGTCTGTCGATGCGCTGGATCCTCCCTCTCCTCTTCTTTTTCTCCGCGGGCGTGGCGGCGGCCGAGCCGGTCCAGAGCCGCGAGGAGGCACTGACGGAAGACGCGGTCCAATATGCGGCACAGTTCCGGGTCGCTCCGGATGAAGCGCTGAGGCGGCTCAAGGCGCAGCAGGCGAGCATCGCCGCGACAGACGCGGTCTCCCGCGAATTCGCCGACCGGCTCGCCGGGATTTCGATCGAGCACGCGCCGGAATACCGGATCGTCGTGCTGCTGACGGGATCCGAGCCGGTCCCCGACCGGACGGCTGCAGGCGTCCCCATTGTCTTTCGCATCGGAGCGAAGGCGACTCATGCTGAAGCGGTCGCGGCGATGCGTCGGCATTTGATCGATTTCCGAAGCGCGCTGCCCGGCGCGCGGGGCGCCGGCTACGACCAGCGGACCGGCGAGGTCGTGCTCCTCGTCACTCCGGCCGACGCGACCCGCCTCGGCGTCGACGCCATCCGCGCCCGCGCCGAGCAGCTCGGCGGAGTTCCGGTGCGGGTCATGATCAACCAGCTCATCGAATCGAACATGAGCGTGGATGGCGGCGGGCTTGTCGAAGGGCTCAACACCCTCACCAATCGCCGCGGCCGCTGTACGAGCGGATTCGTGGTGACCAACGGCGAGATCAACGCGATCACCACCGCGGCTCACTGCCCGGACCAGCTGACCTATATCGACCGCGACGGGAACAGCAGCCCGACACTGCCAATGATCGGCTCGTGGGGCGCGGCGTATCGGGACGTCCAGATCAACGGCAGCGCGGATTCCCCGGATCCGCTGTTCTACTCGAACCGCGAGGCCGGGTCGTTGCGGAGGGTCGACACGTGGCGGCCCGTCGCGAGCACTCGCGCGGGTGACTTCGTCTGCCATTATGGGGAAAGCTCTGGCTACAGCTGCGCGACGGTCGAACTCACCGACTATGCGCCGCCGGGGGCGCTGTGCGGCGGTCCCTGCTTTCCGATGTGGGTGACGGTGAAGGGCCCGTCCTGCATTCAGGGTGACAGCGGCGGGCCGGTGTTCAGCGGCGGCGTGGCGTTCGGCCTTGCGAAGGGCATCAACCGCGACGCCGGCGGCCGCTGCCTCTTCTATTATTATATGTCGACGGATTATCTGCCCGCGCCGTGGCGGGTGCTGACGTCGGGGGACGTCACTCGGCCGCGAGCAGGTCGCCGCGTTTCTGATTAGAGCCGGGCACGGGCTCGGCCGCATCGTTGCCGAGCTTCACGATCCGGTTGTTCTCGTCGACGTGGACGACTCGCGGCTCGAGCGCGCGCGCCTCGGCGTCGGTCACCATCGCGTAGCTCATGATGATCACGAGATCGCCGGGATGGACGAGGTGCGCCGCGGCGCCGTTGATCCCGATCACGCCGCTGCCGCGCTCGCCCGGGATGACATAGGTCTCGATCCGCGCACCGTTGGTGATGTCGACGATCGCCACCTGCTCGCCCTCGAGCAAATCGGCCGCTTCCATCAGCGCAGCGTCGAGCGTGACCGATCCCACATAGTCGAGATCGGCCTGGGTCACCGTCGCGCGGTGGATTTTGGACTTCATCATGATCCGCATCATCGGATCGGCGGCTCCCTCTCAACGCCCGGCCTTCGGCCCAGTGGCGGCGCTTCCTAGTAGATTTGCATCCGTTCGTCGATAATCAATGCTGCGGCGCAGCATTGCAGTTGCAGCACGAGGTGAGAATTCCCAACTGTGCGCGGCGGAAGTGGCGGGATTTCCGAACGAGGCCCGCCGCTGCGCCGGTACAGCGTTGGAATTCCGCGATTTTCGAGTTTGGCACGGCTCTTGCTCAACACAAGGGTACGAGATTTTGCCAATTGGAGTGAGCAATGGAAGCGCAAGAAAACCAGGTCGCACTGCCCCTTCGGTCCCACACGATCCTGGGCGTCTGCGAAGCGATCGGCGAGGATTTCGGGTTCAACCCGACCTTCCTGCGCGTCCCCTTCGCGGCGAGCGTGCTCTACAGCCCGATGTGGGCGGTGATCGCTTATTTCGCGGTTGGTGCGCTCGTGCTCGCTTCGCGTTTGCTCTTCCCGAAGAAGACGCTGCAGCAAGCAGCCGTCGGAGCTCGCGCGGAAGCGATGATCAAGATGGCCGAGGATGAGCCGGAGCTTCGGAAAGCGGCGTGAAATGACGCGCGGGGCGCGTCATCCGAGCGCCGCTGCTTAATAGTCGCCGCGGGCTTCGGCCCTGGCTTCGAGCAGGTCGAAGAGGGCGCGGTGCTGGAGCAGCAATTGCTCTCCCCCGAACGCTAGCGCGCGGGCGCTCCCGGGACTGGTCGTCGCACGGTCGACGACCTCGACGACCGAGGCTTCGTCGGGAAGCGACGGCGCCGGAGCTTCCGTGCCGACCCGGGCCGCGGCGCGATCGAGCAGTCGGCGCACCGGCCACCAGTCGCAGACCAGCGCCGTCGCCGCTCCAAGCGCGCAACCGTCGCGCTCGGACATCGCCAGCGTTTCGAGGGCATGGCGCGCAGCGACGAGGCTGGCCTCGGTCTCGGCGGCTCCTGGAGTGCTCGGAAGCGGCCCCACGGCTGCGGTCAGCCTGACCAGATAAAGCCGCTCGCGCTCGAATGCTTCCGAAGCATGGGTCAGCCACTCGCGCACGGGTCCGCTCGGGCAGCGCTGGAGCGCAATTTCGACGAGGCCAGGGTAGCGGCCGTAAAGGCTGCACAAGAGATGCACTGCGTCCGAAAGATCGCGGCCGGCATGGCGGCCCGCACCTTCGAGGAGAGCGGACAGATACGGATGGCGGGCGAGTCCCTCGCCCGCGACACGGGCAAGCTGGGTCGCGGCAACGCTGACCGGCTGCAATTCGACTGACCGGTTAATCGCCATTCTATCCCCTCGTCCGTCCATCGAGCGAAGCCTTAAGCACCGGTCCTAACCCAAGGGCGTAAAGACGAGGTTTATGGGCGGGTAAGCTTTCGCCAACGTCTGGAGCGGCCCCGATCACAATCAGTCGTCGCGGTACGCGAGCTCGAAATTGCCCCAGCGGCGTCCCTTCACCCACAAGGGCACGAACACGTTCTTCACCGGGATGAACTTATCGCCGAGCTCCATCCGGTAGGTCGCCAGGGTCGCCGGCTTCTCGCTCGACAGCGCCATCCGCGTCGTCTCGTCGATCAGGATCCGCTTGTTGCGGCAATGCTCGTCGTTCCACACCGGATCGGGTCCCTGCGGGTGGCTTCGCTCGCTTAGGTGGGTCGGGAGGTAGCCGTTGGTGTCGCCGATCGCCGAGCCGATGATCCGGCTGTCGCTCGACTTGGTCCGGTCGAGGACCGGGCGGACGTGCCGGTCTGCAGCGGCGTTGAAGCGCACGTCATACTGAACCGGGTTCGAGCCCTCGACGATCTTGTAGTCGCGGTCGAAGACGTCATCGATCGTGATCTCGCCCTCGTCGATCGCGCGCTCGATGGCGTTCTTGATCTGGCGGCAGGCGTCCTGCGCCTTGAGGATGAAGGGCGTATCGTCGATTTCGGCGCCCGAATTAGCGAGCGTATCGAGCATGGTGTTCGACAGCAGCTCGAGGTGCGCGAGCCGCTTCTCGGCGGTCTTCAGCTCCTGGCCGTTGTCGCGCGCGTCGGCTGCGAAATCGGTAAGGCCCGCCTTCACGCGGTCGACGCTGGTCTGGATCATGCTGGTGGAATGGGCGATGCCCTCGGTCTGGCGGTCGACCATTCCGACGATCTCGCTGACTTCGCGCACGGTGTCGCTGATGGTGCCGAAGCCCGACTGGGCTGCACGGCTGCGCTCCACGCCGGTCTTGATCTCGGTCGTGACGGCGCCTGCCTCGCGGGTCAGTTCGCCGATCGTCTGCGCGATCTGACTGGTCGCGGCCCGCGTATCGTGAGCGAGCTTCTTCACCTCGGCGGC
>Ga0207657_10004989_pt1 | contig 13953 bp, 9 predicted proteins | sample KBSC33metaG_FD_184316 | JGI IMG/M metagenome (GOLD analysis project Ga0207657, IMG submission 184316) | Corn rhizosphere microbial communities from Kellogg Biological Station, Michigan, USA - KBS C3-3 metaG (SPAdes) (version 2) | ecosystem: Host-associated > Plants > Roots > Rhizosphere > Soil ... | reverse complement strand
GAGCCCGAATTGAAGATCATCGACGTGTTCATCTGCAAGCTGAGGAAGAAGCTCAGCCTCGCTTGCGGCGGCGCGAATTACATCGAGACCGTGTGGGGCAGAGGCTATGTGCTGCGCGACGCCGACGAAGGCGAGGAAAGCGAGCCGCAGGCCGCGGTCGCCTGAAAGAATTCCGACAGGGGCAACGGAGAGAAGGCGGGGCGCTGATGCGTCCCGCCTTTTTCGTTAGGCCTCGGTCAACAGGCGATTGCGGCTACGGCGTGTTGGCAACGCGACCGGCGTACTCGCGGCGCTTTCGACCTCGTCCTTGTCCATCCGACGCCAGCCGTCGCGGCCGAGCCGCTCCAGCGGGCGGAAGCCGGTCTTGTAGGCCATCCGGCTCGATCCTTCGACCCAATAGCCGAGGTAGACATAGGGAAGGCTCGCGCGCGCCGCCCGGATGACATGGTCGAGGATGATGAAGGTCCCAAGCCCTTTGCGCGCGTCGGGGCCGACATCGAAGAAGCTGTAGATCATGCTGAGGCCGTCGCTCTGCTGGTCGCTAAGGCAGGCGCCGACGAGCTTGCCCGGCCGGCCGTCGGTCGAGGGCTCGCGATACTCGATGACATAGGTGCGGACCGGCGTCTGCTCGACCATGTCGGCGAAATCGCTTTCGTCCATCTCGGCCATTCCGCCACCCGGGTGGCGCGCGGCGAGGTAGCGCCGGAGCAGATGATATTGCTCATCGGTGGTCCAGGCTTTGCACGCATTGACCTCGAGGTCGGCGTGGCGGCGGATAAGCTTTCGCTGCGTTGCCGTCGGCTGGAACTCGGCCGCGAGCACGCGCACCGACACGCAAGCGGAGCAGTCGATGCAGCTCGGGCGGTAGGCGACGGATTGGCTGCGGCGGAAACCGATGCGGCCAAGCGCCTCGTTCAGTTCGCTGGCGTGACGCCCGCTGAGTTCGGTGAACACCTTCCGCTCGACCTTGCCCGGCAGGTACGGGCACGGACTGGGGTTCGTGACGAAAAATTTCGGGAAGCGAAAGGGTGCGCTCACCCGCGACCTCACTCAAATCGTTGCTAGACTCTTTATGCTGCCGGTTAACGCCGAAGAAAAGGCTTTGGGCTCGTCAATTTCGACGGACGCGCAGCAATGTCCCGCCAGGGGACATGATGTTCCTCGCTGAGGGAGCAATTCAGTCCAGGTGCGCGCGTTCGACCCGGAAGCCGGCGGCTTCGAGTCTCGCGACGACATCGTCGATCGACTCCGGGTCCTTGGCCTCGCACTCGACCTCGATCATCGTGTCCTTGGCCGGCAGCCGGGTGAAGATGCGGCTGTGCTTGATATCGATGACGTTGACGCCCGCTTCGTAGATCTTGGCGGTGATCGCCGCGATTGCCCCGGGCTGGTCGTGCGCAGCGACGCGCAGGCGCGCGATGCGGCCCTGGCGAACGAGGTCGCGGACCAGCACGTTGGCGAGCAGGTGGGTATCGATATTGCCGCCGCACAGGATGGTCGCGATCTTCTTGCCGCGAAAGCGCTCAGGCTCGCTGATCATTGCCGCCAGCCCGGCCGCGCCGGCGCCTTCAACGACGGTTTTTTCGATCCCGACCAGCATCGCGACTGAGCGCTCGAGGTCGCGTTCGGAAACCAGCGCGACGCCGTTCACATATTGCTTGAGAATATGCGAGGTCAGCTCGCCCGGTTGCTTGACTGCAATGCCTTCCGCCAGCGTGTCGCCGCCGAGCGGAAGATGGCAACCCTCGATCGCGCATTTCATCGAGGGATAGAGTTCGGCCTCGACGCCGATTAGCTCAATGCCCGGTTTGATCGCGCGCGAGGCGATCGACACGCCCGACATGAGGCCGCCGCCGCCGATGGGCACGATGATCGTGTCGAGGTCGGGCGCATCCTCGAGCATTTCGAGCGCGACTGTGCCGGCGCCGGCGATGATCCGCGGGTCGTCGAACGGGTGGACGAAGACGAAGCCCTGTTCGAGGGCGAGTTCGCGCGCCTTGGCGTAAGCGTCGTCAAAGACCTCGCCATGGAGCACGACGGTTGCGCCATGGCCCGCGGTCTGGGTGACCTTCACCGTCGGGGTCGGCTCGGGCATGACGATCGTTGCCGGAATGCCGAGCCGCTTGGCGTGGTAAGCGACGGCCTGGGCATGGTTGCCGGCGGAAGCGGCGATGACGCCGCGGGCGCGCTCCTCGGGCGTCAGCTGGAGCAATTTGTTGAGCGCCCCGCGCTCCTTGTAGGCGGCGGTGAACTGGAGGTTCTCGAACTTCAGCCAGACTTCGGCGCCGATGATCTCGGACAAGGTGCGGCTGACGAGCATCGGGGTGCGAATGACGCTGCCATGGATACGCTGCGCGGCGGCGCGGATGTCGTCGATCGTGGGAGGTACAAGCATGTGGCCCGAGGCCTAGCGCTTCACTCGAAGCTGAACAATGCTAAGTCCCTCGCCCATGCGAAAGACATTTCTCGCGCTCGCCGCGGCGCTGCTCGCCTCTCCTGCTCTTGCCGACACGCTGATCGACAACGCCAATGGCGTGCAGGTCGACCAGGCCAGCCGCATTCAGCACTTTACCGGGCTGCTGATCGGCGACGACGGCAAAATCGTCAAAATCCTGCACACCGGCGACAAGCGGCCAAAGGCCCAGACGATCGTCGACGCGGGCGGCCGGACACTCCTCCCGGGCATGATCGATGCCCATGGCCACGTCATGGATCTCGGATTCGGCGCCTTGCGGCTCAACCTCGTCGGCACCCGTTCGCTCGCCGAGCTCCAGCAGCGGCTGCGCGCCTATGCCGCGACGCATCCGGACGCCAAGTGGATCCAGGGGTTCGGCTGGAACCAGGAGCTGTGGCCGGAGCGGAAGTTCCCGACCGCCGCGGACCTCGACGCCATCATCCCCGACCGGCCGGTCGTGCTCGAGCGTGTCGACGGGCATGCGATCGTCGCCAACAGCGCGGCCATGCGGGCGGCGGGCGTCACGGCGGCCACTCCCGCGCCTGCCGGCGGACGGATCGAGAATGGGCTGTTCGTGGATGCCGCGCGCGAGCTGGTCGACAAGGCAATCCCGACGCCCACCCAGGCGGAAATGGACGAGGCGTTCGCCAAGGCGCAGCAGATCCTGCTCGGCTTCGGCGTGACCGGCGTCGGCTCGATGAGCACCCGGCTGGAGGACTGGAACACCTTCCGCCGTGCCGGCGAAGCGGGCCGCCTGCAGGTCCGGCTGATGACCTATCTGCTCGGGCTTGAGCCGCTCAAGACGATCCCGCACCCGACCGGGTGGATGTACGGCGACCGGCTTCGCGCGCAGGGCGTCAAGTTCTTCGCCGACGGCGCGCTCGGTTCGCGCGGCGCGTGGCTCAAGCAGCCCTATGCCGACAAGCCCGACACGCGCGGGCTGCAGTTCCATTCGGATGCGGAGCTGCTTGCAGAGACCAACACGGCCGCGGCGGCGGGTTTCCAGATCGCGACCCACGCGATCGGCGATGCCGCGAACGAGCAGATCATCTCCATCTACGAGCAGCTGCACCGCAGATATCCGGGCGACCGGCGCTGGCGGATCGAGCATTTCCAGATCGTCGACCCGGCCGACATCCCGCGACTGGCGCCGGCGGGGATCATCGCCTCGATGCAGCCGACGCACCAGACCAGCGACCGCCTGATGGCCGAGGAGCGGCTAGGACCCAACCGGCTCAAGGGCGCTTATGCATGGCAGAGCGTGCTCAAGAGCGGCGCGAAACTCGCGTTCGGCACGGACTTCCCCGTCGAATCGCCCAATCCGTTCCCGGGGCTCTCGGCGGCGATCAGCCGGCAGGACATCAACGGCCAGCCGCCCGGCGGCTGGATTCCCTCGGAGCGGCTGACGTTCGGCGAGGCGCTCCACGCCTACACCCGCGGCTCGGCTTACGCCGGCTTTGCCGACGACAGGATCGGCGCGCTCGAACCCGGCAAGTGGGCCGACTTCATCATCGTCGATCGCGATCCGACCAAGGTCGACGCGCAAGCGCTGGCGCGCACCGACGTGCTGGAAACCTGGGTCGGGGGAAAGAAGGTGTGGGCGCGTCCTAGCTCTTCGCCGCCCGAGCGCGGGAAATGAGCATCGACGGGGTGAGCACCTGCGGCAGTTCCTCCGGTGCCTTCCCCGGCGCGTACCACAGGTAAAGTGGCACGCCGGCGCGGCCACGGCTTTCGAGGAAGCGCGTGATTGCAGGATCGCCATTGGTCCAATCGCCGGCAAGTACCTCCACGCGCGCGGCCCTGAACACGTCGCGCACCTCATCGCGATCGATGGCGGCCGCTTCGTTGACCTTGCAGGTCAGGCACCAGTCGGCGGTGAAATAAACGAACACGGGACGGTTCGCGGCTTGCGCGCGTGCCACGGCCGCCTCGCTCCACCGCTCGGTGCCGGAGGGAACGCTTGCGAGGGCGGCCTGGCGATAGGGAACCAGCCAAATCGCGACAATGGCAATGCCGAGCGCGGCCGCGGCGCCGGCCCATGCCCGCCGCCCCCCGTGGCGCTCGACGAGGCCGACCAGCGCGAGGACGGAACCGAGGAACAGCGCGGCGACGATCCCCACAACCAGGGCGGCGCCCCCGCCCTGCCGCCACAGCAGCCACAAAGCCGCCACCGCGCTCGCGGCCATCGGGATGGCGAGGAAGCGCTGCAGGCGGCGCATCCACGAGCCTGGCTTCGGAAGCCTGGCGCGGAGCGCGGGAACGAACGCAATCAGGACGAACGGCAAGGCGAGGCCAAACCCGAGCGCGGCGAATACCAGCAGCGAGGCGGCCGGCGGCAGCAGCAGCGCAGTGCCGAGAGCGGCGCCGAGGAACGGACCGGCGCAGGGCGTCGCGACGAACGCTGCGAGCGCGCCGGTGCCAAAGCTGCCGGCGGGCTGCGCGTGTCCGCCGAGCACGGGAAGCTCGAACAAACCGAGCAGATTGGCGGTGATCGCGACGGCGAGTAGCAGCAGCAGCATGATCGTGCGCGGGTCCTGCAGCTGGAACGCCCAGCCCGCTTCGGCGCCGGCGGCACGAAGCACGAGGAGCAGCGCGCCTAGCAAGGCGGTGCCGACGATCGCGCCCGCGGCGTAAGCGAGCGAATCCATCCGCGCCTCGCGCGCCTCGCCGCCCGCGCGAGATAGGTGCAGCGCCTTCAGGCCGAGGATCGGGAACACGCACGGCATCAGGTTCAGGAGAATTCCGCCCGCGACGGCGCCCAGCACCGCCCACAAAGCTGCACTCCAGCCGAGTGCGCCGAGCGGCCTTCCGCCTTCCGGAACGGCACCCGGCACCGCGCGGATCTCGAGTCCGCGCCCGTCGGACGCGGCGAGCACGCCTTCAAATGTTCCGGACGGCGCCTGCTTCATCGCGAGCTCGGCAATCACCCAGTCGCCCGCGCGACTGAACGACTGTGGTGCTTCGTAATCCACAACCTTGTCGGTGACGGGAAAGAGATACGGATCGCTGAGCTCCACGCTCGCGGGCAGCGGGATCGCGACCCGCAGCTTGCCATCGGCGGCTTGGAAATGGGCCGCGGTCGCGAGCGGTTGCGCCAGCGCGGTTCGCCACTCGTCGAACCGCGCGCGATTGGGCGTCCCCGTGCCGACGGGGAGATCGAGCGAAAGCTCGCCCTGTTCGGGGACGCAAATCTTGTCCGTGCAGGCAAGCCAGTGTGCCTGCGCGCGGATCGGGATCGTCCCGCGCGCATTCTTCGGCACCTTGAGGCGCGTCAGAACGGCATAATCGCGCTCGAACACGTAATTCATGAGCCCGGCGATCTCGAGCCTCGTCGGCACCGGGTATTGCAGGTCGCCGATCAAGAATCCTTTCGGCAGCTGCCACTGCACGTCCATTGGCAGGCCGGCATCACCGGGGTTGAGCCAATAACCGTGCCACCCCGGCGCCGGCCGCATGTGGATCGCGAGCTCAACCTCGCCGCCCGGCGGCGCCGGGCCTTCCGCGACCAGCTGCGGCTCGATCCCGCGGGCGTGGGACAGCGCGGGGACGAGCAGCAGGGCAAGGAGGAAGAAGAAGCGGCGGAGCATTGAGTGGAGCGCTACAGCTTTGTGCCACAGCTGCAAAATCGGTTCACTAGAAGGCCCACTGGATCGTCATCCCCGCGAAGGCGGGGATCCGCCTCTCTTTCCAAGTGACGAAGAGAAGGTGGGTCCCGGCTCAAGGCCGGGATGACGGTAGCTGGAGTCCCCCGCGTCTCCGCGTAGGCGCCTAACTCAGATTCGGCCGTAGCCACCGCTCGGCCTGTTCGACCGAGACGCCGCGGCGCTCGGCATATTCCTCAAGCTGGTCGCGGCCGATGCTGGCGACGCCGAAATACTGGCTATCGCGGTGGGCAAAGTAGAAGCCCGACACGGCCGAGGTCGGAAGCATTGCGAAATTCTCGGTCAACACCACCTCGCCCGGATTGCCGCCGAGCATCCGGAAAAGGATTGGCTTCAAACTGTGATCTGGGCAGGCCGGATAGCCGGGCGCCGGCCTGATCCCGTCATATTTTTCGCGGATCAGCTGTGCATTGGACAAGTGCTCGTCGGCATAGCCCCACAGGCGATTGCGAACCTGCGCATGGAGCACCTCGGCGAAGCTCTCGGCTAACCGGTCCGCGAGCGCTTTCAACAGGATGTCGGAATAATCGTCGTGCGCGGCCTTGAAGCGCTCGAGGTGCGGCTCAAGGCCGTGGATGCCGACGGCAAAGCCGCCGATCCAGTCCTCGCCTTCGGGATTGATGAAATCGGCCAGGCACATATTGGCGCGGCCTTCGCGTTTCTTCATTTGCTGGCGAAGCATTGGAACGCGCGTCCAGTCGTTCCCGGCGAGCACCAGGATATCGTCGCCCTCGCGCTTGCAGCGCCACAGCCCGACCGTCGCCTTGGGAGTGACCCAGCGCTCGGCAATCAGCTGGTCGAGCATCGTCTGCGCGTCATTGAACAGGCTGGTCGCGCTCTCCCCCACCACCGCGTCGCCGAGGATCGCCGGGTAGGTTCCGGCCAGCTCCCAGGCACGGAAGAACGGCGTCCAGTCGATCGACGCGCGCAAGTCCTTGAGCGGCCATTCGCCGATATGGTGAAGCCCGGGATATTGCGGCGCCGCCGCCTGGCCCGAGGGATCGTAGGCAAAGCCGTTCGCGCGCGCGTCGGCGATGCTGGCCAGCTCGCTCTGACCGCTGCGCTCGCGCGTCTTGCGCAGCTTGTCATATTCCTCGGCGGTGCCAGCGATCAGCGGCTCGCGCTGCGTCTCCGAGACCAGGTTCGAGGCGACGCCGACGGCGCGGCTGGCGTCGAGCACGTGGATCACCGGCCCTTCGTAGGCGGGATCGATTCGGAGCGCCGTATGCGCCTTGCTGGTGGTCGCGCCGCCGATCAGCAGCGGTAGACTAAGTCCCAGGCGCTGCATCTCGCCCGCGACGGTCACCATCTCATCGAGCGATGGCGTGATCAGTCCGGAAAGGCCGATCATGTCGGCCTTGTTGTCGTTGGCAGCTTTAAGGATGTCCTGCCACGGCACCATCACGCCGAGGTCGATCACCTCGAAGCCGTTGCACTGGAGGACCACCCCGACGATGTTCTTGCCGATGTCGTGGACGTCGCCCTTGACGGTCGCCATGACGATCCTGCCCTTGCCGTGGGTTGCGCCCGTCTTCTCCTTCTCCGCCTCGATGAAGGGGATGAGGTGGGCGACCGCGCGCTTCATCACGCGCGCCGATTTGACGACCTGCGGCAGGAACATCTTGCCCGATCCAAACAGGTCGCCGACGACGTTCATTCCGTCCATCAGCGGTCCCTCGATGACCTCGATCGGCCGGCCACCGTTTTGGGCGACCTGCTGGCGCGCTTCCTCCGTATCGTCGATGATGTGCGCATCGATGCCTTTGACCAGTGCGTAGGAAAGCCGCTCGGACACGGGCAGCGAACGCCATTCGGCCGCGGCCTTTTCGGCCGCCGGGTCGACGTCCTTATACTTCTCGGCAAGCGTGATCAGCCGCTCGGTCGAATCCTCGCGCCGGTCGAGAATGACATCCTCGCAAGCCTCGCGGAGCTCCGGATCGATCTGGTCGTAAACGTCGAGTTGCCCAGCGTTGACGATACCCATGTCCATGCCCGCGGGGATCGCATGGTAAAGGAACACGCTGTGCATCGCGCGGCGGACCGGCTCGTTGCCCCGGAAGGAGAAGCTGAGGTTCGAAAGACCGCCGGAGATGTGCGTGCCGGGACAGCGGCGACGGATTTCCTTCGCCGCCTCGATGAAATCGATCGCGTAGCGGCGATGTTCGTCGATGCCCGTCGCCACCGCGAAGATGTTGGGATCGAAGATGATGTCGCTCGCGTCCGTGCCGTCGGCGACGAGCAGCTTATAGGCGCGCTCGCAAATTGTGATCTTGCGCTCCGCGGTATCGGCCTGCCCGACCTCGTCGAACGCCATCACGACCACTGCCGCGCCATAGGACCGGCACTTGCGGGCGAGTTCGAGGAACGGCCCCTCGCCTTCCTTCATCGAGATCGAATTGACGATCGGCTTGCCCGACACGCACTTGAGGCCCGCCTCGATCACGCTCCATTTCGAGCTGTCGATCATCACCGGCACTCGGGCGATATCGGGCTCGGCCGCGATGCGCTTCAGGAAGACGGTCATCGCCTGCTCGCTGTCGAGCAAAGCCTCATCGACGTTGACGTCGATGATCTGCGCGCCGTTCTCGACCTGGTTGCGCGCGACCTCGACCGCGGCGTCATAGTCGCCGGCCATGACCAGTTTCTTGAACCGCGCCGAGCCAGTGACGTTGCAGCGCTCGCCGATGTTGACGAAGCGCGCGCCGGCGCCGGCCGATGCAGTCACGGTGACGGTCTCCAAGGCGACAGCCCCCTGTTCCATGAGCTGGCTCACGCGGCGATGACCATCGGCTCGAGCCCGGCGAGCAAGGTCCCGGACCGCTGGGCCGGGACGGCGCGCGGCGTGCAATCGCGCACCGCCCCGGCAATCGCGGCAATGTGCGAGGGAGTCGTCCCGCAACAGCCGCCGACGATGTTCACCAATCCGTCTACCGCCCAGCCGTGGATTTGCGCGGCGGTTTCCTCAGCCGCCTCGTCATATTCGCCGAGCTCGTTGGGCATTCCCGCATTGGGATAAGCCATGACCAACGTGTTGGCGTTTGCCGCGAGCGTCGCGAGATGCGGGCGCAGCTGTTCGGCGCCGAATGAGCAGTTGAGCCCGATGGTGAGCGGTCTCGCGTGGCGCACCGTCGCCCAGAATGCCTCGACCGTGTGGCCCGAGAGATTCCGGCCGGAGAGATCGGTCAGAGTCATCGAGATCATCAGCGGAAGCTCGCGCCCAAGCGACTGCTCGGCTTCGAGCGTGGCCATGATCGCGGCTTTGGCATTCAACGTGTCGAAGATCGTCTCGACCAGGATGAAGTCGACCCCGCCCTCGGCAAGCGCCTCGACCTGCTCGCGGTAGACCGCCTTCATTTGGTCGAAATCGACTTCGCGATAGCCCGGATCGTTGACGTCTGGCGATAATGACAAGGTCTTGTTCGTCGGCCCGAGCGACCCGGCGACGAACCTCGGCCGCCCATCCTTCGCCGCAAATTCGTCGGCAATGCTCCGAGCCAACCGAGCGCTCGCAAGATTGATGTCGCGAACGAGGTGCTCGGCGCCATAGTCGCTCTGGCTGATGCGATTGGCCGAAAAAGTGTTGGTCGAGGCAATGTCCGCGCCGGCTTCGAAATAAGCGCGATGGATCGACCCTGGGACCTCGGGCTTGGTCAGCGCAAGGATGTCGTTGTTGCCCTTCTGGTCGCGAGTGAGGCCGAGCTGCCCGGCGAAGGCGGCTTCGTCGAGCTTCCACGCCTGGATCTCGGTCCCGAAACCGCCGTCATTGATGAGGATCCGCTTGACCGCCGCGGCGCGAAACTGTTGCGAAGCTGTCATTTCTTGGCCCTCACGCCGAGCAGGTGGCAAATCGCGTAGCTGAGCTCCGCGCGATTGAGTGTGTAGAAGTGGAAGTGTCGGACGCCGCCTGCATAAAGCTGACCACACAGCTCGGCGGCGACGGTGGCGGCGATCAGCTGGCGTGCCGCGGGCAGATCGTCGAGGCCCTCGAACAGCCCATTCAGCCAGGCGGGGATTCTGGCGCCGCAGGTTTCGGCGAAGCGCCGCGTCGTCGCGACGTTCGACACCGGCAGGATGCCGGGAACGATTTCGGCCTCGATTCCGGCCGCTGCCGCCTCGTCGCGAAAGCGGAAGAAGCATTCGGGCGAAAAGAAGAATTGGGTGATCGCCCGGTCGGCGCCGGCATCGACCTTGCGGCGCAGGTTCTCGAGATCGAACGCCCGCGACGAGGAATCCGGATGCACTTCCGGATAGGCGGCGACCGAAATGTCGAACGGAGCGACCTTCTTGAGGCCGGCGACGAGCTCGGTCGCGTCACGATAGCCGTCGGGGTGCGGCTGGTATTTGGCGCCAGGCTCGGGAGCGTCGCCGCGCAGCGCGACGATGTTACGCACTCCGAGCTGCCAATATTCATTCGCAATCGAGTCGATCTCGCCGCGGCTGGCGCCAACACAAGTCAGGTGCGCCGCCGGAGTGAGCGGGGTTTCCCTGAGAATGCGGTCGACGGTCGCATGGGTGCGTTCGCGGGTCGAGCCGCCGGCGCCATAAGTTACCGAGACGAAACGCGGATGCAGCGGCTCGAGGGTCTTGATCGACTCCCACAGCGTCTGCTCCATCTTGTCGGACTTGGGCGGGAAGAACTCGAAGCTCACTTCGATGTCGCCGCGCGCTTCGGCGAACAACGGCAGGTGCCGGTCGAGGCATTCGAAGGCGTTCACGCGGCCCTCCGCTGCGGGCGCGCCGCCTTGACGCCGCGCCACAAGGTGACGGTCAATTCGCCGCCTTCGAGATGCTGGACCTGGTCGACCTGCAGACCTGCCGCGGCGAACCAGGCGGCCATCACCTCGTCTTCGAAGCCGAGCCGGATATGCGCGTCGGTCGCCCGCAGCTCCTCGCGCTCGTGCGCGGCGAAATCGACGACCAGCAACGTGCCGCCGGGGGAAAGGACCCGCGCCGCCTCGGCAATCGCGGTCGCGGGCGAGTGCGCATAATGGAGCACCTGGTGGATGATCACGCTGTCGGCGCTCTCGTCGGCGAGCGGCAGCGCATACATGTCCCCCTGGCGCAGGCTCGACTGGATTCCGGCCGCCTCGAGCTTGACGCGCGCCAGGCGCAGCATCTCGGATGAACGATCGATGCCGATCGCGTGGGCAGCGCGCGGCGCAAACAATTCGATCATCCGCCCGGTGCCGGTGCCGATATCGACGAGCCGGCCGAGCGGCCGATGGCCGAGCGCGCCGCCGATCGCCCGTTCGACCTCGCTTTCCGCGACGTGCAGCGAGCGAATTTGGTCCCAGACGTCGGCATGCCCAGCGAAATAACGGTTCGCCGCCTCGGCGCGCTCCGCGCGGATAGACTCGATGCGGGTCGCGTCGGACGTCAGCAGCGCTTCGGTCGCGGGGTCGCCCCAGGCGTCGATCAGCGCGAACAAGGGCTGGACCCGTTCGGCGCCGGCGAGGGTCAGGAATACCCAGCTCCCCTCCTTGCGCCGCTCGAGCACGCCGGCATCGGCGAGAATCTTGAGATGGCGGGACACGCGCGGCTGGCTCTGCCCGAGCACCTGGGCGAGCTCGCCGACCGACAATTCCATCAACCGCAACAGCTCGACGATCCTCAGCCGCGTCGGATCGGCAAGCGCCTGGAATCGATCGGCGAGGGGGAGCGTCGGACTCATCAGATAACGATATAAAGATATCTTTATATGGTCAATTCGGCCTTTCGAAATAATCCCTTGTGCAGCGATAGGGATTGTCGCTAATGCCGCGATTCTGGCCTGAACGACTCGCGCGAGCAGGCCCGGGACAGCCCATCACAGGGGCGCTTTTGAAGGGAGTGAAAGTCTCATGAAGAAGGTTGCGATCGTGACCGTTGCGGTCCTCGCGCTCGGCCTGGCCGCGTGCAACAAGAACACCGCCGAGAACACTGCGGCGAACGAGACCGCGGTCGAGAACACCGCTTCGACCGACGTCAACGTCGCGACGGAGAACACCGGTGCCGAGGCGAATGCCGACGCCGCGCTGAACGCGGCCGGCAACGAAGTCGCCAATGCCGGCGAAGCCGTCAACAACGCGGCGACCGCCGTCGAGAACAAGTAAGCTCTTCAAGCTTACACGCTATAGAGAAAGGGCCGCACCTTCGGGCGCGGCCCTTTTTTTATCTTCGGTCAAAGTGGTACTTTGACCGAGTGAAGACAGTCATCCTCTCTCTGCTGCTACTCACCGCCGCATGCCGGAACGAGCGGCCGCCCGCGCCCACCGCGCAGCAGTCCGAGCAGCTCAACGACGCCGAGCAGATGCTCAACGCCATGGCGGAGAATCAAGAAGGGCCGGAGCAACGCCCCGGCCCTTCCAATCCGTCGGAGTGAACGCCCGGACTTAGAAGTCCATCCCGCCCATTCCGCCCATGCCGCCGCCGGCCATCGCCGGAGCCGGCTTGTCTTCCGGCGCGTCGGCGATCGACGCCTCGGTGGTGATCAGCAGGCCGGCAACGCTGGCCGCGTCCTGGAGCGCCGCGCGAACGACCTTGGTCGGGTCGATCACGCCGGACTGAACCAGGTTCTCATACTGCTCGGTCTGGGCGTTGAAGCCGAGGTTCGGGTCGTTGGAATCGATCAGCTTGCCCGCGACCACCGCGCCGTCGTGGCCGGCGTTCTCGGCGATCTGCCGTACCGGCGCCTGGAGCGCCTTGCGGATGATGTCGATGCCGCGGGTCTGGTCGTCGTTCTCGCCCTTGAGACCGTCGAGCGCCTTGATCGCGTAGAGCAAAGCAGTGCCGCCACCCGGAACGATGCCTTCCTCAACCGCGGCGCGGGTCGCGTGGAGCGCGTCGTCGACGCGGTCCTTGCGCTCCTTCACCTCGACTTCCGACGCGCCGCCGACCTTGATCACCGCGACACCGCCGGCGAGCTTCGCCAGCCGCTCCTGCAGCTTCTCGCGATCGTAGTCGGAGGTCGTGGTCTCGATCTGCTGGCGGATCGCGCCGACGCGGGCCTCGATCGCTTCCTTGGTGCCGTGCCCATCGACGATCGTCGTGTTGTCCTTGTCGATCGTGACGCGCTTGGCCTGGCCGAGCATGTTCAGAGTGACGCTCTCGAGCTTGATGCCGAGGTCCTCGCTGATCATCTCGCCGCCGGTGAGGATGGCGATATCCTCGAGCATGGCCTTGCGGCGATCGCCGAAGCCCGGCGCCTTGACCGCCGCGACCTTGAGGCCGCCGCGCAGCTTGTTAACGACCAGGGTCGCCAGCGCCTCGCCCTCGATGTCCTCGGCAATGATCAGCAGCGGACGGCCGCTCTGCACCACCGCCTCGAGGATCGGAAGCATCGCCTGCAGGTTCGACAGCTTCTTCTCGTGGATCAGGATGTAGGGGTCGCTAAGCTCGACCTGCATCTTCTCCGGGTTGGTAATGAAGTAGGGCGAGAGGTAGCCGCGGTCGAACTGCATGCCTTCGACCACGTCGAGCTCGAACTCGAGGCCCTTGGCCTCCTCGACCGTGATCACGCCTTCCTTGCCGACCTTCTCCATCGCCTCGGCGATCTTCTCGCCGACTTCGCGGTCGTCGTTGGCCGAGATGATCCCGACCTGCGCGATCTCCTGCGATCCGGACACGTCCTTCGAACGGCTCTTGAGGTCCGCGACCACCTTCTGGACGGCCACATCGATGCCGCGCTTGAGGTCCATCGGGTTCATTCCGGCCGAAACCGACTTCATGCCCTCGCGGACGATCGACTGGGCGAGCACGGTCGCGGTGGTGGTGCCGTCGCCGGCGATGTCGTTGGTCTTCGAGGCCACTTCGCGCACCATCTGCGCGCCCATGTTCTCGAACTTGTCCTTGAGCTCG
>Ga0207657_10004988_pt1 | contig 13955 bp, 15 predicted proteins | sample KBSC33metaG_FD_184316 | JGI IMG/M metagenome (GOLD analysis project Ga0207657, IMG submission 184316) | Corn rhizosphere microbial communities from Kellogg Biological Station, Michigan, USA - KBS C3-3 metaG (SPAdes) (version 2) | ecosystem: Host-associated > Plants > Roots > Rhizosphere > Soil ... | reverse complement strand
CTTCTGCGCAAGCTCGATCCCGTCCATCTCCGGCATCACGATGTCGGTGAGGAGCAGCTCGTAGCGCCCGGCTTCCAGCAGCGGGATCGCCTCGGTACCGCAGCCGACGGCTTCGACCTCGTAGCCGACGCGCTGGAGCGCGCGCTGAAGATATTCGCGCATCGACGTATCGTCTTCTGCGAGGAGGATTCGCGCCATCGCCTCAATCATGCGCTGATCGTTCGAGATTTGCCAGAAGCGAATGAGGCGTCCATGCGTTGCAGCCGCTTCCGGTCAGTCCTAATCTGGGACAATATTGCCAGTGACGCCACTTCCATCCCCGATCGTCCATCCGCCGCGCGGAGCAATTCCGGTGCTGCTCTCCGTGCCCCATGCCGGGCGCGACTACCCCGATTGGCTGGTGGCCCTGTCCGCCAAGGGCCAAAAGGTGCTGGAAACACTCGAAGACCCGCTCGTTGACCGGCTGATCTGGAGAGCGGCCGGCCAGGGAGCAGGCGCAGTAATCGCCCGGGCGGCGCGAGCAGCGGTAGACTGCAACCGCGCCGACGACGAAATCGACCCCGTGAGCGTCATTGCCCATCTGGCGGTCCGCCCGAGCCCGCGCGCTCGCGGCGGCCTTGGGATCATACCGTCGCGAACCGCGGCACACGGCGCCCTGTGGCGGCGACCGATCAGCCGCGCCGAACTCGAGCGGCGCCTGGACGAGGCCTATCGGCCCTATCATCGGGCAATCGAGGACCAGCTCTCGCTGCTTGCCGACCGTTTCGGCTGCGCATTGCTTCTCGACTGCCATTCGATGCCGCCCACGAAAGGTCCGCCGGGTATCGTGTTCGGCGACCGCTATGGCCGCAGCGCGGCGCCATGGCTGATGGCGGAGGCGCTGGCGATCGCAGCACGGGCGGGGTTCGACGCCGCCGCCAACGATCCTTTCGCCGGCGGGCATATCCTCGACCGGCATGGCTCTCCGCAAAATGGGATCCATGCTCTCCAGGTCGAGGTCGACCGGCGGTGCTATCTCACTCCGGAAGGCGAGCCGGGCCCCGGCTTCGACGCCGTCGCGGCGCTGTTCGAAACGCTCGTCGCCCGGCTGGGTACGATGATCCTCGACGCCCGTCCGAAAGCAGCCGCCGAGTAAAAGGAAAAGCGCCGCCCCGGCAAAAGGGCCGGGACGGCGCAGTTCAGGGAGGAACGCACCTCCAGGGGGTGCGTGGCCTGGCGGTTCCGTGAAGGGGAAACGCGGAACCGTCCGGCAGGAATCGAAATGGGGAGCGGCGTCAGCGGGTCAAGTCGGCCCGCCGCAAAACGCTCACGCTTCGGCGGGCTGCTTCTGCGGTAGGCCTGCGGGACCCTTTCCCTGCTCCACCTGCCGCGCGAACAGGTCGCGGATCATCGAAAGCGAGAAGAGGTGCGCATAGATGAGCGGCAGCAGCCCGCTCTGGTTGAACTTGCGAAGCTCGTCGCCGCGAAGCCCGCGAAGCTTCTCCTCGTCGACCATCTGGAAGCCGCGATAGATGAACGGCTGGGTCGCGCCTTCGGGCTGGATCGCCACCTCGCCGTCGATCAGCAGCTCGCTCTTGCGAAGGTCTTCGACGAAGGCAGCGGTGCGCTGGCCCGCCGCCTCGAACTGCTCGCAGAATTCGAGGATGGCCTTGGTCGCCTGGCTGGGCTGGCCATCGTCCTGGAACAGGCGCTCGCCATCCTCGAAATCGCCGATCGCCCCGATCGTCGGGTCGAAGCACAGTGACAATTCGTCCGTGTCCGGGCGAAGGCGGGCGAGGAGAAAGGGATAGCGCCGGATATAGGCGGGGATATAGACGTTCCTGTCGGTCGCCCGCCCATTCTCGTCCATGAACGCGTTGACGCCTTCGGTCAGCCCCATAAGCGCCAGCGGAACCGGCTTTTCCCCGATCGCGAAGATGATGGGATAGTGCCGCGCAAGCAGGGTGAATTCATCGACGGTCGCCGGAATGGCATGGGTGGTCGCGATCACCGGCGCCTTTTCGACGGTGCGGATCTTCATCTTGCCGTGCACATTCGAGCTCAGCGGCTCGAGAGCCTCGTAAAGAAGCGGCAGCGATTGCGTCGGCGCTTCGGTCGCCATTCGGATCTCCTGAAGTATTTCCTGAGGCTTGCGATAAGCTTGGTGCCTGGCGAGCCGGAATTCCGGCGACGCCTTATGCAAGCGCCAACCCTTTCGCAACTCTTCTTGTCGTCGGCATGACGATGCAATGAGGGCTTGCAGCGCGGGCAAGGTTCATAAATCGTTCAACGCTCACCTGCGAGGCGGGAGACTATGGGGAGTTTCCGGTGACCTTGGCGGCATTTCTGGCGCTGCTGCCGATGCTGTTCGGCATGGCGGCCTTCGGTGCGCCCGGCGATCGCATGCAGGTGCGAAGCGTCTTCGTCGAAGACCAGCTCATCATTCGGGTGCCGGTGCGGCCGTCGCAAATGCAGTTCGAGTGGGTCGAGAAGAAGGGCCCCAAGTGCATCCCCACGGCCGCGATCCGGGCCGCCTTCCTGTCCTCCACCGATCATGTCGATTTCGTGCTTGCCGGGCGGCAACGAATCCGCGCCGAGCTGGACGAGGACTGCCCGGCGCTCGATTTCTACGAGGGATTCTACCTCAGCCCCGAAGACGACCGGATTTGTGTTCGACGCGACGTCATCCGCTCGCGGATGGGCGGAAGCTGCCGTATCGAGCGGTTCCGCCAGCTGGTCCCGAAGGTGCGTAACTAGGCGGCGCCTTCCTTGACTTTGGCCGCCGAAACCGCATAGCCAGATTTGACGGCGTCACGGCTTTTGCGGCGCCCTTCTCATCCGGACCGTCAATGACTTTCGCCGATCTCGGCCTTTCAGATCAATTGCTGCGCGCCGTCGAAGACAGCGGCTACACCGAACCGACGCCAATCCAGCGTGGGGCGATCCCTGCCATCTTGATGGGACGGGACCTGACCGGGATCGCTCAGACCGGCACCGGAAAGACCGCCGGGTTCGTCTTGCCGATGATCGATATCCTGCACCAGGGCCGCAGCCGCGCTCGCATGCCGCGCTCGCTGATTCTCGAGCCAACACGCGAGTTGGCGATGCAGGTCGCGGAGAATTTCGACAAGTACGGCAAATACCATCCGCTCTCGATGGCGCTTCTGATCGGCGGCGTTCAGATGGGCGACCAGGTCAAGGCGCTCGAAAAGGGCGTCGACGTGCTGATCGCGACGCCCGGACGGCTCATGGACCTGTTCGGGCGCGGCAAGATCATGCTCAACGACTGCAACCTGCTGGTGATCGACGAGGCCGACAGGATGCTCGACATGGGCTTCATCCCCGACATCGAGGAAATCTGTTCGAAGCTGCCCGCGTCGCGCCAGACGCTCCTGTTCTCCGCGACCATGCCGCCGCCGATCCAGAAGCTGGCGGCGAAATTCCTGAAGGACCCGAAAAGGGTCGAGGTCGCTCGGCCGGCGACTGCCAACGTCAACATCGACCAGCGGCTCGTGCAGGTTGGGGCGAGCGAGAAGCGCGAGGTGCTCCGCAAGCTCCTTCGAGAAGAAGGCGTCAGGAACGCGATCATCTTCTGCAACCGCAAGACGACGGTCCGCGAGCTGACGACCAGCCTGAGGCGCGCGCATTTCGCGGCTGGGCAGATCCAGGGCGACATGGACCAGTCGGACCGGATCGCCGAGCTCGACAAATTCAAGAAGGACGAAATCAACATCCTGGTGGCGTCCGACGTCGCCGCGCGCGGGCTCGACATCAAGGGCGTCAGCCACATCTTCAACTTCGACGTCCCCTGGCAGCCGGACGATTACATCCACCGGATCGGGCGGACCGGGCGGGCCGGCGCAAAGGGCATCGCCATCACGCTCGCGACGAAAGAGGATAACGAGGCCGTCGCGTCCATCGAGAAGCTGGTCGGCGGCCCGATCCCCAGGCTGGGCGCCGCTTCGGCGCCGGTAGAGCACAAGCCCGAGCCGAAGAAGGAAGACACGAAGGCCGAGGCCGTGAAGCCGGAACAGCCGAGGCATCAAGAGAAGCCGAAGCAACCCAGGCGGAGCGAGAAGGCGGAGCCGCCGAAGCGCAGCGAAAAGGCGGAGCGTCCCAGCCAGCCTGAAAAGCCGAAAGAGCCGGCCGACGCCGACTCCGAATGGAACGGCCCACTTCCGGGTTTCCTGAAAGTCAGCGCGTCCTGACCCGTCATGCTGAACTTGTTTCAGCATCCATTTCTGGGTTGGGGAGCGGGTCTCCACGGTGGGCCCTGAATTCAGGGTGACGGTTTTCTGTATCTTTTTAGAAACTCCACCGCGAAATCGGCCATTCGCGCGTCTCCAATCGCGTCCCGCATCGCCTGCATCAACCGCTGGTAGAACCAGAGGTTGTGCTCCGTCATCAGCATCGCGCCGAGAATCTCGCCGGAGCGCACGAGGTGGTGGACATAGGCGCGCTCGAACGTCGTGCAGGTCGGGCACGGGCAGCCGGGCTCGATCGGATCGCGATCTTCGGCGAAGCGCGCATTACGGATGTTGATCGTTCCGTCGTCGGTGAAGGCCTGGCCGGTCCGGCCCGAGCGAGTCGGGAGCACGCAATCGAACATGTCGACGCCGCGAACCACGGCCTCGACGAGATCGTCCGGCTTGCCGACACCCATGAGGTAGCGAGGCCTCTCCGAAGGGAGCATGGGAGCTGCGAAGTCGAGCACCCGGCACATTGCCTCCTGGCCCTCCCCGACCGCAAGTCCGCCGATCGCATAGCCGTCGAAGCCAATTTGGGTGAGCGCTTCCGCCGAGCGGCCGCGGAGCTCTTCATCGAGACCGCCCTGCTGAATTCCAAACAGGGCGCCATTTCCGGAGAAAGCGGCCTTCGAGCGCTCGGCCCAGCGCATCGAGCGCTCCATCGCGCCCGTCTGCTCTTCGCGCGTCGCGGTTGCCGGGAGCAGCTGGTCGAAGGCCATCGCAATGTCGGAGCCGAGCAGGTTCTGCACCTCGATCGAGCGCTCCGGCGTCAGCACGTGCCGGCTACCGTCGAGATGACTCGCGAAGGCCACCCCCTCCTCTGTCACCTTTGTCAGCTCCGACAGGCTCATCACCTGATAGCCGCCGCTGTCGGTCAGGATCGGCCGCTCCCATCCCATGAATCGATGAAGCCCGCCGAGGCGCGCGATACGCTCGGCGCCGGGGCGGAGCATCAAATGATAGGTATTGCCCAGGATGATGTCGGCGCCGGACGCGCGAACGTCCTGAGGCTTCATCGCCTTGACCGTGGCCGCGGTACCGACCGGCATGAACGCCGGCGTCCGGATCTCTCCGCGCGCCATTGAGATAATGCCGGTGCGCGCGGCGCCGTCGGTCGCGGAGATGGAAAACGTGAGTCCGGGCATCGGCCGCGCGCTTAGCCGAGCGGCAGCAGACGGAACAGCCGTCATTGCCAGCGGCAACCTGCGCCAATAACATCCCCCGAGGACGATATGGCGATGGCGAGAATTTCCAGACTGTTGCTTGTGGTGGGCTTGTGCGCCAGTTCGTCCGCAATTGCCGCCGCGAACGATTGTCCGCCGCACGAACCGGGATATCTCCCATGGATGAGCAATGGGATCGCCAAGGGCGACCTGTGGGCTTGGGTCTATCTGGATCTCGACAAGGACGCGCGGCCCAAGCGCTGCCTGATGGGGGAGAACAACATCCATGACGCGGACACGCGCTTCCTTGCTTGCAGCGCCATGAAGGAAGGTTGGAAGCCCGCGACGCCTGACCAGGGTCGATCCGTAGCTTCGACGATGGTGAAGCGGTTGTTCATTATCCCCGGGCCCGACCGGAACAAGGCAATTCGCGAAGCGAAGAAGAGCTATTTCGCCGAGCACCCGGACCAACGTCCGGAATGCTATCCCGACGATTAGGGGTGGATCGACCCAAGTCGAGCGCAGCCCGGCCGGAGCAACTTGCTATTGATCGCTCTCCTTCATCGCGATTCCCGCCTCGCCGAAAAGCGCCTTCAACTTTTGCTTATCAAAGTTCTTACCCAGCGACTCCAACTCCGCCTGCGCTTGCGGCGATTGGAACATTTGCTGCGTCGCTGCCTGGCCGAGCTGCCCGAAGGATTGAGTCAGGGCATCTTCGCCTTCGGCCTTTAGCGCTGCAACGGCCTCCTTGCGACAGTCGACAATAAGCAGGCGTTGAAAAACGACAGCAGCGTCGGCCGCGATCTGGTCGCGCTTTGCGCGATCAAGCGTCGTGAACTTCTGAAGCGCAGGGTTGGCGGAAACGGCTGAGAACATCCAGGCCATGAACGCGTCGCGATCGGACTGCGTGGACTTGGTCACGAGGCAGCGACTCAAGTCGTCAGTGAAAACTCCCGCCTGGGCGGACGAACCTGTTCCGATCAGCAACAGCGCAAAGGCCGCTAGAAAACGCATGAAATCCCCTCCCCGAACAGACGCAATAAATCAGACCGAGATTAGCGCGGCAACAACAAGCTCGAATCGCCATAAGAGTAGAAGCGGTAGCCGTGCTCGATTGCGTGGCGGTACGCGGCCTTCATGACGTCGAGGCCCATCAGCGCGCTGACCAGCATGAACAGGGTAGAGCGCGGCAAATGGAAGTTGGTGATCAGCCCGTCGATCGCCTTGAAACGATAGCCCGGCGTGATGAAGATCGCGGTGTCGCCTTCGAACGGATGGATGGTGCCCCTCTCGTCGGCCGCGCTCTCGATGAGCCGAAGCGATGTCGTCCCGACCGCGATGAGCCGGCCGCCCGAAGCGCGGACCCGGTTCAGGCGCGCGGCCGTCGCAGCATCGATCCGCCCCCATTCGGCGTGCATCTTGTGCCCTGCGGTGTCGCCGGCCTTGACCGGCAGGAACGTGCCGGCGCCGACGTGGAGCGTCAGCATCTCGCGCCCGATTCCGCTTCGCTCGAGCGCGTCGAGCAGCCGCGAGGTGAAGTGCAGCGCCGCGGTAGGCGCGGCGACTGCCCCCTCCTCCCGCGCGAACATCGTCTGGTAATCTACACGATCGGCCTCGTCCGCCTCGCGACGCGACGCGATGTACGGCGGCAGCGGCATCCGCCCCGCGCGCTCGATCAGCACCTCGACCGGCTCGTCGCCGTCGAAATGCAGCAGCGCTGAGCCGTCCTCGGCTTTCTCGACAACCGACGCCGCGACTCCCCCGCCGAAGTCGATCGTGTCACCGGCCCGCGCCCGCTTCGCATTGCGCAGGAACGCTTGCCATTCGCGCGGACCCTCGCGCTTGTGCAGCGTGGCGCCGATGGTTGCTTCTCCCCGGCGGCCCTCGAGCTGGGCAGGAATGACTTTCGTGTCGTTGAAGACGAGCACGTCGCCAGGACGGAGCAGGTCCGGAGGTCGAGAATCCGGGCATCGGAAATGTCCTTCCCTTCGACCAGCAGCAGCCGGGCCGAATCGCGCGGACGCGCCGGCCTCAGCGCAATCCGGTCAGTGGGAAGCTCGAAATCGAAGAGATCGACGCGCACCGCAAATCCTAATTGCCGGGCGTCTTCCCCTGCGTGGGCGTGGCGGCTGGAGCTGGCGCCGGAGTGGCAGGCGCCGGAGGCGGAGCCGAATGATCGCCAAGGTCGGCGTGGACGATTTTCGTTGGCTGCGCGGGCGGCTCTCCGGGGGCGATCTTGTCGACTGCGTCCATCCCCGAGATCACGCGCCCGAAGACCGTATACTGGCCGTCCAGCGACGCATTGGGGGCAAACATGATGTAGAATTGGCTGTTGGCCGTGTCCGGGCTGTCCGCGGTGCGCGCGGCCGCGACGGTGCCGCGAAGATGCGGGAGCGAGTTGAACTCGGCCTTCAGGTCCGGAAGCTTGGAGCCGCCCTCCCCGGTACCGGTCGGATCGCCGCCCTGGGCCATGAACCCGGGGATCACCCGATGGAAGATGGTGCCGTCGTAGAAGCCCTGGCGAACCAGCGTCTGGATCCGCTGGACATGATTGGGCGCGGCGTCCGGCCGCATCTGGATCACGACCGTGCCCCCATTCGACAGCTGCAGGATCAGTTGATTGGCTGGGTTTGCGACCACGTCAGCCGGTGCGTTGATCGGCAGCGCCACGGCCGGGGCAGCCGGAGCCTCCGGCTTTGCGGCGATGAGGGCGAAGGCGAAGAGCGGAAGGGCGAGCAATTTCATCGTGGACTCTCTACTTTTTGCGTCCGAGCTGACGGGCGACGTCGGCGGCGACGGCCGGCGTGACGAATTTGTCGATCGAGCCGCCGTAGCGCGCGATCTCCTTGACCAGGCGCGACGCGATCGGCTGGAGCGAAACGTCGGCCATAAGGAAAACAGTCTCGATCCGGTTATTGAGCTGCTGGTTCATGCCGGCCATCTGGAATTCATATTCGAAGTCGCCGACCGCCCTTAAGCCGCGGACGATCATCGATGCCCCTTCGCGCTCCGCGAAATCCATCAACAGCGAATCGAAATCCACGACCTCGACTTTGCCGGATATCCCGGTGGTCTCGCGCCGAACCATTTCGAGTCGCTGGGAGACGGTGAACAAGGGCTGCTTCGACGGGTTGGTCGTAACCCCGATCACGAGCCGATCGACCAGGTGCATCGCGCGCCGGATGATGTCGAGGTGCCCGAGCGTGATCGGGTCGAAAGTGCCCGGATAGACGCCAATTCTGTCACTCATCCTACCGGTCCCGCTCGATAGCGAAGCGCGCGATCGCGCGCAGCATGTCGGCCTCTGGGCCATGGTCGGACAGATGGTCAATGGCCTGTTCGACCAGGACCCGCGCCTGCTGGCGGGCGCGCTCCGGCCCGAGCAGCGATACGACGGTTGCCTTGCCCTTCCTGGCGTCTTTTCCAGTGCGTTTGCCCGCTGCCTCTTCATCACCGCTGTGATCGATGAGGTCGTCGGTGATCTGGAAGGCCAGGCCGATATTGCGCGCATAGCCGCGGTACGGAGTCCGGGCCTCACGCGCGAGGCGGGTAATGATGCACGGCGCTTCGACCGCATATTCGATCAGCGCGCCGGTCTTGAGTTGCTGCAGCCGGGTGACCGCGTTGAGGTCGAGCGATTGGCCTTCGGCGGCAAGGTCCATCATCTGCCCGCCGGCCATTCCGTTCGGCCCCGAGGCCCGGGAAAGCTCGAGCACGAGATCTGAGCGGACATAGCTGTCCTTGTGGGTCGCCTCGTGGGCGAGAATCTCGAAGGCGAGCGCATGAAGGCTGTCCCCGGCGAGGACGGCGGTCGCTTCGTCGAACGCCTTGTGCACGGTCGGCTTGCCACGCCTCAGATCATCGTCGTCCATTGACGGAAGGTCGTCGTGGATCAGTGAATAGACGTGGATCGCCTCGATCGCCGCGGCAACCCGCAGTGCCTGGTCGTCATCGATCCCGAACAACCTGGAAGCAGCGATCGTGAGCAGCGGCCTGAGGCGCTTGCCGCCTCCGATCGCGGCGTGGCGCATTGCCGCATAGAGCCGGTCGCGGCTGTCGCCTGGCGAGACCAGCAGGCGCGAGAAGAAATCGTCGACCCGGGCCGAGACTCGGTCCGCTTCGGCTTCGAGGTCGAGCCGGGTTGCGTCGACGACCTCAATCACCATCGAAGGGAGTCACGCCCTTGGGGCTGCCGTCGCTTCCGAATGCGATCTGCTCGATGCGGGCCTGGGCTGCCTTAAGCCGGGCCTCGCAATGCCGCTTCAGCCTGTCGCCTTCCTGGTAGAGTTCGATCGACTGGTCGAGCGGCGCCTCGCCACGCTCAAGCGTCCGGACGATTTCCTCGAGGCGGGCCAGCGCCGCCTCGAAGCTCAATTCAGTAGCGGTCTGTTCGCCTGAAGGGCCGGACGTTTCCATCGCCAGAGGAATGAGCCTCTAACAGCGGCAAATCAACGCTTGAACGGGTCGCGGATCCCTGGAACGATCTCGTCGGCGGCGGCAATTTCGCCGGTTTCCGCGGCGGCGAGCGCAGCTTCGGCGTCTCGCGCATTCTGTTCGCGCTCCGCCCGCAACTCCACGATCAGCGCCTGCCGGTCCTCCTCGAGGTGCTCGTCGGTCACGGCCGAAGCGCCCGCGGCCTTACGCGCCTTGGCGACCGCTGCATCGAGCTCGCGCTGGCTGGTGAGACCAAGGGTCACCGGATCCTTCGGCGTGATGTTCGCCATGTTCCAGTGCGTGCGGTCCCGGATTGCGGCGATGGTGGTCCGAGTGGTCCCGATCAGCTTACCGATCTGGCCATCGCTGAGCTCCGGATGATTGCGCACCAGCCAGGCAATTCCGTCCGGCTTGTCCTGCCGCTTCGACAGCGGCGTGTAGCGCGGGCCGCGAGTCCGGCGGATCTGGTCGGGAGCCTTCTGGATCTGCAGCACATAATCGGGATCCTTCTGGCCCTTCGCTATCTCTTCGTGGGTCAGCTCACCCGAGCGGATCGGGTCGCGCCCGGTCAGCTTGGTCGCCGCAGTGTCGTCGGCGATCGCCTGAACCTCGAGGATGTGGAGGCCGCAGAATGCGGCGATCTGCTCGAAAGTCAGCGATGAATTCTCGACCAGCCAGGCTGCGGTCGCATGGGGCATCAGGGGCTGGGCCACCGGCATTCTCCAGAATCTTCAAATGAATAGGGCCGCCCCATGAAGGAGCGGCCGATGCAGTCGGAGATGTACTCGCGGTGCGAGCGATCGGCAAGGGCGCAAGCGGTCACGGAGCGACCTCCAGGACGATCTTGCCGACATGCTCGCCCGATTCCATCCGGGCATGCGCCTCGGCGGCCCGGTCGAGTGGAAAGGTCGAATCGATGACCGGTCGCAGGCGCCCGCCCTCAACATAGGGCCAAACGGTCCGGGCTATCTCGTCGGCGACCATCGTCTTGAACTCCACCGAACGGGGTCGAAGCGTCGATCCGGTCAGGATCAACCGCCGCCGCATTAGCTCCGGGATCGCGATTTGTGCATTCGCGCCACGCTGGGAAGCGATCGAAACGTGCCGCCCGTCGTCGGCAAGGCAGGCGATGTTGCGCGGCAGGTAATCGCCGCCGACCATGTCGAGCACGACGTGGACCCCGCGACCGTCAGTCAGCGTCTTTACCGCCTCGACGAAATCCTGGGTCTTGTAGTTGATCGCGCTATCCGCACCGATCTCCTCGGCCCGGCGGCATTTGGAGTCAGTGCCGCAGGTCACGATCATGGTCAGCCCGAACAGGCGGCCGAGCGCGATCGCCATTGTCCCGATGCCACTGGTGCCGCCGTGCACGAGCACAATGTCACCGTCCGCGGCGAAGCCACGTTCGAACAGGTTCGACCAGACGGTGAACAGCGTCTCTGGCATGGCCGCCGCTTCGGTGAGCGAAAGGGCCTCGGGCACCGGCAAGCAAGTGCCGGCGGGAGCGACGCAATATTCGGCATAGCCGCCGCCCGCGACAAGCGCGCAGACGGCCTGCCCCGCCAGCGGCTCCGCGCCTTTCCCCACACCGACGACCTGGCCGGCAATCTCGAGCCCCAGGATGTCTGGAGCGCCTGGGGGCGGCGGATAGAGGCCCCGACGCTGGAGGATGTCGGGCCGGTTGATTCCGGCCGCCGTCACCTTGACCAGGACTTCGTCCCTGCCGGGACTCGGCACCGGCCGCTCGACGAGCGCCAGCTCCTCCGCCCCGTCCGGCTGCGGAGCGACCACCGCCTTCATCGTTGCTGGGATCGTGCTTGTCACGGCGGGCGGCTTATTGACTTCGCACCCCCTCGGGTCAACGATTCACCGATGGATTTGGACGACCTCTTCCCGGACAAGCCGAAGGATCCGCTGGCGGAGCTCAAGAAGCAGGACCTGGATCCGCTTTCGATCGACGAGCTTCACGAGCGGATCGAATCCCTGAAGGGGGAAATCGCGCGGGTCGAGGCGCACATCCAGCGCGTACAGTCGCACCGCTCGGCCGCCGAGGACCTGTTCAAGAAGCCATAAGCGTTCAGGCTCCGCACAGCCGCACTGCAGTAGAAACTGGGGATAAGCGGCGCCGCGCCTCTTGATTGCGCGTTTGACGCATATGACATTGTTGCCTGAGAGCCCGGGGCTCACCCCGGAGCGGTGGGAGTGCCAAGTTAAATGCCTAGTTTCGCTCGTGAACTCGAACAGACCCTGCACAACGCGCTCGGCGAAGCCAGCCGGCGCAGGCACGAGTATGCGACGCTCGAACATCTTCTGATCGCGCTTATCGACGACGAACATGCGTCGAAGGTGATGACTGCGTGCGGAGTCAATCGCGACGAGCTGCGTGCCAGCGTCAAGCATTATCTCGACAATGAGCTCGGGGCGCTGGTCGCAGACACCAGCACCGACCCGACCCCGACCAGCGGGTTCCAGCGCGTAGTCCAGCGCGCGATCCTTCACGTCCAGTCGTCCGGCCGCGACGAGGTGACAGGCGCCAACGTGCTCGTCGCCCTCTTCTCCGAGCGCGAGAGCTATGCCGTCTATTTCCTCCAGCAGCAGGACATGAGCCGGCTCGATGCGGTCACCTACATCAGCCACGGAGTCGGCAAGGGCGAGACCGCGGCCGAGCCGCGCGGGCCCGAGGGCACGGAGGAAAAGACCGACAAGGAGGGCAAGAAGGAAAGCTCCCTCAAGCAATTCACCGTCGACCTCAACGAAAAGGCGCGGGCCGGCAAGGTCGATCCGCTCATCGGCCGGATGCCCGAAGTCGACCGGACGGTTCAAATCCTCTGCCGCCGGTCAAAGAACAATCCACTCTATGTCGGCGATCCCGGCGTCGGAAAGACCGCGATCGCGGAAGGGCTCGCTCGCAAAATCGTCGAAGGCGACGTTCCCGATGTGTTGAAGCCCGCGACCATCTACGCGCTCGACATGGGGGCGCTCCTGGCGGGAACTCGTTACCGCGGCGACTTCGAGGAGCGGCTGAAGTCGGTTGTCTCGGAGCTTGAGAAGCTGCCCGACGCCATCCTGTTCATCGACGAGATTCATACGGTCATCGGCGCCGGCGCGACCTCGGGCGGAGCGATGGACGCATCGAACCTGCTGAAGCCGGCGCTCTCGACTGGCGCCATCCGGTGCATCGGGTCGACGACCTACAAGGAATTCCGCAACCATTTCGAGAAGGATCGCGCACTTCTTCGCCGGTTCCAGAAGATCGACGTCAACGAGCCGACCATCGAAGACACGATCAAGATCCTCGCCGGCCTTCGCTCGTCGTTCGAAGGGCATCACAAGGTCCGCTACACGCCCGACGCGATCAAGAGCGCGGTCGAACTATCGGCGCGCTACATCCACGACCGCAAGCTTCCGGACAAGGCGATCGACGTCATCGACGAGGTCGGAGCGATGCAGATGCTGGTGCCCCCGAGCCGCCGCAAGAAGGTCATCACGACCAAGGAAATCGAGGCGGTGGTCGCGACCATCGCGCGGATCCCGCCGAAATCGGTGTCGACCGACGACAAGCGTGTTCTCGAGAACCTCGATGCGGACTTGAAGCGCGTCGTCTTCGGGCAGGACCTGGCGATCGAGAAGCTCGCTTCGGCGATCAAGCTGTCGCGGGCGGGCCTTCGCGATCCCGACAAGCCGATCGGCAATTATTTGTTCTCGGGCCCGACCGGAGTCGGCAAGACCGAGGTCGCGCGCCAGCTGGCGTCGATCATGGGAATCCCGCTGCAGCGGTTCGACATGTCCGAATATATGGAACGCCACGCGGTCAGCCGGCTGATCGGGGCGCCTCCGGGCTATGTCGGCTACGACCAGGGCGGGCTTCTGACCGACGCGGTCGACCAGCACCCGCACAGCGTGCTTCTGCTCGACGAGATCGAGAAGGCGCACCCGGACCTGTTCAACATCCTGCTGCAGGTCATGGACCACGGGAAGCTGACCGACCATCACGGCAAGACGGTCGATTTCCGCAACACCATCCTGATCATGACCACCAATGCCGGCGCCGCCGACATGGCCCGCGAGTCGATCGGCTTCGGGGCCGCGACCCGCGAGGATGCGCAGGAGGATGCGGTCAAGAAGATGTTCA
>Ga0207657_10004987_pt1 | contig 13958 bp, 12 predicted proteins | sample KBSC33metaG_FD_184316 | JGI IMG/M metagenome (GOLD analysis project Ga0207657, IMG submission 184316) | Corn rhizosphere microbial communities from Kellogg Biological Station, Michigan, USA - KBS C3-3 metaG (SPAdes) (version 2) | ecosystem: Host-associated > Plants > Roots > Rhizosphere > Soil ... | reverse complement strand
ATAACAATCGGCCTGCAGCTCGAGCCGCACCGACAGCGCGTTACGCGTCCGTTCGTCGGCGCGCTGCGATTGCGCGTCGAACTGGCGCATCGTGCCGAGCAGGTTTTGCACGTGGTGCCCCACTTCGTGCGCGATCACGTACGCCTGCGCGAAGTCGCCCGGCGCGCCGAAGCGGTTGTGCAGTTCGCTGAAGAACGTGGTATCGAGATAGAGGTCGTGATCTGCCGGGCAGTAGAACGGACCGACCGCTGAGCTCGCCTGGCCGCATCCCGAACGCGTCCCTCCGCGATAGAGAACGAGTTTCGGCTTTTCGTAGCGCTGGCCCATCGCCTGGAAGATCGCGCCCCAGACGTCCTCTGTATCGCCGAGTACGGCTTTGGAGAAGTCGGTATTGACGGCCGCCGGTGATCCGGCAGGTGCAGAGGGTGCACCCGCGCCGGTTTGCGGACCGTAACCCGGCGGCGCCGACTGCTGCGGCGGCGCCTGCACGGAGCCGCTGTCGCCGCCGCCCATCATGCCGAGCATTTCGAACGGATTGATGCCGAAGAGCATGCCGACGATGACGAGAATGATCATCGCGCCGCCGCCAAGGCGCATCCCACCAAACCCAAGACCGCCGCCGCCGCCGCTGCCTTCCGGCATGCCGCCCGTGCGGTCCTCGACGTTGTCGCTGCGCCGGTAATCGCCCCACCGCATCGTTGTCCCCTCGAAAAGTCAGCGTCGCACGCGATCGGCGCACGTACACGTTTTGAATGCGCCGATTATACGGTGACCTGCAGGCCCGCCGCGGTTCGTCGCGGTGGTGCGTGCAGCGGCGAACTCGACGATCACGGCTTCAGTGCGCGATAAAGGTATGGCAGGCTGACATCCATCCGATAGTCGATCGACGAGTGATTGTCATCGAATTCCTCGTACACATGCGCAATGCCGTGCTGAGTCAGCCGCTTGGACAGCACGCGCGCGCCGTAGTGCAGATGATATTGGTCGCGCCAGCCGCAGTCGACATAAATGCCGCGCATGGATTTGAGATTCCGTTTGCACGACGCGACAAGATTGACCGGATCGTTGCGCTGCCAGCGGCGCCACCGCGCCGGAATGAGCTCGCCGGTTTCGAGGTTGAATGGCAGCCGGAAGCCGAGCGGGGTCCGTGGATCGGGATCGTAAGTAGCAGCCATCGCGAGGTTCATCAGCGCGTGCACTTCGCCGTCGGCGAGCTTGTCCTTTTGCCAGATGTGCTTGAGGAAGCGCTTGACGCGGCCGTCGTCGACGCCGGACGCGGTCTCGCGCTCGTCGCGTAGCACGTCGACGCGTCCGGGCATGCGTCGCCGCCTGCGATAGCGGTCGAGCTCGTTCAGCGTGCGCGGCCAATCAGTGAAGTAGCAGAAATCGAACAGCGCGTCGCCGGAATGATCGGCAACGGCGCCCCAGTGCTCTGCGTGACGCATTGCGTGAATGATCGCGCCATAGCCGCCCGACGACTTGCCGAAGCAGCCGCGATGCTCGCGCGACGCGAGCGTGCGAAACTGTCCGTCGACAAACGGGATCAGCTCGCGCGTCAGGTAATCCGCGTAGCGACCGATTGCGGACGAGTTCACGTACTGGTTGCCCCCGAGCGACGTGAAGCAGTCGGGGAACACCACGATCGTCGGCCCCATCCGCCGTTGCGCAATCAGCCGCGCGATCCGCTCAGGGACGTTTTCGTCGAACGGCCGCCAGTTGAGATGCGCGAGGCCCGAGCCCGTGAAGCCGACGAGGTCGAACAGCACTGGAAAGCGTCGTCCCCGACCTGCGCTGCGGCCCCGCGTGATGCCCTGGTCGTAGCCGGGCGGCAGCCACACGGCAACCTTGCGCAGATGCGGATCGCCGAGCGCGTTCCCGGCGAGCATCTTCGAATCGTAATCGAGCACGACGACTTGCCCGGTGGATTTCGACGTCGGCTTTCGGCTCATGTCGCTCGCGGGTCGGGTGGACAGCGGCAGATTGTGCCGGTCCGACCGCTGGGCGGCAACGGCAATCCGGGTTTGCGCCGGAGAGGCCCTAGAATCCGCTCTTTTGCGCGATTCATCATGACTTCTCCGATCCAGCCATCCACATCGCCTTCGCTCGCCGCGATCAGCCGCGGCACGCTCTTCACAAGCTTTCTCAAGATGGGACTGCTCGGATTCGGCGGCGTGCTGCCATGGGCGCGGCGCGTCATCGTCGACGAGCGGCGATGGCTCGACGATCGCGAGTTCGCCGAGCTGATCGGGCTGTGTCAGGTGCTGCCAGGACCCAACGTCGTCAACCTTTCCGTCATCATCGGCTCGCGAAGTCACGGTCCGCTTGGTTCGCTGATCGCGGTGTCCGGCATCCTGTTCGTCCCGGTCGGGTTGATGCTGGTGATCGCAACGTTCTACGCGTCGGTCGCGCACGAGCCGATCGCGCGCAATGCGATCGCCGGTGCTTCAGCGGCCGCTGCCGGGCTGATCATCGGCACGGCCGTACGGCTGCTGCTGCAGACGCGTCCGCCCGTGCGGGGGCTGCTGACGGGCGGCGCGGCATTCGTGGCGGTCGGCGTGCTGCAGTGGCCGCTGCTGTGGGTGATCGTCGTGCTGATCGTCCTGGGCGTGGCCGCCGAGTGGCGAGCGTCGCGCGCGATCGAGCCAAAGCGGTGAGCGCAGCACACGTGCGCCGCGGGAGCGCGCGCCGATGAGTACCGCGGAAATCCTCGTCGAAATCGCGCTTCGCTTCGCAACGTTGTCGCTCGTTGCCATCGGCGGCATTAATGCGATCCTGCCCGAGATTCATCGCGTCGTCGTCGATGTCGAAGGCTGGATGTCGAGCGCCGAGTTCGCGGAGCTGTTCGCGCTCGCCCAGCTTTCGCCAGGCCCCAACGCGATGATCGTCGCGCTGGTTGGTTGGAAGCTCGCCGGCGTTGCCGGTGCGCTCGTCGCCACGCTCGCCGCCTGCGGACCGTCGTCGATCGCCTGCTACGTCGCGTGGCAATGGGCCGATCGGCTGCGCCAATCGAGAGTGCGCGCGATCGTCCAGCGCGCGCTGGCGCCGATCGCGATCGGTCTCATCCTGGCAAGCGGCTACACGCTGGCGCTCGGCGCGGATCGCTCGCCGGGCGCAGTTGCGTTGACGGTAGTCGCGACGGCCGCGCTGGCGTTTACGCGCATCAATCCGTTCTGGATCCTGCTCGCGGCGGGTGTGGCCGGCGTCGCGGGTCTCGCCTGACGAACGTGCGCTAGGCCTTCTTCCTGATCATCGTGCCGCGACAGCGCGGTGCACCGCAACGGCACTCGTAGTTCGCCAGGAGTCGCGGCGTGCGCCGGCCCGGGACGTTCAGGTTGTAGTCGTACGACAGCTCTTCGCCGGCCTCGATCGACCGCTTGGCAGCGATGAATACGCGGCAATCGTCGTCTTCGTACGGCTCGCAATTGGGACGACAACTGTGGTTGATCCAGCGCGCCGCATTGCCGCCGCGGCCCGCATCGATTACGCGGCCGTCGTTCAACTCGAAGAGGAACGTGTGATATGGATTGTTCGGGTCGCTGTCCGGCAGCTCGTCCGCGGCTTCCATCGAGACGCGACGGCCACGATACTCGACGATGTCAGCACCCTTGGGGATCGTTCGCGTCGCAAACACGCCGCGACCGTGGATCGGGGAGTTGCGAACGGCATACGCCGGCTTCTTTTTGGCGGGCGCCTTCTTCGCGGCGGATGGCGTGCCGCGTGCGGCTTTCGTTAAGCGCTTCGGGGTGGCGGTCTTGGCGGGCATCGGTGTGAACCTTTTGGCGAGCGGCGATTGTCGCACGCCGGCCCACGCAGTCGCCGTGCGCGCTTGCGAAGTGGATGCGTCAGTCGACCTTCGTCGGCGCGCGCGGCGCCAACTCGGTGACGATGGCGCGGCCTTCCAGCCGGTCGATATTGGCCAGCGACGGGAAGAGCCTCATCCACACGAACACGACGACGAGCGTGCCGATGCCACCGATGACGACGGACGGCACGACGCCGAACCATGCCGCCGTCACGCCTGATTCGAACTCGCCGAGCTGGTTCGACGTGCCGATGAACAGCGAGTTGACGGCGCTGACACGGCCGCGCATGTGGTCGGGCGTCTGCAGTTGCACGAGCGACTGGCGGATGACGACGCTGATCATGTCGGACGCGCCGAGCACGAGCAGTGCGACCAGCGACACCGCGAACGATTCCGACAGGCCGAACACAACGGTCGCCGCGCCGAACACGGCCACGGCCGCGAACATCGTGCGCCCCGCGTGGCCTCGCAGCGGGTGATGTGCAAGCCACAGTGCCACGCCGAGCGCGCCGACCGCCGTGCACGAGCGCAGCAGCCCGAGTCCCCACGGCCCCGTGTGCAGGATGTCGCGCGCATAGATCGGCAGCAGCGCCGTCGCGCCGCCGAGCAGCACGGCGAACATGTCGAGCGATATCGCACCGAGCACCGCGGGCTGGCGGCGGATGAAACGAATGCCTTCGAGAACCGACGACAGGCCCGGTGCCGATGCCGGCGCGCGCCGCCGCTCGATGCGGATCAGGAAGATCATCAGCCCGGTCAGCACGAACAGCGCCGTGCTGACGGCATAAACGGTTGCCGGCCCGGCGACATAAATGATGCCGCCGAGCGCCGGCCCGGCGATGATCGCCGTCTGCCCGGCCGACGCGTTCGCCGCGATCGCGCGCGACAGCAGTTGCGGTGGGACGAGCGCGGGCAGCAGCGCCTGCATCGTCGGCATCTGGAACGCGCGCGCAGCCCCGACGACGAATATCAGCGCGAAGATGACGACCTCGCTGATGACGCCGAGCGCGCTTGCGATGCCGAGACCCAGCGCCGCGGCAGCTTCGGCGAGCATGCAAAGCTGCAATACGCGGCGGCGATCGAAATGGTCGGCGACATGGCCCGCGACGAGCACGAGGAAGAACGACGGCAGAAATTGCGCGAGGCCGACGAGCCCGAGGTCGAGCGCACGCCCGGTCAGCGTGTAGACCTGCCAGCCGACGGCGACGGCGAGCATCTGGTGGGCGATCATCGCAAATACGCGCGCGAGCCAGAACAGCACGAACGGGCGCTCGCCCATCAGTGTCGGCTCGCGCGGGCTCGCAGGACCAATCGTCGTCATTGCGCGGCGCCGGTGTCGATCAGCGTCAATATCACGGGCATCGACAACGCGGCGATCGCCGTCGTCAGCACGATCGCCGACGCGATCGCGCCCGACAGCACGCCGAACTGCCGCGACATCAGGTAGACGTTCGCGCCGATCGGCAGCGCCGCGAGCATGACGACGGCGGCGGTTTCCAGCGGCGGCAGCACGAGAATGCGCGCGAGGCCGTATACCGCCGCCGGTTGCGCGACGAGTTTCAAGAACGCGATGGCAAAGCTCTGTCGCCACTCGGCACGAATGCCGAATTCCGCAAGGCCCATGCCAAGTGCAATCAGCGACAGCGGTACCGCTGCCTGGCTCACCATCGACATGGTCTGGTCGAGGATGTCCGGCAACGGGAGCCCGAGAAATCCGAATGCGGTGCCGGCCAGGATGCTCGCGACAATGGGATTCGTGATGACGCCGTGGACGGTCTTCAGCAGGCTGCGCGCCGACAAATCGCGGTGACGCGCCCATTCGACCGAGATCGTGACGAGCGTCCACAGCACGAGCGAATTGAACACGACAACCAGCGACACGGCGGGAAGCGCCGCCTCACCGAGCATCACCTTTGCGATCGGGATGCCGAGCAGCACGAGGTTCGAGAAGATGCCACCCATCGCGAATACCGACTGGCCGACACCGTCCATGCGGAACAGTGCAGCACTCGCGATGCGACCGATGACGTAGACCAGCAGGCAACCGCCGAAGAACGCCAGCAGCAGACGCGCATCCACACGCGGCAGCCGCCCGAAGTCGCTCATCAGCCGGAACAGCAGCGTCGGCACGGCAATCGTGAACACGAACCGTGTCAATGCGTCGGAAGCCGTGCGTGGCCAGCCGAAGCGCGACAGCGCATAACCCAGCAGGACGAGCAGGAACAGCGGCGCCGTCAGTCCGGCGACATGCAGCAGCATCGCCAACGCGAGGGCGAGCTCAGCGGCCGCGCGGGCCGATCAGCGCGAGGAACTCGTCGCGTGTTGTCTCGGAATCGCGAAATGTCCCCAACACCGACGACGTCACCATTTCGGAGTTCTGCTTTTCCACGCCGCGCATCATCATGCACAGGTGACGTGCCTCGATCATCACGCCGACGCCGCGCGCGTCGATCGAATCGAATACCGCCTGCGAGATCTGCTCGGTAAGCCGTTCCTGCAGTTGCAACCGGCGGGCGAACATGTCGACGAGCCGGGCGAGCTTGCTTACGCCGAACACGCGGCCCGTCGGGATATAGCCGATGTGGCAGCGTCCGAAGAACGGCAGCATGTGGTGCTCGCAGAGGCTGTACACCTCGATGTTCTTCACGATGACCATGCTGTTGGTCGACTGCGTGAAAATGGCGCCGTTGATCAATGCCGTGACGTCGGTGCGGTAGCCGGAAGTCAGGAATGCCATCGCCTTCGCGACGCGCTCGGGTGTCTTCAGCAATCCTTCGCGTTCGGAGTCTTCGCCCAGCGCCCGCAGGAGTTCACGCGTGAGTTGCTCGATCTTCTGCACGTCGATTGTCATATCGGTGAGGCTTGGCACGCTGCGGGTGCCGCCCGTTGACGGGGGAGGGCAGGAGTATGAGAGATTGCACGGGCTTGCGCCATGTCGCGCGTTTGGCTGCCCCCGCGACCGGCTGTCTTGTAAAAATGCGCATACCGGTCACCGGCGCCCATTTTGCAGGCACGATGTACGATGAGGTTCATTGCCATCGGCGCCGGGAGCGATCGCCATCGACCCGGCCGGCATCCGGAGCACCGCTGATGAGTCGTCCGGAGGACTGCCTGTGAAGTGCGCGAGCTGCGGCCAGAACAACCCGGCCGGCGCACGCTTTTGCGTTCACTGTGGCACCGAGCAGGTGTCGACGCCCATTGCGGTGGCGGCGGCAGCGAACGCGGTACGGCCTAGAAGCCCGGTGCCGCAGGCAGCCAATGCGCCAAAGGCGGCCAACGCGCCACAGGCGGCCAACGCGCCACAGGCGGCCAACGCGCCGCAGGCAGCCAACGCGCCGCAGGCGGATGCTTCGCGCACGACCGGACGACAACCGCGGGCCGAGCGGCCGCGCGCGACGCGTCATTTCGCGGACGCGTGGGGCCCCGACACCCAAGCTCCGGCATTCCCCGCCGGCAGCGATCCGTTCGAGGTCACGGGCGGCCCGTACACCGGCACGCCGCCGCGGATGTCGGCGCCAACGCCTGCCGCGATCCCCGTTTATGCCGCGCATCCGCGCCGCCTGGGTATCGCCATGCTGCTCGTCGCCCTTTGCGTCATCGTGGCATTGATCGCCTTCGTCGGCTGGAAGACACGCGCGGGCGCGCCGCCGGCGTCGCCTCCTGCCGCGGAAACCAGCGACGATGCAAGCGTGATGTCGGCGTTTCCGCCGGATGCCACGCCGCAACGACCTGCGCCCGCCGGAGCTCCGCCGGCGCGCGGGTCGCCGCAAGCCGCTTCGGGTGGTTCGGGTGTCGATGCCTCACCGACTGGCGCATCCACCGCCGACGGCGTCGCGGCGCATCCACCGGTGGAGATCAAGCCGCTGCCCGCCAAGCCGGCGCGCAAGGCGGCCGTTGCAACGGCACCAAGGAGCCCGTCGCCAGCCCCGCCGGTCGTCCAGCCCGAGGTTGCACCGGCACCTGCACCGCCGCCCGTCGCCGCAGCGCCGCGGAAGGCAGCTCCCGCCGTCGACCGGTGGGTGCTGATGGCCGAAGAGCTGTCGCGCTGCACGCGCGAGGATTTCATTTCGCGCGTCATCTGCGACCAGCGCGTGCGGTTCCGCTATTGCGATGGTTACTGGGGTAAGACGCCACAGTGCCCGGGCAACCCGGTTCCCGAACGCGGCCAGTGACGTAGCGCTGTCGTTCGCGGCACGCGGCTGCGCTCGCCTGTCGACGCTAAAACAAGTCGCACCCTGCGCGTGACGGCGCATGCCGTAGGTGCATCCCTACAGTCAATTCCGCGCGAAGCCGATGATGCGGATCCCGCGATAGCGTCTACCCTCGATGCATGTCGAGATCGCCACCGACGGTGTGCGGTCCCACGTGACAAAGGGAGAGAACAATGACTCGTATCGTTGCCGGCGTATTCGATGACGGGCAGTCAGCAGCGGCGGCTGCGCACGCGTTGCGCGAAGCGGGTTTCGAAGCCGCGGACCTCGACCAGTTCGCGCTGAATCCGCCGGGCCGTCACAATCGCTTGCCGCTCGGTGGCGACGAGGATGCCGATGCGAAGGCCGAAGGCGGCGACAAGGGTGCGATCGCCGGTGCGGCGATCGGCACGGCCGTCGGTGCCGTCGCCGGGTTGGCCGCGATGCCGCTGGTAGGACCGATTGCCGTCGCCGGCGGTGCGGCCGCCGGCGCCTATGCAGGGTCGCTGGCCGGCGCGGTCGAGAAGATGGGCGACGACGAACCGGCGCCCGAGCTGCGGCCCGCCGGTGTGATGGTCGCCGTCAATACCGACTCGGACGAGGATCAGGACACCGCCATCAGCCTGTTGCGCAACCGCGGCGCCCAGATGATCGAGCGCGCCGACGGATCGTGGCACAACGGAAAGTGGGTGGATTTCGATCCGGTGCGTCCGCCGGATATCATCGAGTCGAACGTCGCAACGACCCGGCATGGGAACGGAGCGCGGCCATGAAGCGCCTGCTGCGGTCGGACGGCCGGTCGCTTACGCGGCCGCCCACGTTGCGCCACATGCAGGAGGGACGCTGGGGCTATATCCTGGCGTGGCTCGTCGGCGTGCCAGTGCCGATCCTGATTCTCATCTACCTGCTGCGCGGCTGCACTTAGCGGCCGGGGAGGGCCGCGGTCAGCGGAGTCCGGCGGGATTACCCGCGGCCCACGAACGGCATTTTCGTCGCCATCACGGTCATGAACTGCACGTTCGCGATGATGGGCAGGCTTGCCATGTAGACGACGGCGCTGGCGACGTGCGCGACGTCCATCAGCGGCTCGATCGCGATCTCGCCATTGGCTTGCGGCACGCCGGTGGCCATTCGGGCGGCCATTTCGGTTGCCGCGTTGCCGATGTCGATCTGGCCGCACGCGATGTCGTATTTGCGTCCGTCGAGGGACGTCGATTTGGTTAGGCCGGTGATCGCGTGCTTCGTCGCCGTGTAGGGTGCCGAGTTGGGCCGCGGCGCGTGCGCCGAGATCGAGCCGTTGTTGATGATGCGACCGCCGCGGGGCGTTTGCGCTTTCATGATGCGGATCGCGTGCTGGGTGCACAGGAACGCACCCAGCAGATTGGTATTGATAACCGCCTGCAACGTTTCGACCGGCAGGTCCTCGAGCGGCACAGCCGGTGCGCCGGTGCCGGCGTTGTTGAACAGCAGGTCGAGCCGGCCGAGTTTCTGGGCGACGCCATCGAACAGCGCCGATACCGAGGCGGGATTGCCGATGTCAGTGACGATGGGAAGCACGTCGCCGCCGCGGCTGCCTGCGGCGCGCACTGTCGAATCGAGCGCGTCGCCACGGCGTCCCGCAACGGCGACGCGGTAGCCGTTTTCCAGCAGCGCGAGCGCCACTGCCTTGCCGATCCCGCTTCCGGCACCGGTGACAATTGCAACCTTGCGTTGATCGTTCATCGGCCTTGGTTCTCCTGCGACGTCCGGGACACTAGCACAGCCGGGCTGCGCTGCGCTTCGTCGTCCAATCGCTTGGTGCGCTCGTGCCGCTTGCGGCCGCCCGGCGGCGCGAACAGCGTCGGCGGTGCGATCGCGTTGCCTTGCGCGAAGTCGACGCCCACGCTGCGCAGCGCTTCGAGCGTCGCCGCCGTTTCGACGGACTCGGCGATCGTCTGCTTGCCCATCACGCGGCCGATCCGGTGGATCGCCTCGACCATCGCTGCATCGACAGGATCGTGCAGCATGTTGCGCACGAAACTGCCGTCGATCTTGATGTAGTCGACCGGCAGTTGCTTCAGATAAGTGAACGACGAGACGCCGACGCCGAAATCGTCGAGCGCGAAGCGGCACCCCGGCTCCCGCATCGCACCGATGAATTCAGCAGCTTTCGACAGGCTCGTCACCGCCGTCGTTTCGGTGATCTCGAAGCAGATCGCGCGGTGCGGAATGCGGAAGCGCGCGAAGCTCTCGCGCACGTAGTCGAGAAACTGGTCGTCGCCGATCGATGCGCCCGAAAGGTTGATCGCATAGGTTCCGGAAAGCGCGCTCGCGTCGCCCGCAGCGCGGCGGTCGGCCAGCAGCCGGAACGCCGTGCGGATTACCCAGCGGTCGATCGACGGCATCAGGTGATAGCGCTCGGCCGCCGGGATGAACGTGATCGGCTGGATCAGCTCATCGTTCTCGTCGATCAGCCGCACGAGCAGTTCCTGGTGCAGCACCTCGGTGCCCGTCGAGTGCATCGCGTGCATCGGCTGCGCGTACAGACAGAGCCGGTCCTCGGCCAGCGCGCGATGCAGCCGGTTCACCCACTCCATCTCGCCGCGCCGCAGCGCGACTTCGTCATCCTCGGGGCGATAGACCTGTACGCGATTGCGGCCCTTGTCCTTCGCGAGGTAGCACGCGGCGTCCGCGGCCGACAGCACGCTCGCGAGCGTATGCGGCCCTTCGGCCAAGTTGACGAGACCGATGCTGACGCCGATCGTGAACGAGCGGTTCTTCCATGCGAAGCGGAAATCGACGATCGCCTTGCGCAGCGCCTCGGCGATCCGCAGCGCGGGCGACGGCGGGCAATGCGGCAGCAGCACGCCGAACTCGTCGCCGCCGAGGCGCGCGAGCACGTCGCCTTCGCGCAACCGTGGCCGCAAGAGCGCGCCGACCTGGCGCAGCAATTCGTCTCCGGCAGCGTGGCCGCTCGTGTCGTTGACGACCTTGAACTGGTCGAGATCCAGATACAGCACCGCGTGCTGGCCTTCCTCCGCCTCGCGATGCTCGACGGTCGCGCGCACGCGCTGCTCGAACTCGCGGCGGTTGAGCAGACCCGTCAGCGGATCGTGGCTCGCCAGGTTGGACAGGCGCGCCGCGTACTGGCGCTCGCGACTCATGTCCTGCACGACGAGAACTGCGCCCACGGTGCGCGCCGTGCGATCGCGAATCGGTGCGACGCTGTAGTCGATCGCGATCGATTCGGCGCCCCGGCACAGCAGCACGACGTTGCCTTCGGCTTCGATGGCGCTGGCTTCGCTCAGCGCACGGGCGACCGGATCGGCGATCGGCGCGCCGGTCGCCTCGTCGACGACAGCGAACACTTCGGCGACGGGGCGCTGGTGCGCTTCGGCCAGCGGCCAGCCGGTGAGCCGCTCGGCGACGGGGTTCATGAACTCGATGCGGCCCGCCGTGTCGACGGTGACTACCGCGTCGGCGATGGACGCGAGCGTGACCTGCGCGCGCTCCTTCTCCTCGAACAGCAGCGCTTCCGCCTGGCGGCGCTTGCGGATGTCCGACAGCGAGCCGACGAAGCGCTCTTCGCTCGCGGCAAGCGCGTCCTGCAGGTTGCGGCGCTGCGTGAACAGTCTGCGCAATGTCACGCTTGCAAGGGCGACGACGCTCAAGCTCGCGATCAGCCTGACGACGAGCACCATCAGGCGTGCAGAAGGATCCGCCGGATCGAGCAGGAAGTCCGTGAGCGCGATCGCGACCAGCACGACGACGATGCAGATGAATGGCCAGATCGTTCTGAACAACGACTGCACGGCCGGCTTTCGTTCGCCGCGGCCCGCATTCGTCGCAAGCAGCCGAAGCTCGGACGGATCGTTGATGTCGCGCGCGTCCATGCTCAGCCGCCCGCCGCGTTCGACGCGACGCCCGCCATGTCGCCGAGTCGCGCATCGTGCGTGACCGCGGCATCGGCCATCGCGCTCTTTACTCGTGCCGGTGCCTGCGCGGTCAGCGCGATCCACGAGGGGTGGCGCGCTGCCGATGTCCAGACGGCCCAGTGCAGCGCCGAAAGTGCGGCCGGGTCGGCGATCAGCTGATTCTTGTCGGCGCCCGATAGGGCACCCAGACCGTCACGTAGCGCACGTTCGGCGATTGCGGTGCTGAGGAAGTCGCGATTGCCCGCTGTGCCGGTGCGGCCGACCGCCTGCGCGCAGATCAGCGCATTGGTCACGGGGTCGACGATCGCAGTCGCGACATCGGCGGGCTGGGGCGCGTGGTGCCAGTAGCGTCGCGTGGCGCGGATGACCGGCGGCGGGTGCGACTCCTCGGGAATCAGGAAGTATTTGCGCCGTCGCAATCGGCGCCCGAGACCGATGCGGCTCGTCAGCACCGACAGCGGGATGGACAGGATCAGTGCGCCGACGACGGGCAGCAGCCACCAGAGGTAGGACGGATTCAACCACCAGACGATCGCTGCCCAGAGGACGCCCACGAGCGTATGGGTGCCGTGACGCGCCACCGCGTTCTTCCAGCCGGTTTCGTTGTCGTCGCGCGGCGGCGACTTCCAGCGCACGGCGCGGCCGGCGAGCGCCATCGTCACGAACTGCGTGTGGAACAGCATCCGGATCGGCGCGAGCAGTGCGGAGAACACCATCTCGCAAAAAAGACTCAAGGCGAGGTGCAGCCGCCCGCCGTGCGGTTGGGGGTCGGCCCACGCGATGCGCAGCGCTGCTAGCACCTTCGGCAGGAACAGCAGTGTGGCCGTGGCCGAGAACAGCGTGATCGCCCATTCGGGACGCCACTCGGGCCACAGCGGAAACAGCTGATACGGCTCGACGAAATACTGGGGCTCGCGCAGCGTGTGGATCGCGAGCAGCACCGTCGACAGGATCAGGAACAGGAACCACAGCGCAGCCGACACGTAAGCCATCACGCCGGTCATGAAGACGGCGCGGTGCGCCGGGTGCAACCCGCGCATCCAGAACAGCCGGAAGTTCATCAGGTTGCCCTGGCACCAGCGGCGGTCGCGCGACAATTCGTCGATGAGGTTGGGCGGCATTTCCTCGTAGCTGCCCGGCAGGTCGTACGCGATCCATACGCCCCAGCCGGCGCGCCGCATCAGCGCAGCTTCGACGAAATCGTGCGACAGGATCTCGCCCGACAGCGCGCCGCGTCCGGGCAGCCGGCCGATCGCGCAATAGCGGATGAACGGTGCGACACGAATGATCGCGTTGTGACCCCAGTAGTGCGATTCGCCGAACTGCCAGAAATGCAGGCCGGCGGTGAACAGAGGTCCGTACACGCCCGTGGCGAACTGCTGGACGCGCGCGTACAACGTGTCGCGACCCGCGGCGCGCGGCGCTGTCTGGACGATGCCCGCGTCTGGATTGGCTTCGGCGATCCGCACGAGCGATGTCAGGCAATCGCCGGTCATCACGCTGTCGGCATCGACCACGATCATGTAGCGGTACTTGCGGCCCCAGCGCCGGCAAAAATCGGCGATGTTGCCGCTCTTGCGCTTGATTCGGTGCTGGCGCCAGCGATAGAACACGCGTCCAAAACCATCGACGCTGCGGCACAGCGCGAGCCACGCGTCGAGCTCGGCGACACGCGTGTCGGCGTTGCCGGTGTCGGAAAGCACGTAGAAGTCGAAGCGATCGAGCGCGCCGGTGCGCCCGAGCGATTCGTACGTGGCGCGCAGGCCGGCGAACACGCGCTGTACGTCTTCGTTGCAGATGGGCATCACGACCGCGGTGCGCACATCCGGCGGAATGTCGATCGCCGCCGTTCCAAGCTGATGGCGGGAGATCGCGTAGCGGTCGTTGCCGCGCGCGAGCAGCCAGAAGCCTGCGAGCGCCGTCCAGAAGCCGGCGGAAATCCACGCGAACAGGATCGCGAACAGAATCAGGATTGCAATCTCGATCGGATCGCGTCCGTGATACGGAAGGATCCGGATCATGTAGTCGGTCGCGACGGCCGTCTGGCCGAGG
>Ga0207657_10004986_pt1 | contig 13963 bp, 18 predicted proteins | sample KBSC33metaG_FD_184316 | JGI IMG/M metagenome (GOLD analysis project Ga0207657, IMG submission 184316) | Corn rhizosphere microbial communities from Kellogg Biological Station, Michigan, USA - KBS C3-3 metaG (SPAdes) (version 2) | ecosystem: Host-associated > Plants > Roots > Rhizosphere > Soil ... | reverse complement strand
GATCAGGCAGCGCCAGCCGATCTAAAGGGGCGACAGCACGGTATCGCGTAAGCCGCGCCAGACGCGCAGCGCCTGCACGGTTTCGAATACGTCGTGAACGCGCATCATCTGCACCCCTTGCGCGGCGGCGAGTATGGCGAAGGCGATCGAGCCGCCCAGTCTCTGGTCGACCGGCGCCTCGCCCGAAAGCGCGCCGATCGTGCGTTTGCGGCTCGCGCCCAGGACGATCGCGCAGCCCAGCCCATGGAACAGCGACAGATTGTTGAGCAGAGTCAGGTTGTGCCGGAGTGTCTTGCCGAAGCCGATGCCCGGATCGATCAGGATCTTCTCGCGCGCAATTCCCGCCGCTACGGCTGTCTCGATCCGCGCTTCAAGCCAATCGTAAACATCGATCAGCACGTCGTCATAGCGGGGGTCATGCTGCATCGTTTCGGGCGAGCCCTGGTGATGCATCAGAATGACGGGGCAGCCGCGCTGCGCGACAACATGGAGTGCGCGGTCGTCCCAACTCAGCGCTGAAACGTCGTTCACGAGCCCCGCGTACAGCGGCACCCTGTCCGCTTGGCAGACAGCTCACAGCGACTACGCAAGCGGCCTGAACGTGGTGCCGGGCGCGTCGGCCACCAAGTGGGCCACGAACGACGCAGTGGTCTACAAGATCACCGCGAGCCTCGCCGACGACAACAACGCGAACGGCGTCAGCAGCGCGCTGACCACCGGCACGCACTCGTTCGTCTTCGAGGCGCACAACCAGTAGCGGAGTCCTTGGAGTGGCCGCTCCCCCTGGTGGGGAGCGGCCAAGCCGTTCCGTTTCCACCAATGACCGCTACTGATCGAATCGCGCGCCGGCTCGGCATCGGGCTCGGCATCTGCCTCGCTGCCGTCGCGCTCGTGTCCTGGCGCGTGCCGGGCGGCGAGCGCACGCTGGGTGCCGACGTGCGCATCGAGGCCCTTCAGACCGGCCCGGTCGGCGTCGCGCCGCTCCAGCCGTTCCTCAAGAAGCCCTCGCTGCTGCCCGGGCAGTCCGTGTCCGGCTCGGTTGTGCTCCGCAACCAGACCGGCGTGGCGCTCGCGCTGCGCCTGCGTGCGCTGCCCTCGGTGCGCGACCTCGACCGGCTGCTCCGCGTGCGCGTGAGCGCCGGCGACACCACCTTGTACGACGGGCAGCTCGGCGGCCTGCGCGCAGGCGCCGCGCCGCTGCGGCTCGCTGCCACGCGCAGCGCGACCGTGCGCGTTACCGCCTCGCTCCCCGGCTTCGTCCACTCGGGCTTCCAGGGCCGGATCGTGGACGTGGGCCTGCAGATCGACTCGCGGAACGCCCGATGAGCCTCGCGCGCAAGCTGCTCGCAAGCGCCGTCGCGTGTGGCCTGGCGGTGGTCGTGGCCGGCGCGGCCACCTGGTCGAGCTTCGCGCAGACCACCGCTAACCCCTCGAACTCCTTCAGCGCCGGCACCGTTGCCATTTCGGACAACGACGCCGGCACCACGCTTTCGATCCCCGCGCTATCGCCGGGCGTCAGCTCGAGCGGCTGCATCAAGGTCACCTACACCGGCTCGCTGGCCTCCGCCGTACGCATGTACGCGAGCACCACCGGAGCGCTGGCGCAGTACCTGAACCTGACCATCACGCGCGGCACGCAGACGAGCCCGACCTTCCCCTCGTGCACGGGCTTCAGCGCCGACTCGGCCAACTACATCGGGGCGGGCGCGGGCGTCATGTACTCGGGCACGCTGTCGAACCTCGCCTCCAGCTACACGAACTTCGCGAGCGGGCTGGTGGACGCGCCCGGCTCGCCGCAGAGCTGGAGCGGCGGCTCCGCGCACTCGTACATGCTCACCGTGAGCCTGCCGGCGGGCACGCCGTCCGCGGCGCAGGGCCTCTCCTCCACCGCCACCTTCACGTGGGAGGCGCAGAACCAATGATCCGCTTCGGGGCTCTGCTCGCGGGCTGGACCGTGGGGGCGTTCTGCGTCGCACTGCTGGCGACGGTGGCGCTGCCGAACGCTGTCGGCATGCGCAGCTTCACTGTGATGTCGGGCTCGATGGAGCCGGCGATCCACGTGGGCGACGTCGTGATCGACCGCAAGATCCGCGCGAGCGATGCGCGGCCCGGCGATGTGGTCACGTTCAGCGATCCGACCGGCCGCAAGCGGCTGATCACCCACCGGATCCGCAGCCTGCACGTGCAGGGAAGCACGGTCCAGGTGGTCACGAAGGGCGACGCGAACAACACGGTCGAACGCTGGACCGTGCCGGCGAACGGGCGTATCGGCCGGGTGGAGTTGCGCGTGTGGAAGATCGGCTACCCGCTGGTCTTCGCGTACTCGCGCTTCGGGCTGATCGCGCTGGTGGCGCTGCCGGCGCTGCTCCTGTGCGGCCTCGAGCTGCGCCGGATCTGGTCCGCCGACGAGCCCAAGGAGGCGCCCGATGCGGCGCCGGCCTAGGTACGTGTTGATCCTGGTGTCGCTGGTCGCGGCGGCTGTGCTGGCTGCCGGTGGCAGCGGCACCTGGTCCGCCTTCAGCGCGACCAGCTCGACCGGCTCCGGCGCGATCTCGTCCGCGGCCGACTGGACCGGGCCCACCGCCACGGCGTCTGTGATCGCTCACTCCTCCAAGGGTGCCGGCGTGAAGGCCGGCGGCACCTACGCGATCTACGCGAACGTGACCGACGCCGGCAACCCGGCCAGCGGCGTGTCGACGGTGAACGCCAACGTGAGCTCGATCACGAGCGGCCAGACCGCCGTTGCGCTTACGAGCTGCTCGACCTCCTGCACGGTGAACGGCGTCACGTACGCCTACAAGAGCGCGCAGCTCACCGCGGGCTCCGGCCTGGCCGCTGGCAGCGTGAACTACACCGTGTCGGGCAAGGACGCGGCGAACAACGCCGGCAGCGCGCAGAGCTTCTCCGTGACGGTGGACAACACGGCGCCTGTCGCCGGCGGGGCCTCCGCCGCGCACGCCTTCGCCGGAGCGCTGATCAAGCAGAACGGCAGCTACTGGGTCTACGCGAACGTGTCCGACGCCGGCAGTGGCGTGGACACGGTCAGCGCCAACGTGACCAACATCTCCACCGGCCAGACCGCGGTCGCCCTGACTGCCTGCTCGAGCTCGTGCACGGTCGGCGGCGTGACGTACGGCTACAAGAGCGCGCAGCTCACCTCGAACACCACGCTGTCGGCGGGCAGCAAGACGTTCACGATCACCGCCACGGACGTGGCGGGCAACGCGATCGCCACACCCGCGAGCTTCACCGCGACGGTGGACAACACGGGTCCGAGCGGCACCGACGTTCAGACGGCTAACCACGGCTCGACCTCGGGCAAGGCCGAGGCGGCCGACACCATCACGCTCACGCGCAGCGAGCAGCTCGACCCGAATTCGATCCTGGCCGGCTGGACCGGTGCCTCGCAGAACATCGTCGTGCGGATCACCAACTCCGGCGCGAACGACATCGTGACCTTCTGGAACTCCGCGAACACCACGCAGCTGCCGCTCGGCTCGATCAACCTCGGCGGCGCCGGCTACGTGAGCACGAACGCGACCGTGACCTTCGGAGCCACCGGAACCGCCTCCACGATGCTGCAGAGCGGGGCCACGCTGACGATCACGTTGGGGACGCCGAGCGGCACGACCAAGACCGTGACGGCCAAGACCGGAATGATCTGGACGCCCTCCACCACCCCGACCGACCTCGCCGGCAACGCGAGCAGCGGCAGCGCCGTGTCCGAGAGCGGCCTGAGCGACGTGGAGTTCTGATGCGCGCGCGTGTGACAGTGCTCGTCTCCGCGCTGCTGGCCATGCTGTCGGTGTTCGCGGCTGCGCATTCGCGCGATGCAGCGGCGCGGGCCGCTGCGCTCAGCGCCACCGGCGCGGCCGAGGTGGGCAACTCGCACAACGGCAGCGCGATCATGTCCGGAGCGCTTGGGCCGGGCGACTCGCTGGAGGGCACCGTCACGATCTCCAACATCGGCGACCACCCGGGGGCGTTCGCCCTGGCCCTCTCGCACCTCTCAGACACGCCCGGGCCCGGCGGCGGCTTCTTCTCGCGGCAGCTCGACCTGGCGGTGGATGACGTGACCGTGCCGGTCCACCCCGTGCCGGTCTACCGCGGCAAGCTCAACTCACTCACCCCCACCGCGCTCGGCAACTTCGGCGTGGGCGCCGCGCACATCTACCGCTTTGTCGTGAGCTGGGACGCCGGCACGCCCGACCCGACGATGGCCGGCTCCTCGATGAGCGTGCAGTTCGACTGGTCGGCCGACAGCGGCTCGACGGCACCGGAACCGCCGCCCGCACCCGTGCCGGGCCCAGGCGCCGCGCCGCCCGCGATTACCGCGCCGGCCATGGCCCCCAAGCTCACGCTCGCCGCGGCGACGAGGCAGCCGGTGATGCGCAACGGCGGCGCGCGCGTGAGCGCATCGTGCGCCGTGGACTGCACCGTGCTGGGCACCGGCTCGCTGTCGGTGCCGGGCGCCGCGAGTGCGTACAAGCTCACCCCGGTGCGCCGCAGCGGCGCCGCCGGGCGCAAGGTCACGCTCAACCTACGACTGCCCGCCCGCGCGCGGCGGCCGCTCCGTGCCGCGCTGCGGGCTCACCGCCGCCCGGTCGTGTCCGTGTCGATCACGGCCACAGGCGCGAACGGCAAGGCCACGACCGTCAAGCGCAAGATCCGCGTCTCGGGCTAGGGGCCCTCGGCGCCCGCGGTCCGCAGGCTCCGGCTGCGCACGCGCTCCCCGAGGCCGAAGCGCGGCTCGGGCGGCTCCTCGCCCTTCAGCCAGGCGGCCATTCGCTCGGCCAGTGCCGGGCCGTGCTTGAAGCCGTGGCCCGAGCCGCCGCCGTAGAGCCACACCGCACCGTCATGGTCCGGGTGGGGCGCGGCGATGAAGTGGCCGTCGCCCGTCAGGCTGTACTGGCAGACCGCGTGCGAGGTGATCGGCGCGTTCGCGAGCGCCGGGAAGCGGTTGCTGACGAACTCGGTCGCGAGCTTGGCGGTCTCTGCCCTCGGCGTGCGCGGCCATGTGTCCGGATCGAGCGGCGGCCCGTCCGCATCGGGCCCGACCTTCACCCCCTTGCCGTCCAGCCCCGCGAGCCCATACACCGCGCCGTCGTATTCCACGTAGCCGGGCAGTGGCGGCGTGGTCCAGCCCGGGGGCGGCTCGAAGAAGAAGAGGTCCTGCTGGGTCACGCGGACCTGGACGAGCTCCGGGAACACCCGCGGCAGCCACGCGCCGCACGCCCACACCACGCGGTCGGCCTCCAGGCGCCGGCCGTCGGACAGCAGCGCTGCGCGGCCGTCTGGCCGCGCGTCCTCGCGCACGATCTCGGCGCCGCGTTCCCGCGCCCTTCGAGCGAGGGCGCGCGTCGCGTGGCCGGCGCGCATGACCCCTGCCAGCGGCTCGTAGAGCACGAAGGCGAGGTCGTCGGTCCGCATGCCCGGGAAGAGATCTGCCGCCACATCCGGTGCGAGCCGCTCGACGGGGATTCCCTCCGCGCGCAGCACCTGCTCGCTGTCCGTCTCCCAGCCGTCTTCGCTGTGCGCGAACCAGGCCAGGCCCGCCTCCACGAACAGCCGCTCGCCCACGTCGCGCTCGAGCTCCTGCCACAGCTCCCGCGCCCGCCAGGCCGAGCGGGTGTACCAGGCATCCGACGCGTGCGAGAAGCGCAGCAGGCGCGACTCGCCGCCCGACTCCGCGCGCTCGTGCCCAGGCTCGTCCCGATCCACGAGCGTGACCTGCCAGCCGTCGCCGGCCAGCCGGTCCGCGAGCGCGGCGCCGAACACCCCAGCTCCCACAACCACCGCCGACGGCATGCCGGCTACGCGAGCTCCCGCCCAACCAGCGCGGCGTGCGCGGCCACGCTGTCGGCGAACTGCTGGAAGTCGCGTGCGTAGAGCTGCTGGGGTCCGTCGCACAGGGCCGCGTCCGGATCCTCTGCCACCTCCACGATGATCCCGTCGGCCCCCACCGCCGCGGCCGCGCGCGACAGCGGCTCCACCAGCCGCCGGTCGCCCGAGGCATGCGACGGGTCCACGATCACCGGCAGGTGCGTGTGCAGCTTGAGGTACGGCACGGCGCCCAGGTCGAGCGTGAAGCGCGTGGCGGTCTCGAACGTGCGGATGCCGCGCTCGCACAGCATCACGTTCTCGTTGCCCTCTTTGAGGATGTAGTCCGCCGCCATCAGCAGCTCGTCCACCGTGGAGGACAGCCCGCGCTTGAGCAGCACCGGCTTGCCGAGCTTGCCCACCACCTCGAGCAGCCCGTAGTTCTGCATGTTGCGCGCGCCCACCTGGATCACGTCCACCACGTCGGCCATCGCCTCCGCGTTGGCCGGGTCGGTGAGCTCGCTCACCACCGGCAGTCCGGTCTGCTCGCGCGCCTCGCGCAGGATCTCGAGCGCCGGAGCGCCCAGCCCCTGGAAGGAGAACGGCGAGGTGCGTGGCTTGAATGCGCCGCCCCGCAGCATCGACGCGCCCGCCTTCCGCACCGCGCCCGCGACGGCGAGGGTCTGCTCGCGCGACTCCACCGTGCAGGGACCGGCGATCAGGCAGAAGGTGTCGCCGCCGCCCACGGCGCGGCCGTCGATCCTCACGACCGTTGGTCCATGGTGCGACAGCTCCCGCGACGCGAGCTTGTAGGGACGGCTGATGGGGATCACCTGGTCCACGCCCGCCATGCCGTCGAGGGCGAGCGCGCGCACGCCCTCCGGGTCGCCCAGCGCGCCGATCGCCGTCGTCAGCTCGCCCGGCATCACCCTGGCGTGCACGCCGGGCACGGTCTCGAGGCGCGCCACGACCGCGTCGATCTCGGCCTGAGTGGCCTTAGGTGTCATCACCACCATCACGGCGGCGCCTATTCTGGCGGTCAGGCGGCGGATCGTGCAGGAACGTCGAAGCGGCGGCCCAGCGCGCGGGCCTCCGCGAGCGCGCGCTCGCGCAACGCGCCGGGGTCGGCAGTGGCGATTGTGGGCTGGAAACGGATCTCCGTGATGTCGCGGATGCCTGCCCACTGGAGCCAGTCGTTGAAGTAGGTCGAGTGGAAGTCGCTTCCGAACGCCCGCGGCCGGTCCGGGCCGTAGACGCCGCTCGTGTAGACCACCACCGCACGCTTGCCGTCGAGGAGCCCGCTGTAGCCCTGCTCCGGGTCGAAGCCGAAGACCATGCCCGGCTGGCTGATCGTGTCGATCAGGTGCTTGAGCGGCCACGGCACGCCGTGGTTCCACATCGGCACGGTGAAGAGGTACTGGTCGGCGGCGTTGAAGCGCTCGAACGCGCTCACCACCTTGCCCCAAGCGTCGGCGTCGGGCGTCTTACCGGCGAACACGGACATCTTGGCCTCCACGCCCTCCGGTCCGTACACAGGGAGCGGTTCGCGCCAGAGATCGAGCGTGTCCACCCGGGTGTCCGGGTTGGCCGCCAGGTAAGACTCGAGGAACGCCTCGGCGATCGCGGATGACTCCGACTTCTGACGACGGGGCGAACCGATTACATAGAGCAACGACATAGGTCCTCCTTGGAAGGTAGTTGCATGTGCAATCATTGTATCTGCAACTATAACGGTCATGCTCGCCACTGCACAACTCGACGCCTGGCGCTCGCTTCTGCGGGGCCAGGCGCTCGTGGTCGAACAGGTGGAACGGGAGCTGAACGAGGCGGGGCTGCCCCCGCTCGGGTGGTACGACGTGCTCACCGAGCTGAACAAGGCCGAGCGCGGCCGCCTGCGGATCCACGAGCTGGCGGACGCCGTGATCCTCAGCCGCAGCGGGCTCACCCGCCTGCTGGACCGGATCGAGGCCGCGGGCCTGCTCCGGCGCGAGCCGTGCGAGGACGACCGCCGTGGCTCCTACGCCGTCATTACCCCGGCCGGCAGGAAGATGCTCGACCGCATGTGGCCGATATACGAGCGCTGCCTGAAGGAGCACTTCGAGCCCAACGTGAGCACCGCCGACGCGCGGGCCATCACGGCCGCCCTCGACGCTGTGGCACGCTCCGCGCGCCGCTAATTCTCGCGCAGCAGGGACGCGGCCGAGGCCTCGGCGCCCTCACCGAGCCACGAGTCGAGCAGCGGATCGCCGGCGTCCACCGCCGCGCGTATGCGCGCAAGAGCGTCGCCGCGCAGCGCGAGCTTGGTGCGCTCGTAGGCGTCGCCGCCGAACTGCGCCATCTGCTCGGCCACGTCGCACGCGCGCTCCACCACCTCGTCCGGGCCGGCCAGCTCATCCACGAGCCCGAGCCGCAACGCCTCCTCCGGCTCGACCAGGTGAGCCCGCAGCACGAGCGCCCGGGCAACCGCTGGCGACAGCTCCGCCCGCACCAGCGAGATCGCGCCCACCGGGTACGGCACGCCCGCGCGCAGCTCGGTGAGCCCCAGCTTTCCTTCGCGCGCGCCCACGCGGTAGTCGGCGCAGAGCGCGATCACCATGCCGCCCGCGATCGCGTGTCCGGTCACCGCGGCCACCACGGGCCGCGGGAATCCGTACCAGCCCAGCACGAGGTCGTTGATGCCCTGCACCATCGCCCGCTGGTCCTCAGGCGACCAGGTCGGGACCAGCTTGAGATCGACGCCGGCGGAGAAGAAGCGCTCGCGCCCGGTCACCACCACGGCGCCGGGCGGGTCGGCGGCAAGCCCCTCGCGAGCCTGCTCGAGCTCCGCCAGCACCTCGAGGTTGAGCGCGTTCGCGGGCGGCCTGTCCAGGCGGACGACAGCCAACTGCCCGCGCGCCTCGACTGTGACGTGCGAGCCCACTCAGCGAGGGTCGCGGTGGCGGTCCGGCCGCTCGCCGCCGAAGCGCGCCGGCAGCTGGGTGAACGCCCAGTACACGGCCATCAGCACGAGCACGCAGATGGCGAGCGCCAGCGCGAGGTAGATCGTCGAGACGATCGCGATCAGCACGAACGCGATCACGCCGACGATCGGCCAAACCGGAAAGCGGTCCCAGCTCAGGGGATCATCTCCGCCGGCAGCCGCTTGCCGTACTCCTGCGCGGCGAGCGCGAGCTCGGACTGCTCGACCACGTCGACCCCCAGGCCCGTGGCGATGTAGCGAACGCGGCGTTCGTGATCTCGGCCAAGGTCGGCAAGGTACGCGAGCGCGCCGATGCGCGCGTGCTCGGCGCGCATGCCGTCGCGGTGCACCTCGATCTTGCCCCACAGGGCGACGATCCCGGTGATGCGGTCGAGGTACGGGATCGGGCCGCGGCTCGGCGGCCGGTGGTAGGCGTAGATGCCGCACTTGCAGTCCGGGTGCGGCGCGCGGTGTGGCGTGTCGAGCCAGCCCTTGCCGAAGAGGAGCGTGCGGTTGGCGGGGAAGCATTGGGCCTGCACCTCGGCCTCCTCCCAGCGCAGCGGGATAAACGGCGAGGACAGGCGATCGCGGACGAGCCTCCACTTGCGAAAGCCCACGACCGGCTCGATCAGGTCCGGGACCGTGGCGGTCAAGCGGGCACCTTCTCGGGCTCCCTCTCACGATCGGGAGCGGGCGGCGCCTGGGGCTCTGGTTCGCGCTCCGGGAGCGGCTCTGGGCGCGGCGCCTCACGGGGAACCTCGATCGGTTCCACGGTGATCTCTCTCGCTGGACCCGGCAGGGTTGCCGCCGGGTCGCTACCCAGCAGTCGCATGTCCATAGGGTAGGCGCTAAACCGGCATCTCAAACGCAGCCAACACCGCGTCGAGTACCCGATCGGGCCCGTAGCGAACGAGGTCGTCAGCGGGTAGACCGGTCACATCCTCGGTCTGGGCGATGGTCGCGCGGGCCTCGTCCTCGCCCAGCCGGGACGTGTTGAGCGCGACGGCCACGACCCGTGCGGGGCGCAGCGGGCGCACCACCGTCTCGTACGCGTCGATCAGCTCGGGTAGCGACGGAAGCGGCAGGTCGGGGTAGCCCTCGAAGTGGGTGGCGCCGGCTCGATGCACGAGGATCAGCCCGTCCGGCGAGCAGCCGTGGAGCAGGCCAAGTGTCACGGCCGAGTACGCCGGATGGAAGAGGGACCCCTGGCCCTCCACGAAGAGGAGCTCGCCGCGCTCGGCGCCCTCGTCCACCAGGCGCTCGGCGGCGCCCGACACGTAGTCGGCCAGCACGTGGTCCACGGCGATGCCCCAGCCGGCGATGGCCACGCCAGTCTGACCGGTGGGCACGTACACCGAGCGCAGCTCGCGCGCGCGGGCCGCGGCGTCGAGCTCCACCACCACGGCCTTCTTGCCTATGGCCACGTCGGAGCCCACGCTGTGGACCACGCGGATCCCGGGCTTGCGCGCGTTCGGGCCGCGCGGCACGCCCAGGTCGGCCGGGGGAAGTCGAAGGTCGCGCAGGGTCACGCCGTTCTTCTGAGCGGTGGCCGCGAACTGCGGGTCCTCGGCCAGGATCGTGTGCAGTCCGGCCTCCACGTTCAGGCCCCTGTCGAGCGCCTCGAGCACGAGCCGGCGCCACGCGTCGTCGAGCTTGCCGCCGGTTGGAGCGATCCCGATCAGCAGCGTCGTGGCGCCGCGGTCGACCGCCTCCGCGATCGTGGCCACGATCGGCACCGGCTTCTGGCAGAACGGCACGACCTCGGAGGCCGTCCTGCCCGCCTGGCTCGAGTCCACCACCGCCACGACCTCGCGCGTGCCGTAGCGGATCACGCCATGCGCGGTCTTCGCGTGGTGATCGTCGAACAGGCCCTCGGTGAGGACCGCCAGCCGCTCGCCGTCGCTCACTCGGGCCGTACGCCGAGGCCGGGATCCGCGGATGCGACTACGCCGCCCTCCCGGAAGCCGAGCCCGGTGAACGGTGAGTTCGAGATGAGGAGATGGCCGTCGAGGTCCACGTAGTCGACGAGCGACGCTATCTGAGCTGCCGCCGCGATGCCAAGCTCAGACTCGATCATGCAGCCGAGCATCACCTGCAGACCGAGCGCGCGGGCGGCGTGGATCATGCGCAGCGCCTCGCGGATGCCGCCCGACTTGGCGAGCTTGATGTTGATGCCGTCGGCGTAGCCGGCGACCCGTGCGACGTCGAGCAGGTCCTTCACGCCCTCGTCGATCACGACCGGGATGCGCGGGTTGATCTCGCGCAACGCGCGGAAGCTGTCGAGGTCGGCGGCCGGGAACGGCTGCTCCACGAATTCCACGCCCATCTCCACCAGCACGGGCATCAGCTCGCGGGCGGTCTCGAGCGTCCAGCCCTCGTTGCCGTCCACGCGGATGCGCGCGCTTGTGTTCTCCCTGACCGTCCGTAGCCGCTCGAGATCGTCGGGGCCACCGAGCTTGAGCTTGAGGACGTGGTAGCCGTGCGCGCGCCGGGTGCGGTCGGCCGTGCCCTCGATCGTGTCGATGCCGATCGTGTACGAGGTGGGCGGGCTGATCGGCGACAGACCGAAGAGCCTCCAGACCGGCTCGCCCAGGCGCTTGCCGAGCCAGTCGTGGAGGGCGCCATCGATCGCCTGCTTGGCGCCCTGCTCACCTGGCCGGCGCGCCAGGCGGCGGCCGATGTACTCATGCGCGTAGGGGTCGCCCCCGATCAGCTCAGGCGCCTCCTCGCGCAGGAACGCGAGCAGCGACTCCGGCGTCTCGCCCCAGTAGTCCACGGGCGCGCCCTCGCCATAGCCCACCACGCCGTCGTGCTCCAGCTCGACGTGCACCACCTGCTCGACATCGCGAGAGTGGCGCGCGATCGTGAACGTCTCGGTCAGCGCGAGCGAGACCTTGTGGGCCCTGAGTTCCATTCCCCAGGCCAAGGTACCCCGGCGTACACGATTGCGCTAACCCCTGCACGCGGTATACCGATGTCGTGCAAGTGCGCGCTCACGGCCCCGGTCGGGTGAACCTGATCGGCGAGCACACCGACTACAACGCGGGGCTCGCGCTGCCTTTTGCCATTGCCCGTGGCGTCACGGTGGATGGGGAGATCGGTGACGACGAGCTGGTTACCGTGGAAGCGCGCGACCTCGGCGAGCGTGACTCGTTCCCCCTCGCCGGTCCCCAGCCAGCCGAAGGTTGGCGCGCTTTCGCTCGTGGCCTGGTTGCCGAGTTGCGCGAGGCCGGGGTTGCCGTGCCGGGCGCGCGGCTCGTGGTCGAGGGCGATCTGCCGCGGGGCTCGGGGCTGTCGTCGTCGGCCGCGCTGTCGGCCGCGCTGTCGCTCGCGCTGCTTGGGCTCGCCGGGACTGAGGACTTCGACCGCGTGGAGCTTGCGCACATCTGCTCGCGTGTGGAGAACGAGTGGGTGGGCGCACACACCGGCATGCTGGACCAGCTCGCCGTCCTCTGCTCGAGCGATGGCCGGGCGCTGCTGATCGACTTCGACTCACTCGGCCTGCGCGACGTACCGCTCAACCTGCACGGCTGGCGGCTCGCCACGCTGGACAGCGGCGCGCCACACGACAACGCGGCGTCGGGATACAACGACCGGCGCGCCGAGTGCGTGCTGGCGTGCGAGCTGCTCGGGGTTATGACGCTGCGTGAGGCCAGCGCGGCCGACGCCGGGCAGCTGCCGGACCCGCTCGGGCGGCGTGTGCTGCACGTCCTCACGGAGAACGCGCGCGTGAACGAGGCGGTGGAGGCGCTCGACGCCGGCGACCTGGCGTTGCTCGGCCGCCTGCTCGATTCGTCGCATGCGAGCCTGCGCGACGACTACGAGGTTTCCACGCCGGAGGTCGAGCGCGCGGTGGCGTTCCTGAAGGACGCGGGGGCCGCCGGAGCGCGGATCATCGGTGGGGGTTTCGGCGGTTCGGTGCTGGGTCTCTTCCCGCCGGATGCCGATCCGCCGGAGGGCGCGGAGGTCGTGAGTCCGGGACCGCCCGCGGCGCTCGTCGCCACTTCCTGAGAAGCGGGGCTCGAATGGGGGTAGGGGGGCGGGGGTTAACCGCACCTCGCGGGTGGCGGAGTGCCACACCGCCAGATGCCAGCCAGCCGCATTTGACCGGGAACCCCAGACTGCGAGATTTCCTGCCATGCACGGCCGCCAGACTCGAGCCAATCAGATGGCCCTTGGTTGGGCTGGACCCTCGGTCTTCGTAGCCGCCGCTTTGCGCTGTCACCCCTAGCGCCCTTTTTCAAGAACGACTCCCCTCCCTCGCTCCCGCCTTCCCCCCGGCGGGAGCGAGGTCTTTGTGGGCATGATGCGGGGCGATGTCGTTCCTGATCCTCCACGGATTGCAGGGATCCGGCCCGGATCACTGGCAGAGCTGGCTGGCGGGGCGCCTGCGCGAGCGGGGCGAGCGCGTTCGCTACCCGGACCTGCCCGAGCCCGACTCGCCGCGGCTCGACCCGTGGCTCGAGGTCCTGGACCGTGAGCTGCGCGACCCCGCGGGCGTCGTGGTGATTTGCCATTCGCTGGCGTGCGTGCTGTGGCTCCAGCACGCAAACCGGAGCACGACCGCCGGGCCGGTCGAGCGGGTGCTGCTCGTGGCGCCGCCAAGCCCCTCGGTGCAGCTGCCGGCGTCCCGCTTCTTCCCGCTGTCGGTCGAGCCTGACGAGGTCGCGCGGGCCGCGGGGTCGACCCTCGTGATCTGGGCTGACAACGACCCCTACTGCCCGGAGGGCGCCGAGCGGCTGTACGCGGGGCCGCTCGGACTGCGCTCCTATGAGCTCGCGGGCCGCGGCCACATCAACCCGGAGGCCGGCTTTGGCCCCTGGCCCGCGCTCGAGCGCTGGTGCCTCGACTCAGCCGAGGACGGCTTCGAGGACCAGCTCCAGGTCTGACAGGTCCGCCAGCACGGCGTCCGCCCCGGAGTGCTTGAGCTCGTCCGTCTCGTAGGGGCCGGTCGCGACGCCCACGGCGCGGGCGCCGCCCTCGATCGCCGCCGCCACGTCCAGGGGTGTGTCGCCGATGAGCACGATGTCCGCCGGATCGAACGCCACGCCACGCAGGTCCAGCGCCTTGCGCCGCGCCACCGCCACCAGCTCGCCGCGGCGCTGGTGGTCTGAGCCGTACGCGCCTATCTCCATGTCGATCAGCTCGTGAAGATCGAAGGCCGCCAGCTTGACGTGGGCGTTC
>Ga0207657_10004984_pt1 | contig 13967 bp, 14 predicted proteins | sample KBSC33metaG_FD_184316 | JGI IMG/M metagenome (GOLD analysis project Ga0207657, IMG submission 184316) | Corn rhizosphere microbial communities from Kellogg Biological Station, Michigan, USA - KBS C3-3 metaG (SPAdes) (version 2) | ecosystem: Host-associated > Plants > Roots > Rhizosphere > Soil ... | reverse complement strand
GCGCCGGCCGAGCCGAACGGCGCCTGGCCGAGGGTCGGCACCGGCTCGTCGGCCGCCTCGGCCGGCGCCGCCGCCGTGCTGGGCTCGGCCACCTCGGCCGGCGCGGCCGGCGCCGCCGCCGAGCCGGCGTTGCCCTTGGTCGGCAGCGCGACCAGCAGGCCCAGCGCGATCACCACGACAACAGCGGCCGACCAGGCCAGCACCTTGCCGGACAGCCGGCGCCGGTCCAGCGGGATCGGGAAGCCGTCCGGCTCGAACGGGCGGGCCCGGCGGGCCAGCTCGGCCCGGAACGCGGCCGCCTCGGCGCCGGCGGCCGCGGCCAGCTCGGCCCGCAGCCAGTCCGGCGGGGCGTGCTCCGGTGCCACCCGGCCCGGCAACGACGCCGGCGCGAACCCCAGCAGCGCGGCGACGTCGAACGGGCCGAGCCCGCGCCGGCCGAGCTCGGCCGCCTCGTCCTCGGCCGCGGCACCGGCACCCCGGCGCAGGCACTCGTTCCGGGTCAGCGCGAGCAGCCAGGGCAGCATCCGGTCCGGATCGGTGAGCTCGCCGGCCGTGCCGGTCGCGACCAGCAGCGCGTCGAGCACCGCGGCGGCGGCCTGGTCGGTGCCGTCGGTGTCCGAGCGGCCGGCCAGCAGGAACTCCGCGTAGCCGAACAGATCGGGCCCGTACGCGTCGTAGGCGGCGAGCAGCCCGGCCTCGGTCCCGCCACCGAGTGCGACGGCGAGGGCGGCTCCTGACGGAGCGTGCGATTCCGTCCCCGACTCACTCACGGCGGGAGAACGTACCGCACCCGGCCGCCGGGTCGATCACTCCCAGGCGTCACCGGCCAGTCGAATCGACCCGACCGGGTGACCACCACCCAGAATCGGCGCCTCGGCGAGCTCATCCAGTACCGCTGCGTGCACGCCCGCTCGGCGCAACGCCCCGACGAGCAGCGGCGTACGGGCCCGGCCGGTGCCGTCGGCGACCTTGACCGCGACCGCCGCGCCGTCGGCGGTCGCGGCCGCGAACACGCCCTCGGCGCCGTCCTTGGCCAGCACCCCCGGCGCGCCGGCCATCAGCACGGTCACGTCCCGGCCGGTGCCGCCGACCAGGCCGGGGTGCGCCCGCATCGCATCGGCAACCGCTCGCTCCGGCGTGCCCGGCGCCGACGTGACCAGCCGGGCGAAGGCGCGGGCCAGGCCGGCCAGGCTCAGCCCGAACAGCGGCGCGCCGCAGCCGTCCACCGCGACGGCGGTCACCGGCTGGCCGGCCAGGTCCTCGACCTCGGCCCGGATCGCGATCTGCACGGGGTGGTCCGGGTCCGCGTACCCGGCCAGCGGCCAGCCGTTGGCCACGCAGGTCAGCAGCATCGCGGTGTGCTTGCCGGAGCAGTTCATCGTGACCCGCTCCGGACCGCCGCCGCCCCGCAGGACCGCGGCGGCGGCGGTCTCGTCCAGCGGCAGCGCCGGCGGGCAGGCCAGCGCGGTCGGCGGGACGCCGGCGCCGGCGAGCAGGTCGAGCACGCGGCGGACCTGGGCCGGCTCGCCGGAGTGCGAGCTGGCGCAGACGGCGAGGTCCGGCGGTGGCAGCGACAGCCCGGCCCGCAGCATGCCGGCCAGCTGCAGCGGCTTGTTCGCCGACCGCGGCAGCATCGGCGCGTCCGGGTCGCCGGCCGCGGCCAGCACGTCCCCGGACGGCGCGAGCACGACCGCGCTGCCGGCGTGCACGCTCTCCACGAACCCGGACCGGACCACCTCGACGGTCGCGTACGGGAAGGCGGTCACGCGGACCGGATCCCGAGCACCTCGCGGGTCTCGGCCGGGGCCGCCGGCGGCCGCTGGGCGATCCGGGCCAGCCCCGCGGCCCGCGCGACGAGCTGCGCGTTGTCCCGCACCGGCTCGCCGGGACCGTACGTGAGCGTGTCCTCCATGCCGACCCGCAGATGCCCGCCGGCGGACAGCGAGGCCAGCATGACCGGGATCGTGGTCCGGCCGACCCCGGTGGCCGAGAACGTCGCGCCCTGAGGCAGCGCCTGCACCGCGGCGGCCAGCGCGTGCGTGGTGCCCGGCATCCCGCCTGGCACGCCCATGACGAGGTCGCAGTGCACGTGGCCGCCGTACGGCGCGCCGTGCCGGTCGAGCAGCCGCTGCAAGGTGGCCAGCTGGCCGTAGTCGAAGATCTCGTACTCCGGGACGATCCGGCGGTCCCGCATCGCCGTGTGCAGCTCGACGATGAACTCCCAGCGGTTGAGGAACACGTCCGGGCCGAAGTTGACCGTGCCCATCGTGCAGCTGGCCGCGTCCGGCGCCGCCTCCAGCGCGCGCAGCCGGTCGGCCTCGGCGTCGGTGACCGCGCCGCCGGTGGACAGCTGCACGACCAGGCCGGTCGCCTCCCGCAGCGCCGCGACCGTCTCCGTGAGCCGGCCGAGGTCGAGGGTCGGGCGGGTCTCGGCGTCCCGGACGTGCACGTGCACCACGCTGGCCCCGATGTCCGCGCAGGCCCGCGCCGTCCGGACCAGCTCGTCGAGGGTCACCGGGAGGCTCGGCGCGTCCGCCTTCGCCGTCTCCGCGCCGGTCGGGGCCACCGTGATCATCGTCGTCGCGGGCATGCCGCGATCGTGTCAGACGCAGGCGGGCGCCCCCATCCGCAGGGGATGAGTCGCCGGTCCGGCCTCCGCGCTCCCCCGCTGCGGGTGAGGCGCCGGGCGCCCGGATGCGGGTCACTGGTGGCAGGTGACGAGGGGAGAACGCGATGTTGAAGCACCCCAACGGGCCGGGGTCGGCGGATGGCCAGCTGGCGCTCGAGCCGATCTTCGGGCTCGAGGGCAAGATCCCCCGGCACGAGCTGCCCGAGGGGGAGCTTCCCCGCGATGTGGCGTACGAGATCATCCACGACGAGCTGATGCTCGACGGGAACGCCCGGCTCAACGTGGCGACGTTCGTCACCACCTGGATGGAGCCGCAGGCCGACCGGCTGATCGCCGAGTGCCTCGACAAGAACATGATCGACAAGGACGAGTACCCGCAGACCGCCGAGATCGAGTCCCGCTGCGTGCACATGCTCAGCCGGCTCTGGCACGCCCCCGACCCGGACTCGGCCACCGGCTGCTCCACCACCGGCTCGAGCGAGGCCGCGATGCTCGGCGGCCTGGCGCTCAAGCGTCGCTGGCAGCACCAGCGGGAGGCCGCCGGCCGGCCCGGCGGCCGGCCGAACCTGGTGACCGGCATCAACGTCCAGGTCTGCTGGGAGAAGTTCGCCAACTACTGGGACGTCGAGCTGCGCACCGTGCCGATGGACGGCGACCGCTACCACATGACCGCCGACGAGGCCGTCAAGCTGTGCGACGAGAACACGATCGGCGTCGTCGCGGTGCTCGGCTCGACCTACGACGGCTCGTACGAGCCGGTCCAGGAGATCTGCGCCGCGCTCGACGACTACCAGGCGCGCACGGGCATCGACGTGCCGGTGCACGTGGACGGCGCGTCCGGCGCGTTCGTGGCCCCGTTCCTCGACCCGGAGGTGGTCTGGGACTTCCGCCTGCCGCGGGTCGCCTCGATCAACGCCTCGGGGCACAAGTACGGGCTCGTCTACCCGGGTGTGGGTTGGATCCTCTGGCGGGACGCGGCCGCCCTGCCGGACGACCTCATCTTCTGGGTCAACTACCTCGGCGACAGCATGCCGACCTTCGCGCTCAACTTCTCCCGGCCCGGCGCCCAGGTCGTCGCGCAGTACTACAACTTCATCCGGCTCGGCTTCAACGGCTACCGGCGCGTGCACGGCTACTCCCGCGAGGTCGCGACCCGGCTGTCCGGCAAGATCGCCGAGCTCGGCCCGTTCGAGCTGCTCACCAGGGGCGACGAGCTACCGGTGTTCGCGTTCACGCTGCGCGACGACGTGAAGAACTTCAGCGTCTTCGACGTCTCCGACGCCATGCGCGAGCGCGGCTGGCAGGTGCCGGCGTACACGTTCCCGAGCAACCGGGAGGACCTTGCCGCGCTGCGCGTGGTGGTCCGGCGCGGGTTCACCCACGACCTGGCCGACATGCTGCTCGACGACCTGAGCCGGGCACTGCCGCGACTGGAGAAGCAGCCGGCGCCGATGCACGAACCCGAGGCCCAGTCGTTCCACCACTGACCGAAAGCCGCTAGCCCACCGGCGGTCGGGCAGTGGCCAGCAGCGTCTCGATCGTGGCCGCGTTGTCCAGCGACTCGACCAGCGGCATCTGCGGCAGGTCGGTCGCGGCGTCGTGCCCGCCGGTGACCAGCGCGGCGAACCCTTCCGCCTCCAGCGTGTACTGGTCCACCGGGGCGAAGGTCTGCTCCTCGGTGTCGGTGCCGCGGGTGACGACCATCGTCGACGGGCGGTCCCGCGGCGGGGTGAACGCGTCCGGGACGGCGATCACGCCGTCGCTGCCGACCACCTCGAGCTCGTTGTGCCGGCCGCTGGCCAGGCTGCAGGACACCAGCGACAGCGCACCGCCGGCGTGGTCGAGCACCCCGGCCAGCGTGACGTCGACGTCCTGCCAGCGCGCGGTCGCGCTGGCCGCGCGCACCGGGCCGGCGACCATCCGGGCGGCGTTCACCGGGTAGCAGCCCACGTCCATCAGCGCGCCGCCGGCCAGCTCCGCGGACAGCCGCACGTTGGCCGGGTCGGACACCGCGAACCCGAACGAGGCCCGCACCAGCACCGGCGTGCCGATCTCACCCGCCGCGACGATCTCGGCCAGCCGCAGCGTCCGCGGGTGGAAGCGGTACATGAACGCCTCCATCAGCCACACGCCGTGCTCCCGGGCAGCCTCGAACATCGTCTCGGCCTCGGCCCGGGACACCCCGAGCGGCTTCTCGCACAGCACGTGCTTGCCGGCCCGGGCGGCGGCGATCGCCCAGCGCGCGTGCACCGAGTTCGGCGTGCCCACGTACACGGCCTCGACCTCGGGGTCGGCCAGCAGCTGCTCGTACGAGCCGTACGCCCGGGGCACCTCGAAGAGCCGGGCGGTCGTCTCGGCCCGGTCGAGGGCGCGGCTGCCGACGGCCACCGCGTGCTCGGTCGCCGAACCGGCCAGTCCGGTCAGGAACGACCGGGAGATCCGCCCCGGCCCGAGGATCCCCCAGCGCATGCGCCGCTCCGCTCAGTCGGGCCCGTCGATCGCCGCGGGGGTCCCCGCGGCGTCCAGGACCGTACCGTCCGCGACGGTGCGCTTCACCACGCCCAGCGCCACCGGGCCGAGCTCGTGGTGGTGGGCGGCAGTGCCGAGGAAGCCGACGGTGCGCCCGTCGAGCACCAGCGGCGTGCCCGGGGCCGGCAGCTCGTCCCGCTCGCCGGACAGGTGCAGCAGCACCAGCCGGCGCGGCGGCCGGCCGAGGTTGTGCACCCGGGCCACCGTCTCCTGGCCGCGGTAGCAGCCCTTGTCCAGGTGCACGGCGGTGCCGATCCAGCCGACCTCGTGCGGGATCGTGCGGTGGTCGGTCTCGAAGCCGAGCCGCGGGCGCCGGTCCTCGACCCGCATCGCCTCGTACGCCCAGCTGCCGACCGGCGTCGCCCCGGCCGCGGCCAGCCGGTCGGCGACCTCGGTCAGCGACGGCCGCGGCACCAGCAGGTCGACCTCGTGCTCGCGGGTACGCCGGGCGAAGCCGCCGCCGTCGAGCGGGACGACCGCCCAGCGCGCGGGTGGCACCGGCAGCCCCGCCGCGCCGAGCACGGCCGCCGCGTCGGGGCCGGCGACGGTCAGCACGGCGCGCTCGGCGGTCGCGTCCCGCGGCTCGACCCGCAGCAGGAACCGCATCGAGTCCAGGTAGGCCAGCAGCGCCGGCGCGTTGCCCGGCTCGGTGTCCAGCCAGGTCGTGCCGGCCAGCTCGGCGACGACGAAGTGGTGCTCGACGTGCCCGTGCGGGGACAGCACCAGGCCCTCGGTGCCGGTGCCGTCGGCCAGCGCGGACAGGTGCTGGGAGGTGATCGAGTGCAGCCAGGACAGCCGGTCCGGGCCGGGCACCGCGATCACCCCGCGGGTGCCGCGGTCGACCAGGCCGGCGCCGCGGTCCAGCGCGCGCTGCTCGCGCAGCGGGTCGCCGTAGTGCCGGGCGACCCCGGCGTCGGGGCCGTCGCCGGGCACGGCGCCGGGACGGTCGAGCAGCGGGGAGGCGAGCGTCGCGGCCGAGGTCACCCGTCCAGTGTGCTACGGGCCGGCGGCTGCCCGCCCGCGCCGCCCGCCGGCGGGCGGCGCGGCGGCACGGCCTACCCTCGCGCGGGTGACCGATGGGCTGGTGGGAGTGCTGGGGGTCGGGCTCGTCGACCCGACCGCGCCGCTGCTTCGGGCCGACGACCTCGGCGTCGTCCGCGGCGACGGCTGCTTCGAGTCGGTGCGGATCCGGCCGGACGGCGGGGCGGAGGATCTCGACCTGCACCTGGAGCGGCTGGCCCGCTCGCAGGCCGCGCTCGAGCTGCCGGCCACCGACCCGGCCGCCTGGCGCGAGCTGGTCGGCACGCTGCTCGCGGTCTGGTCCGGGCCGGGCGAGGGAGTGCTGCGGCTGATCGTGACCCGCGGGCTGGCCGAGGGCGCGCCGCCGACCGCGTACGCGCTGCTGGTCCCGATCGGCGAGCGGCAGCTGGCCGAGCGCCGGGACGGGGTCAGCGCGATCACGCTCAGCCGCGGGATGCCCGCCGACGCGACCGTCGAGGCACCCTGGCTGCTCGGCGGCGTCAAGGCGATCTCCTACGCGGTGAACATGGCCGCGCTGCGGTACGCCCGCGCGTCCGGCGCGGACGAGGTGATCTTCACCTCCACCGACGGGCAGCTGCTGGAGGCGCCGACCGCGACGGTCGTCTGGCTGGCCGGCGGCGTGCTGCGGACCCCGCCGCCGGCACCGCTCGGCATCCTCGACGGGGTCACCGTGCGGCACCTGTTCCGCGCGGCCGCGGCGGCCGGCTTCGGCACCGAGATCCAGCGCGGCACGGTCGCCGACCTGCACGCCGCGGACGGGGTCTGGCTGCTGTCCAGCGTCCGGATCGCCGCGGCGGTGCTCGCCCTGGACGGCAAGCCGCTGGCCACCGACCCGGACACCACCGCCCGCATCCTGCGCGCCGCCGGCGGCTGACCGGGCCCGGCCGGGACGGTCCTGGACGACCAAGGCCGAGCTCGCCGAGGCGATCACCGAGCGGCACTGAATTCCCAGGTCGGACCGTGTGTTCGAGCACAGCGAAAACCTTTGCGGGCCCGCGCGGCGCGACGTACTCTGCTCGTACACGAGGAGGGAGGTGGTCCAGAGTTGCATAGTTCTCGGACACGTGAGGTGGCTGTCAGCTAGCCGCCCCTCAGTTGAGGACAACTGTGTGGCTCGCCACCGGTCCGCCTGAGTTGTGGGCGGCGGCGAATCCCAGACAGCCACCGGGCCCCCGAGCCGCCGGCCTGTCCAGCCGGTGCGGAGTTCTGTACGCAGACCCGCAGCGCTCGGGGGCCTTTCTATTTCCCGGCCAGGTGTGTCTCAGGGGCCGGCGGTGATCCCGGCCCTGGACAGCTTGGCCAGCGCCCGGTCCAGCACCGTGCCGGCCAGCGCCCCGTCGCCCTCGCCGGTCCCGGCCGCGGCGATCGCGACCAGCACGTCGCCGACCCGCACCGCGGCCAGCTCCACCTCGCGTCCCTCGGCCAGCTCGGAGCGCACCCGCACCGCCGCCGACCCGTCGCCGTACCGGGACAGCGACACCGGCGTCACCGCGTACCGGGTGCCGTCCGGGCCGGAGAACCGGCTGCAGTCCGTCGCCGCCGCGCGGAACCGGTCCAGCGCCGCCGCGGCCGCCCCGGCCGGCCGCACCGTGACCGTCTCGTTGACGAACGCCGGCGACAGCGAGTGCGCGAAGGACGCGGTGGCATGCGCGGAGGAGCCGGCCGGCAGGTAGGCGCCGTCGATGCCGGCGCAGCCGAGCGCGGCCGCGGCCCCGGCGCCGGCCTGCGGCTGGAACCCGAGCGGCAGGTCGGCGGCCGTCAGCAGCCCGGCGGCGAGCCCGCCGTCGCCGCCGTTCGCCACCGTCGCCGCCGCCGCGGCCGGCACCGCGGTCCCGGCACCGGAGCAGCCGGCGACCGCGACCACGCAACCCGCGACCAGCGCGGCCAGGACGGCTCTCACGCCGGACTGTCTACCAGCCGGCAGGGGACGCGACCTCAACCGCCGACCCGCTCCAGCCGGGCGGACAGATGCGGCTGCAGCGGCTGGCCCATCGCTGCCATGTCCATCGCGTAGAGCAGCGCGCCGTCGACGATCCCGTACAGCCGGTGGTTGCCGGTGACCTCCTTGGCCGTCGCGGTCCGGGCCACCAGGTCGGTGCTCAGCTCCCACTGGGTCGGACCGTTCGCCCGGCCGACGTACACCTCGACGATGCCGGAGGGGTGGGCGAGCAGCACCTCGAGCTCGTCCGGCGTCGCGCCCGGGCGCCACCAGCCGGTCTCCCGCGCGCTCGGCCGCAGCACGGTCCCGTCGTCGTCGAGCAGCCAGGCCCGCGACTCGTACCGGAGCACCGGCCGGCCGTCGTGCGCGAACGTCACCTGCTGGCCGTAGTCGAAGTCCTCGATCGTCGGGTAGCCGCCCTTGCCGACGCCGCGCCAGGTGCCGACCAGCGGCAGCAGCGGCAGCAGCGACGGGTGCAGGTCCGGTCCGTCCCGCAGGTCGGCGGTCTCGTCCGGGATCGGCATCTCGGTCCAGCTGGGCGCGGCCATCGGGCGATGGTAGGCCGCGCCGGCCCGGTCCTACGCTTCGCCCATGGCCAGCTCGCTCGTCGTGAAGGTGACCGCCGGAGCCGACGCGCCGGAACGGTGCAGCCAGGCGTTCACGGTCGCCGCGACCGCCGTCGCCACCGGCGTGCCGACGTCGCTGTGGCTGACCGGCGAGTCGGCCTGGTTCGCGCTGCCCGGGCGGGCCGAGCGGTTCACGCTGCCGCACGCGGCGCCGCTGGCCGACCTGCTCGGCGCGGTCCTCGCGGACGGCCAGGTGACGCTGTGCACCCAGTGCGCGGCCCGACGTGACATCGGCCTGGACGACGTGCTGCCCGGGATCCGGATCGCCGGGTCGTCGACGTTCGTGGAGGAGGCACTCGCGGCCGGCGCGCAGGCGCTCGTCTACTGAACTAGTTCTTCGGCCACTCCTTGTAGGTGGTGAACGCCGGGTTGGCCTCCCGGTAGCCACCGAACCCGCCGCGGGTCACCGGCACCGAGCCCTCCTGGTCGGTGAAGCCGAGGTAGCAGGCCACGCCGAGCTGGTCGCGCAGGTTGACCACGGTCTTGCTCATCGCGTCCAGGTAGTCGCCGTCGCTCTGGTACGCCGACCGGTTCAGCTGCCACTCCGAGACCCACAGCGGCTTGCCGGCCAGCATCTTCCTGGCCCGCGCCACCCACTGCTCCTGCTGCGCCGGGGTGGTCAGGTCCGGGTGGAAGCCGGCGTAGTCGACCCGGTCGAGGTAGCCGGCCCGGACGTACGCCTGGGTCACGCCGAGGTTGTACGAGCCGGTCGAGCGGCCGTCGGCGGCCTGCTGGTACGGGGTGAACGCGGCGCCGAGCACCTTCTTGTGGTGGTCGCCGTGCACGATCTCCCAGGCCGCCTTCAGCGGCCCGTCGACGTACCGCTGGGCCTGCATGGCGCGGGTCAACGTGGTCGAGAACGCGTCCGCGTCGGAGGCGCGCACGGTGACCGGGCCGAGCACCTCGACCACGTCGACCGAACCCATCCCGGGCCGGCCCGTCAGCCAGGTGAAGAAATTCTTCGCCCGGTCGTACGACGGCATCGCGCCGCCCTCGCTGTCGACCTGCAGCACCACCCGGAAGCCCTTGTCGTGCAGCTTCGGCGCCTGCTCCAGCGCGCCGTCGTACTGGGTCGCGCCCGTGTTGGCGGTCGGGTGGCTCCAGTCCTTGACCGACATCTGCAGCCGGACGGTGTTCACGCCCAGCGTGCCGAGCTTGGGGATGGCCTCGTCGACGTTCACCTGCGGACCGACGACCATCCCGTAGAAGTCGTCACCGCCGGCGGCGTCGCCGGACGGGGCGAGGTAGTGGGTGAGCAGCGTGGCCAGGATCGCCAGCGCCAGCAGGACCAGCACCGGGCGCAGCAGCTTCCCGAGCGCCGAGAGGAACCCACCCACCGAGGCCGCTCCACCACGCCAGGCCCGGGTCCGCCCCGGGCGCATCCGTCCCGCCGATGATCAGTCTGTCACCGGCGGGACGGGATACGCCTGAGGCCCGCCCGTGTCTCCCCGACCGCTGCTAGGCGATCTCGACGCGGGTCTCGGTGAAGCCGGTGCCGGCCTCGAGGTCGGCCGACCCGCTCGCGCCCGGGGCGAGCGCCCGGACCGTCCACGTGCCGGGCGAGGCGAAGAACCGGAACACACCGGTCGCGCTCGACACCACCTCCGCGGTGAACTCACCGGTCGCGTCGAGCAGCCGGACGTACGCGGCCGCGACCGGCTCACCGTCGCGGACCACCCGGCCCTGGATGATCGACGCGGTCGCCGGGTCGACGTTCGACGGCAGCGTGCGGTCGAGGGTGTCCTCCTGCGTGGGTGCGCCGCACACCGTCAGCTCTTCTCGATCGGGACGCCGACCAGCGAGCCGTACTCGGTCCACGAGCCGTCGTAGTTCTTCACGTGCGGCTCGCCGAGCAGCTCGTGCAGCGCGAACCAGGTGTGGCTGGAGCGCTCGCCGATCCGGCAGTACGCGATCGTCTCCTTCGAGCTGTCCAGCCCCGCGTCGGAGTAGAGCGCGCGCAGCTCGTCGTCGGACTTGAACGTGCCGTCCTCGTTCGCGGCCTTCGACCACGGGACGTTGACCGCGGTCGGGATGTGCCCGGCCCGCTGGGACGCCTCCTGCGGCAGGTGCGCCGGCGCGAACAGCCGCCCGGCGAACTCGTCCGGCGACCGGACGTCGACGAGGTTCTTGTTCCCGATCGCGGCGACGACCTCGTCGCGGAACGCGCGTATCGAGGTGTCCTGGTCCTTGGCCGTGTAGCGGGTGGCCTGACGCTGCGTGGCCTGCTCGGTCAGCGGCCGGGAGTCGAGCTCCCACTTCTTGCGGCCGCCGTCGAGCAGCTTCACGTTCTCGTGGCCGTACAGCTTGAAGTACCAGTACGCGTACGCGGCGAACCAGTTGTTGTTGCCGCCGTAGAGGACCACGGTGTCGTCGTTGGCGATGCCCTTCGACGACAGCAGCTCCTCGAAGCCGGCCTTGTCGATGAAGTCGCGGCGGATCGGGTCCTGCAGCTCGGTCTTCCAGTCGAGCTTCACCGCACCGGCGATGTGGCCCTTGTCGTAGGCGCTGGTGTCCTCGTCGACCTCGACGAAGACGATGCCGGGCTGACCGAGATTCTGCTCGGCCCAGTCGGCGCTGACGAGCACGTCCGCTCGGCTCATGCCGGGGACCTCCTGTCTGGGTTCTGGACTGCCTGGGGTGGGTCGGTGGGGCCCGCTGGGGCGGCGCAGGTCAGCGCGCGGCGAGGGCCGGGAACGAGCGAGAGAGCGCGCGAGACGTCAGCGCGTGCGACACAGGCAGCTGCCCACGCGGCACAGGTCGACCGCGCGGCGTTGCGTGAGCAGGGTGCCCATGGGATCCGAGGGTAGCCGGAACCCGGCTTCAGTTCACCTGTCCCGTATCACTGCACGCTGTCGGGCCTCAGCACGACGTCATCGGAGACCGCGTCGACCAGCAGGCCGGTGTCGGTGAGGTGCACCGCGGTGATGCGGAGGTTGAGCGGGAGGTTCTGCGGCTGCACGCGGAACGACAGCAGCCGGGCGGCCTCGTCCAGCACCGCCTCCGGCACCGGGATGCCGGCGACCTTGGCCTGCTCGGCGTTGATCGCGATCCGGCCGTCGTTCACCTCGACCCGGCCGACCGCCTCGGCCTTGACCGGGCGGCCGAGCACCTGCACGGAGCCGGTCAGCCGCAGCGAGTCGCCCTCCCGGGTGATGGTCAGCCCGGAGATGCCGCTGGCCCGGGCCAGCTGGTCGTAGGGGATCAGCAGCGTGCCGCTGATCTGGTCGACCGGGATCCGGTCGACGTTGCCGCCGAGGGCGTCGGACAGCGACACGTGCGCGCCCTGCAGCCGGGCGTTGACCGAGAGGTCCTGCACGTCGCCGGCGTCCACGTCGGGCAGCTGCACCCGGATGTCCTTGTACGTCCCGCGGATCGCCTGGGTCAGGAACGGGATGCCGCGGATGCTCACGTCGGGCTTGGCATTCAGATCGAGTTGCTGCTGGATCTCGCTGGCCAGCCGGTTCTGTGCCACGACAACACCGACGCGGTCGGCGGCGACGAGCAGGGCCGCCAGCACGACCAGCACGATCAGCAGCCGCCGCATGGGCGGTCACCCTGCCACAGACAGCACCGTGAGATATCCGACGGGGGCGACCAGCGCGAGCGGCAGCAGCACCGACAGCACCGCCGGCACCAGCGGGCGGGGGCGGTCGGGCAGGGCCAGCGTGACGAAGCCCACACCGACCGCGACCAGCGCGGCGACGGCGCCGACCAGCGCGCCCACGCCGGCCGCGGCCCCGCCGGTGAGCGGGCCGCCGGCGGTCGCGGCACCGGCGACCGCACCGGCGACCGCGGCCAGCAGCACGGCGGCCAGCCCGTACGGGACGCCCTCGGCGATCCGCGGCACCGGGGCCAGCGCGTCGGTCAGCCGGGCCACGGTCAGTCCGGCCGCGGCGGCCAGCACCACCGTGCCGACCAGCCGGTGCCCGTCCTCGGCCCGGGCCAGCGCGATCGGCAGGCACAGCGCCACCTCGGCCGCGACCAGCAGGGCGACCGCCGACACCGACTCGGTCACCCGGACCCGGACCACGCCGCGGACCAGTTGGTGCACGACCATCGCCGGCAGCGCCAGCCCGAGCACGCCGAGCAGCACGACCGGTGAGTTGCGGTCCCGGACCAGCAGCGCGACGTCGCCGACGGCCGCGGCGCCGAGGCCGATCAGCACGCCGCCGATCCGGCCGGGCCGGTCGGTGCCGAGCATCCAGACCGGCGCCAGCACCGCCTGGGCCAGCGCGACGGTGACGACGACGCCGGGCCGGCCGATCACCGCGCCGGTGCCGAGGACCAGACCGGTGACGGCTGCGACCGCCGCGGCGAGCAGGTGCATCCGCCGGGCGGCGGCGCGGCTGAGCCGGGCGACCTGCTCGCCCGCCGGCACCCATCGCGTCGCCCCCATGGCGTCACCCTCCCCCGTGCCGGTCACCGCGTCGCGCAGCGCGGCCGCATCGCGGTGGACGCCGTTCGCCGACCGGGGCCGGCTGACGAACGCGTCGAACGGCGGCGGGCTCTGCCGCGGACCAGGCACCGGGACCGGCGGGCCCTGCCGCAAACCCGGCGGCGGGACCGGCGCGCTCTCCCGCCGACCCGACCGCGGAACCGGCGGTGTGCCCTGCCGCGGACCCGGCGGTGTGCCCTGCCGCGGAACCGGCGCGCCCTGCCGCCGACCCGGCCACGGAACCGGCGGCGGGCCCTGCCGCGGACCCGGCGGCGCACTCAGCGGCGGGCTCTGCGGCGGGCTCTGCGGCGGGCTCTGCTCCGGCGGCGGCGAGGCAGCGGCGGCCTCCCGGCGGCCGCGGCGACCCCTCGGTGCCGCGTGTCGGCTCACGCCGGCATCGTGCCAGCCCGGCGGGCCGCGGCAGCCACCCAGCCGGAGATCCGGTCCACCAGCGCCGGGGTCAGGGCGCCCTCGGCATGCCCGAACCCGGCCAGTTCCCAGTAGTCGGCGTCCGGGGCGGCCACCGCCAGCGCCCGGCCGTGCTCCACCCCGAAGTACTGATCCTGATCGCCCTGCACGATCAGCGCCGGGGTCGGCGCGATCCGCCCGGCCACCGCGACCGGCCACTCCGGCGGCACGCTCCAGCCGCCGCCCACCCTGGTCCGCAGCGCCTTCTCGGCCACCCAGCGCCCGGTCGGGGTCTCCAGCAGCCAGTGCACCCGGCGCATCGGCACGGTGTCCCGGATGAACCAGCGCGACGGCGCGCTC
>Ga0207657_10004983_pt1 | contig 13968 bp, 18 predicted proteins | sample KBSC33metaG_FD_184316 | JGI IMG/M metagenome (GOLD analysis project Ga0207657, IMG submission 184316) | Corn rhizosphere microbial communities from Kellogg Biological Station, Michigan, USA - KBS C3-3 metaG (SPAdes) (version 2) | ecosystem: Host-associated > Plants > Roots > Rhizosphere > Soil ... | reverse complement strand
TAACAGGAAAGGCAAAATCTAATGGTTTTTGAGGAAAAGAGCAGCCAGAGTTTGGGTTCATTCCAAACCCTGAGCGATGAGAAAAACGTAGTTTGTCTCATTAGCCGGAGGCGTGTGTAAATGGCTACTAGTAAAGCAACTAGATTTTTTACGGGCTTCATGGCCCTATTGTTTTTAGCAACAGCGTCAGCGCTGACAATTGCTATCGTCGTGCAGGGCATTCGTAACCGCCACGAAAATGATGGTGGCACCAGCACGCCCTCGTCGCAAACATCAACTAATTCAACGAAACAGGAGGCTACTTTGACAGGAACCAAGATGCAAAACTTTACACCACTTACACAACCACTGACAAAGCTGCAGATTACCGACACTAAGGTAGGTACGGGTCAGGAAGTAAAGGCTGGCGATACGGTCACGGCTGACTATGTTGGTGCGCTTGCCAGTACAGGGGTTATATTTGATGCCTCGCAGGACCACGGCGGTCCGCAGAGCTTTCCGCTCAGCGGCGTAATAGCCGGCTGGCAGCAAGGTATACCAGGCATGAAGGTTGGTGGTACTCGTCGCTTGCTTATTCCTTCGGCCTTAGGCTATGGCTCGACTGGCAGTGGCAGCTCAATCCCCCCAAACTCCGACCTTGTCTTTGATGTGACTATTACAAAGATCGGCAAGTAACACCTACAGCTGTATTAAAAAATACTATATATAGTGTGTTGAAATTGACGTAAGCACTATATATAATTATTTTTACAGACGAACCACACCGGTTTTGCCTAAAATACATAACATATAAGCAAGCGAAAAAGAGGGTCAGCTATGCCAAAAAATATAACTATTTACACCACTAACACCTGTGCTTACTGCGCTATGGTCAAGAAGTACCTAGATGCGAAAGGCCAGGGTTACGAAGTAGTTAACCTGGACGAACAGCCACACCGCCAGGCTGAAGCGTTACAGCTTTCTGGTGCACTGACCGTCCCAGTTACCGTTGTCACCAAACAAGATGATGCCAAAGAAGTTATTGTTGGCTACAACTTAGCTAAGCTTGCTCCAGCAATTGCCTAAAACTTATTTTTGCGGCACATTGCTGCGTTGTCAGCCTCAGCCCGCACTCACCGTATTTTAAATACGGCCCGCTTGCGGCCCTCACTGATGCCTTGCACTGCACCGCAGAAAAAAGTTTTTTGTTTGAATATTGTAGAATGGAATGACGAATGGCTGATGTGAAGGAAAATATAGTTGTTTACGGCGCTGAGTGGTGTGCTGACTGCCACCGTGCTAAATATCTGTTTGATAAGCATGATATACAGTACGACTACAAAGACGTTGACAGTGACCCTAAAATCCTCGAGGAAATGCTGGCGCTGGTAGACGGCAAAAACATTATCCCGGTCATTAAGTTCGGTGACGGCACTGTTTTGCAAGAGCCATCAAATGAAGAGCTGCTCAAGACACTCGGCATGCAGGAAGAAAGTCCTATGAAGCAAAGCCACGATGTGGTCATGATTGGTGCTGGCCCAGCTGCCCTTACGGCAGCTATATACACCACTCGCGAAGATATTGACACTGTGCTATTTGAGCGCGGCGTTATAGGTGGTTTAGCGGCAGTTACCGACATGATAGACAACTATCCTGGCTTTCCGAAGGGCATAGAAGGGCTCAACTTAGCAACAGCGTTACAGGAGCAGGCCGAGCGCTTTGGGGCAATTATAGAGCTGGGTGAAGTACTGGCTATACATGATGAAGGCATGTATAACCGCGTGGAAACGACCAGTGGAGACTACTATGCACGGGCAGTGCTGATTGCTACCGGCAGTGATTATAAAAAGATTGGTGTGCCTGGTGAAACCGAGTACTACGGTCGCGGTGTGCACTACTGCGCCACCTGCGACGGTGCATTCTACCGCGACAAGCGCCTGGTCGTAGTCGGTGGCGGTAACAGTGCGGTGCAGGAAGCTATATTCCTGACTCGCTTTGCGACTCATATTGACTTACTAGTGCGCAGCACTATAAAAGCTAGTGATGTGCTGCAGAAAGACCTGGAACAGAAAGTCCAGGAGGGTAAGATAACCGTCCACCTCGGCGTTGCGACTGACGAAATTATCGGTGAAAACAACATGGTTGTGAAGGTAAAGGGTACCAAGGACGGCAAGCCAGTAGAGTTCGAAACCGACGGCGTGTTCGTCTTTGTTGGCCTGCAGCCAAACAATCAATTCCTGAAAGATAGTGGCGTAGAACTAGATGAAATCGGGCTTATTAAGACCAATAACAAACTGGAAACGAATGTACGCGGTGTATTCGCCGCCGGAGATATTCGTTCTGGCGCGACTATGCAAATAGCCAGCGCTGCCGGTGAAGGCGCCACGGCTGCCCTGATGATTCGTGAATACCTCGAAGACCGCACCCACCCCATACAAAATTAAAATGCAGTATAGCCGGGGAAGAAGTCGGTTACCAGGTGATCTTCGGGGATGCCTTGCTTTTTAAGGTCATCCACTAGGGCTTCTATCATTGGTTCTGGACCGGACAAGTAAATAAGCGTATCGTCGCTCGGTTTTTCAAGTCCGACAATCATTTCGGCCGTCAAACGTCCACGTTCGCCGCCCCAGGCTGGAGTTGGCTCGCTGACAACTATTGTGGCATGCACGCCCGCATCGTCCATTTCCTTCTGGAAAACTATTTCGTCCTCGCTCCGTACGCCGTATATGAACTTAATGTCACGCTGCTCACCAGTGTCTGCCAGCCAACGGAACATGCTGCGGAACGGTGTTATGCCAATGCCGCCGGCCACAAAAATAAGCGGTGTTTGGATGAGCTTAGGCAGCACAAAGTCCCCCATAGGTGAGGCCAGGTCAACTTCTGTGCCTGGTTTGAGTTTAAACAAGGCTTTCTTAAAGCTACTGCCGTCATCTGGTGTTTGCTTGGTTGTTATGGCTAGCAGCTCCTCTGTTGGCGAAGCGGAAATAGTGAACCAGCGGCGTGTACCACGGTCGTCCGGGTCTTTATGGTCGAGAGTTAAACGAGTGTACTGTCCAGAGGTGAATTGCACCGGCTGTTCTGGCTGGAAGTAAAACGTACGGATATTGTGTGCTATTGGTTCGCTGTGGTCAAAAACTGCTTTCATAAGTCGCTATTATCTCATTTCTTTTCGAATTTGTCAGGGTAATCGGTTATAACACCCGTGAGCCCTGCTTTAGCCCAGCGTCTGGCTTTTTGGGGATTGTTGAGCGGAAAAGCGGAAAGCTGGTAATTACGGCTCATGGCATGTACAAATCCGCTCCATAGCCACCAAGAAAACATGTTTATGCGTTTGGCACCAAGTTTACGGGCACGATAGCTGGCGCGTACGCCTGACCACATCTCATCCACTACCAGTTCTATTTCCGGTAGCTTTTGCTGCAGTTCTTTAAGAATAACGAAGTCAAATGAAACAAACGAGAAATCTTTGGGCTGCCAGCCTTCATGTAGTAGTTTAGTAATCACCTTAACCACTGGCTGTGTTTCCTCGTGCGGCTTAAGCTCTATCATGACGGGCGCCTTACGGTTGACGGTCCGCAGTGCATCTTCGAGTGTTGTAAGGTCAGGTCTATGCTCGCGGAGTTCTTGTAAAGTGTGCTGCCGAACCAGTAGTTCGGCTCCGCTGGCATCATGCAGGTGGCTATCGTGCACCAGGACGGCGACATCATCTTTAGTTATACGGACATCGCACTCTATTTCATCCACGCCGTGCTCTAGGGCTTTTTCGAAACTAGCGATTGTGTTTTCGGGGGCGAGGCCTTTGGCGCCTCGATGGCCTACAATTTTCATCTGTGAATAGTGTACAATATCACATGAATAAAAGGAGTAGTAATGGCTGATTTTAACCAAGTCTTGGAACCGGGTGACTACCAAAACGGCACTCTTAATACCGTAGTGGAAATTCCGGAAGGTTCGATTTTGAAAGTTGAGTGGGACCGCAAGCGCGCGGCATTTGTATTAGACCGTGTGGAACCTAGCAAGTACCCGAAACCCACGAACTATGGCTTTATACCCCAAACACTCGATGAAGATGGCGACGAGCTCGACACGCTTATAGTTAGCCCGGAACCTATCCCCCATGGCGTATGGCTAGAAGCCACTATTGTAGGTGTTATGAACTTCGAAGATGATGGTGACGCCGACCACAAAATTGTCGTAGTTCCTGCAGACAATCGTGACAATAAGAATGCCATCAAAACACTTGATGACCTTGGTGAAGACTGGAAGGCCAAAGTTGCTGACCACTTTAATCACTACAAAGATGAATATAAGCCAGGCAGCACGAAAGTACTTGGCTGGGGCGATGCCGAAGCTGCAAAAGCGGTCATAAAAGAATCCATAGACCGCTATCAACAAAAGGGCTAATGTGTCCACTGAGCTCGAAAATTACTGGCTCAATAAAAGAAGTAAGTATGCCACGGAGCCTTGGGCGTCGTTGCCCTCCTTATTTGCTCAAACGGCCTTTCCGTATTTTGAGCCTGCGAGCGAATTGCTTGAGTTAGGTGCGGGGTTAGGCCAAGATGGTATATGGTTCGCGGAGCAGGGCATAGAAGTAACGCAAACCGACATAGCCATTGGTGAAATGCTGTCAGTACCCGAAGAACTACAAGTAAAACGTGAACGCATAGACTTGTCCGAGCGACTACCGTACGGTCCAGCTTCTTTTGACGCTGTGTATGCTTGCTTGTCGCTACATTACTTTGACTGGCACCGAACCGAGCAGCTCTTTGATGAGATTTATGACATTCTTCGGCCAGAAGGTGTACTGGCTGTGCTGCTGAATAGCGTGAAAGATCCGGAATATGGCCAAGGTAGGCTAATTGAGGAAGACTATTTTGAAATTGACGGTATTAAAAAGCGCTACTTTGACTTGCCGAGCCTACAAAAGCTCACCCAGCGTTATAGACCGCTGCTTATAGATGACCAAGGTACATCATATAAGGACCAAGCGAAAGGCGTTAGTAACCTAATTCGTTTCATTGGCAAGAAGGCGTAATGGAAAACCGAATAGTCGCTAAAGTAATCGTCGTAAACGAAGCAAATAAACTACTGTTACTTCGTCGTAGTGAAAGCGATGTGCGCCGACCCTTGCAGTGGGATATACCCGGCGGTCACACCGATGGAGGTGAGCTTGCAGATGAAGCTGCGGTACGTGAAACGAAAGAGGAAGCGGGCATAGACCTACAATTGCGCAAATTGCAGTTAGTATATGCGACTTCTGAGGTTGTGAAGGATGGGCTAAACGTAACCTGGTTGTTCTACATAGCTCACGTAAAAAATCCGCAAATTACGCTAAGCTCAGAGCATCAAGAATATGCCTGGAAAACATTCGACGAAACCATTGCTGAAATTGATTACGACCGCCAAAAGAAAGTATTAGAGTACATTCGCGACCATAAATTGTTGTAAGGTGTTGCATATGGGGTGGACACCTTTTATAATTAAGGCATAAGCATTAAAATCAAAATAGTAAAAAGGGGATATAGATGAAAACACGGGTGGCTATAAATGGGTTTGGCCGAATTGGCCGTATTGCGTTTCGAATTGCACATGACCGTACGGACCTCGAAATCGTTGGTATAAACGACTTAACAGACACGCGCACATTAGCGTACTTACTTAGGCACGATAGTAACTATGGGCAGTATCACCACGAGGTTGACTTCGATGAAAAGAACATAATTATCGATGGCAAAAAGATTCCAGTTTCCGCCGAGAAAGACCCAAGTATGCTGCCATGGAAAGACCTGGATGTAGATATAGTTATAGAATCGACTGGGCGCTTTACAAAAGGTGAAGACGCTCGCTTGCACGTTAAGGCTGGTGCAAAACGAGTTATTATATCCGCCCCTACTAAGAGTGACGATGTCGACACGGTTGTTCTTGGTGCGAACGACGACAGGCTCAAAACTTGTGGTGACGTAGTTAGCAATGCTAGCTGTACCACGAACAGTATAGCGGCGATTATGGATATAATGGACCGCGAATTTGGCGTTGAAAAGGCAATGTTAACTACTGTGCACAGTGATACGGCTAGCCAAACGCTTACCGACAGTCCAGCAAAGGACCTGCGCGAAGGCCGCGCTGCTCCGCAAAACATTGTACCTACCAGCACCGGTGCCGCTATAGCAGTGGCTTTGACTGTACCGAGCCTCAAAGGTAAGTTTGATGGTTTGAGTGTGCGGGTGCCGACTCCGGTTGTTTCATTGAGTGATGTAACCATGCTGCTCAAAAAATCTACAACAAAGGAAGACATCAACAAAGTACTCGTGGCTGCTTCAAAAGAACCATACTACCAAGGTATTGTTGCCGTCAGTGACGAGCCCCTCGTGAGTAGTGACTATATCGGAAATAGTAACTCAGGTATCGTGGACTTGGAGCTAACAAACGTCGTTGACGGTACGCTCGCAAAAGTCGTGGTGTGGTACGACAACGAATGGGGTTACAGCAATCGCCTTGTAGAACTAGTAGCTGACACCGGCCGCTTGCTGCACGCCCAAGAAAAATAGGAGTAGCAATGCAAGTATTTGTCGGTGCTGACCATAACGGATACGAATACAAACGGCAAATAACCGACTTCCTTACTCGTAGCGGTCATGAAGTGATTGATGAAGGCGATGTATCCCGCGACCCACAGGATGACTTTCCGCAATTTGCTGGTCGTGCAGTAAACGCCTTGCTAGATAGCAAAGACCCAGACGCGAAATGCATACTTATATGTGGAAGTGGGCAGGGTATGTGTATGGCCGCCAACCGATTTAAGGGTATACGTGCTAGTTTGTGCTGGAATGTATCGGAAGCGCGAGCAGCCCGCAATGACGACGACAGCAATGTACTTTGTCTGAGTTCGCGCTACACGAATCTCAAAGATGCCGAGGCTATAATTATGACCTGGCTTGCTACGCCATTTGCTGGCGCTGAGCGCTTCAAACGCCGCATAACTGAACTTGATCAGTTAGGATAGTAATGGTCAGTATAGTTCCGACTATAACCGCCAGCGAGCCGCATGCTTACCGTGAGCAGATGGAGCGCATAGAGCCGTTTGCACATCGCATTCATATAGATGTTTCAGATGGTGTTTTGGCACCGCGTAAGCTGATAGAACTTGACAAGCTGTGGTGGAACGGCAACATGTTGGCTGATTTACATATGATGTACCAGCAGCCGTTTGAACATACCGAGCTCATAGTGGCATTGCATCCGACACTAGTGATAGTTCACGCGGAAGCCCTGGGCGACTTCTTTTCATTTGCCTACCAAATGCATTTGCACGGTATAGAAATCGGGGTGGCGCTGCTGCCAGACACTCCAGTTAGCAAAATAAAATCAGCGCTCGGCAACATTGACCATGTGCTTATATTTTCGGGCAATCTCGGTTACCAAGGAGGAAGTGAGGCCGACCTTTCATTGCTCGAAAAAGTGAAGCAGATTCGCGAGCTAAGGCCCACTATAGAAATCGGCTGGGACGGCGGCGTGAATGATGGTCATGCTCGTCAGCTAGCCGAAGCCGGTGTTGATGTACTGAATACTGGTGGTTTTGTGCATCACGCCGAGAACCCAGGTGACGCTTATGCTAAACTGAAAGCAGCAGTAGATGGCTTATAAAATGAAAAAATTACCTATAGAACGGCTGGAAGTGATAGCGAATGACATCCGTGAGGACATCATACGCATGCTCGAGCACGCCGGCAGTGGGCACAGTGCGGGCCCATTAGGCCTGGCCGACATATTCACGGCGCTGTACTTCGACATTATGAAACACGACCCGAAAAAGCCCGATTGGAGCGAACGCGACATATTACTGCAGTCTAACGGTCACTGTGTGCCGGTGCGTTATGCAGCTATGGCCCACGCTGGTTACTTTGACCGCAAGGAACTCATGACGCTGCGCCAACTGGGTTCGCGTTTGCAGGGTCATCCAGAACGAGAAAAGTTACCAGGCTTAGAGAACACGAGCGGTCCACTCGGTTGCGGACTGAGCCAAGCTGCCGGTATGGCACTGGCGCTGCGTATGAATAATGAATTAACTCGTCGTGTCTTCGTTGTAATGGGTGATGGCGAACTCGACGAAGGTAATGTCTGGGAAGCAGCAATGCTGGTTGGCAAATACAAGCTGAATAACATTACGGCGCTTATAGACCGCAATAATATCCAGATTGACGGTCCCACTGAAACCGTAATGCCGCTTGAAGACTTGCGTGGTAAATGGGAAAGCTTTGGCTGGCACGTGTTAGAAACTGACGGCAATAATATAGAAGCAGTCATGGACACTTACGCAATGGCGCACGCCATTGTCGAAAAACCGGTGATGATAATCGCACACACCGTACCAGGCAAAGGCGTGGACTTTATGGAAAATGATTTCCACTGGCACGGCAGCCCACCCAACCACGAACAAGCTATAAAAGCCCTGCACGAACTCCGCACCCTAGGCGGCAAAATTCGGAGCGAACACGAATGAGAGAAACACATATTCTTGAAACCCATAAAGAGCTTGAAAGCGAGCCGATTCGTAAAGGTTTTGGGCGGGGGCTTTTGTATGCTGGGAGGAATGATGTGAATGTGGTGGCGGCTTGCGCTGACCTGACCGATAGTACGCAGATGAGCTTATTTAAGGCAGAGTTTCCGGATAGGTTCATTGAAATCGGCGTAGCCGAGCAGAACCTAGTTACGGTTGGTTCCGGTATGGCTGCTATGGGTAAGATACCATTTGTAAGCAGTTATGCAGCCTTCAGCCCCGGGCGCAACTGGGAGCAGATACGCACTACGATATGCTTAAACAATCAGCCGGTAAAGGTGGTTGGGTCGCACGCTGGTGTAAGTGTGGGGCCAGATGGCGCGACACACCAAATGCTGGAAGATATAGCGCTGATGCGGGTACTGCCAAATATGGTGGTGATAGCTCCGTGCGACAGTGTAGAAGCCGAAAAGGCAACAATGGCAATGGCACTCGATAAGCGCCCGAACTACTTGCGGCTCGCACGCGAAGCGACACCGATAATCACCACTAAAGATACGCCATTTGAAATCGGCAAAGCCTATGTATTTGAATCAGGCGCGGATGTTAGCATCATTGCGACGGGGACGATGACCTACCACGCTTTGGTAGCGGCCGATAAACTCTACAAAGATGGTATTGAAGCTGAAGTCATTCATGTACCCACCATTAAACCGTTGGATGCTGAAACTATACTTAAAAGCGTTCGTAAAACAGGTGCGGTGGTTACGGCAGAGGAAGGCCAAATAGTTGGTGGCCTTGGTGGTGCAATTGCGGAGCTTTTAGCCGAAAACCATCCTGTGCCCATGAAGCGCATTGGTATGCAAGACCGCTTTGGCGAATCGGGCCAACCAAATGAGCTCATGGAGCACTTTGGCTTGGATGCCAAGCATATACGCTTGGCCGCACATGCAGTGATAGATAAAAAGTAGACTAGATTTCAGTAATTAGATTTCGAAGATTGGTCGGGTTGGTAACGACTTCGTCGCGTGAAATGTCGGTCGTAACTTTTATGCGTTGTTCACGGAATTTTTTAAGCGTATAAATACCGAGTATCTTTGCTGTTGACTCAGTACGCTCGAGGTACTCAATAAGGTGTTTGGCACCTTTGGCTTCATTTTTTGGTTCTAGGCCGTCAGATACTATAACTAAGTCAGGCTTTTTGCCATTGTTGTTTTCGAAATCAATCAACTTTATGGCTTCTTGAAGAGATGTCGCTTCAGCAGTCAGGTGAAAGAGGGAGCCTTCCAGCGCCTTTTTAACCCACAATCGCATAAAGTCACTTGGCTCACATAGTAAGATGTTGGCCCGCTCCATTAACAACAAGTATGAATCCATGGCTTCTTTTTGCAAGCATTAGCATTTATACTAAATGTGATATGCCTCTCACTCTCCAACAAATGCGGCGAAATTGCCAGATTGCCCGCGAACGTATGGCGCAAGCCCGCGCCGAACACTGGGCGTTCGGTGCCTTTAACCTTGATGATGAAGCAACACTTAAGGCTGTGGTGCAAGCGGCAGCTAAGAAGCAGGCACCAGTGCTCGTAGAAGTAAGCCAAGGTGAAGTTGATGACATTGGCCTGTACAACGTTCGTGATATGGTCGACAACTTTAAGGCGCAGTACGGCGTAGAAATATACATTAACCTCGACCACAGCCCAACGGTAGATGCTGCTATGGACGGTATAGAAGCTGGTTTTGAGTTTATACATATAGACATTAGCCAGGCCAACCACGACGCGACCGATGAAGATATCATTGCTGCTACCAAGCAGGTAGTTGAATATGCCAGACTGACTGGAGCTATGGTCGAAAGTGAGCCGCATTACTTTGGTGGTAGTTCTAACGTGCATAACGAAAAGATTGACTATGAAGACATCAAAAAAACATTTAGCACACCCGAGGGTGCACGTGCCTTTGTTGAAGCAACAGGCATTGACACATTTGCCGCTGCTGTTGGGAACTTGCATGGTAAGTATCCAGTACCCAAAAAGTTAGATTTGGATCTTTTGCAGCAGATTCGTGGCGCCATCGACTGCAATATAAGCTTGCATGGTGGCAGTGACACGCCTGGGCACTATTTCCGTGATGCTGTGAAGATAGGCGTAACAAAAGTAAACATTAACAGTGATATGCGCTTTGCGTACCGCACTACGCTTGAAACAATTTTGCGTGAACACCCGGAGGAATATTCAGTCGCTAAGCTCATAAGCAAAGATGTAGTTTCTGCTGTACAGCGGGTGGTGGAAAATAAGATAGATGACTTTAACAGTGCCGGCAAGGCTGTGGTACACTAGGCACAAGAATCAAGATGAAACAGAAAGGGTGGGATGGCCAATAAACCTGACGTCGTAAGCATAGGTGACATCGTAACTGATGCGTTTATAAAACTGTTTGATAGTTACGAACATACTTATGAAAACGAACATGGTAAGTGGCTAGCGGTGCCCTTTGGTACTAAAATTCCTTTTGACCACGCTGAAATCGTAGAAGCTGTGGGTAATGCCAGCAACGCGGCGGTTTGTTTTGCCCGCTTAGGGTTAGAAAGTGCGTTTGTAACGAATGTCGGTGCCGATGCGCACGGCCGCGATATGATAAAAGCGCTCGACAAAAACAAGGTAGACACCCGCTTTGTGCGTATAAACCCAGGCAAAAAGAGCAACTACCACTATGTGCTGTGGTTTCGCGATGAACGCACCATACTCATAAAGCACGAAGAGTACGACTACCACTGGCCGCACCTCAGGCCGGCCGAAACTCCAAAATGGGTCTACTTTAGCTCTATAAGCGAGCACGCCATAGAGTATCACGACCAAGTAGCCGACTGGCTCGATGAAAACCCGGACGTTAAGCTAGCCTTCCAACCGGGTACGTTCCAAATGGAAGCTGGTACCGAGCGTTTGCAGCGTATTTACAAGCGAAGCGAAGTACTTATATTGAATCGCGAGGAGGCCACGAGCGTAGGTGGCGGCAATCACGAAGATATACATGACCTCTTTAATCACTTACATGCCCTTGGACCCAAGATAGTCGTTATAACCGATGGCCCTAACGGGGCGTATGCCTCTAACGGCGATGAGCGCTTCCAAATGCCACTGTATCCAGACCCGGCTCCGCCGGTCGACCGTACTGGCGCTGGCGACGCTTTTGCTAGTACTTTTGTGGCTGCGCTTATAAAGGGCAACACCATAGAAGGTGCTTTGCAGTGGGCGCCCATAAACTCTATGAGTGTCGTACAGAAGGTTGGAGCGCAAGCTGGCCTGCTAAAAGAGAAAGAACTGGAAGATTTCCTGCGCAAGTCACCTGATTGGTATCGTCCAAGCAGGATGCAATAGCTATTTATTCCATAACACGGTTATGGTAATCTAAGCGTAAGGACTACATATGCTTCGGCAAGATAAAAACTGGGGTAAAGCACAATGACACGCGTCTTATCTGAACTGTTAGGCGTGCCTGGACTCGAGTTCCATCGCAGCCTTATGGCTATAGAAAACGCTCAAGGGCGACCTTCACAGGACATACGCTTGTCTACAGAGCTGCAGCAAGCCGCCAAAAGCAAACTGAGACTGCTTGGCCTCGATGCCGACGATACGACTGCGGAAGAGCTTTTTCACGCACTGCAGCAGCGTATAAAAGCCGATGATGCCCGGCTCGAAAAACGCCTGCGCACACTGGCGGCTAGACATGTTTCGGCCGAAGGTAAGGTTGAAGATGGAATCGTGCAAGCTCTCAAAAGTCTACCTGTTACAAACGAATGCTATGCCCTTAAGGCAAGTGTGGTGCGCAGCCTACTTAAAAAGCAGCCTCCTAAACGGGCTATGAAGCAACTCGGCTATCGCTCGCTCGAATCTATGCTTAAGCACGAACCAGTACCTAGCATGCTAGCTGCAGCCTGGCTAACTGAGAGCGCTACGTGGCGCAAAACATTCGTAGAGCGCTACAAGAGCCTGAAACCTCGTGACTTTGAAATGCGCACTGTAGCCTTCCTAACTCCTAAGAGCAAAGGCTGGGATAAACTGGCCCAAAAGGTCATAGCTGAACGAAAGCATAGCCTCATAAGTTTTAAAGAGCTTGGAGCTATAGTCCTTTTGCCGTTGCCCTCCGATAAGCCCGCTGGCTCGACGACTGTCGTGACTGCACTTAGCCTGCAATCTCTTAATGATATCCGGGCTGCGAGTACACTTTTAAAGCTTTCACAAGTAAGAGGTGATTTTGGCAAGGTTGTGCAAACAATTGTCCAGGATGAACCGTATTTGCAAGCGCACGTACTGGACCAGCCAGTCCCATGGCATATAGTGCAACGCTTTTATGCACGCTTTAAACACCTGTTTAACGAAACCTTGTTTGAGCCGCATTTACAAGTTGAAGACATGAGCTGGCATTCTGTAGAAAAGATTCTAGCTCATTTGGAACCGAGTTTTGATTTCTGGCACCATACTTCTCATCTGGGTTACAGCCATAAAGGCCAACCGGTTTCACTGAATGTGCTTGATGCTGCTCTTAACTACTGTAACAATCTGCCGTTTGCTCAGCGAATTGTTCATTATGGCCGTAGTTCGCTATGGAATGAGTTAGTGCTGCGCTATCTACAGCCTGAAACAGTTGAACAAGCGGTGGCAAGTGAACTCCAGCCAGAACTCGCGCAAGAGGAAATGTTAGTATAAGTATGAATAAGAGGAGTGGGATGTATCAGATTTGTGTTTCGGGCGCCGCGCATGGCGATAGTGTAGAAGAGGGTAAAGAACTGGCACGTGCGCTTGGCACGGCTATAGCCAAGGCGGGGCACAGCCTTCTCACAGGCGCGACTATTGGCTTGCCTAACTATGCCGCTGAGGCTTATAAGGCAGCCGGTGGCACTATGAGCGTTGGCATAAGTCCTGGTAGCAGCAAGATAGAGCACGTTATGAAGTATCGCCTGCCCACGGCAGCCTACGACACCATTCTGTATACAGGCTTGCACTATATTGGTCGCGACACGCTGCTCATAACTTCAAGCGATGCAGTAGTCAGCATTGGCGGTCGCATAGGTACGCTACACGAATTCACCATAGCAATGGAAAGCGAAACACCCATTGGCTTCCTGCAAGGAGCAGGCGGTATAAGCGAAGAAATCCAGCACATCTTGGCCATGGCACATCCGTTGCGTCAACATGAAAAAATAGTCTTTAGCGAAACGGCCGACGAACTCGTAGCCGAACTCACAAAGTACCTTGACGAAGATCACAAAAAGTACCACAATCTGTACTAATAACAACCATAAGCAGGATGGGCCTTATGCCTCACAAAATAAACCAGAAAGGTTTCGCTGCAGTCGAAGCTGTATTGATAGTTATAGTTATTGCACTCGTAGGTGGCTCAGGGTACTTTGTTTGGAAAGCGCAAAAGGTCGTTAATACTACCTATAGTAATGCCAGCAAAGTCGCCCAAAGTACACCAGAAAAAGTAACTAAGAA
>Ga0207657_10004982_pt1 | contig 13969 bp, 13 predicted proteins | sample KBSC33metaG_FD_184316 | JGI IMG/M metagenome (GOLD analysis project Ga0207657, IMG submission 184316) | Corn rhizosphere microbial communities from Kellogg Biological Station, Michigan, USA - KBS C3-3 metaG (SPAdes) (version 2) | ecosystem: Host-associated > Plants > Roots > Rhizosphere > Soil ... | reverse complement strand
CCTGTGCGTGGACCACACGCGGCATCGCCACACCGACTCCGACTGCGAGGAGAAGGGTGGAGAGCCGCGCGAAGCTACGGCGTCGGCGCACTGTTCAATCGCGTGAAATAATCCAGGATGGCGCGCCGCTCGTCAGCCGGCAGGCCGCGCAGCTCCTCCCACCTTGGCGGTGGGAAACGCACAGCCGCCTTGCTCTGCACGGTGCCTGTCGGCGTGAAGGTCTCATCCCCCTTCGCCGATGTCGCCTCCCGCTTGCCCGTATCCTCGCGATCTTCCTTCTCGAGCGAACGACCGGCGTCGAGCAACCGGCGGAAGAGTTGCTGCTGCCGGGCGATCGTGCCGGCGTCCAGTCGTCCCCCGTCCAGCGCCTCAGCCAGTCGCCTCGCCTCCTGCGCGAGCTGCGCCGCCTTGTCTCCGCCGGCGCCGTCACCTGCCTCCTCCAGCCGATCAGCGACGCTACGCTGCTGGTGTGCGAGGGCCCTGGCCAGCGACTGCGCCGAGGGCGATCCCCCGGGCATGGCGAACAGCGACTGCGCCTGTGAGTTGATCTGCCCCTGCTGCTGCGCCGCCTGCTGCAGTTGCTGCAACATTTCACCGAAGCCCGAGGCACTGTTCGCGGCGTTCGTCCGTTCGCGATCGCGCGCCAGCGCCGCGGCTGCACGGGTCAATGCATCCGCCGCATCCCCGAGCGCGCCCGCCTGCTGGGTGCCGCTCGCCTGCGGCTGCGCCACGCTCCGGGTTGCGTCCGAGACCTTCTGCTTCGCGTCCTGCACTGCGCGCTGCGAGCGCGGCGAGAGGAGCGCGCTCTTTCGGCCCGCATCGTCGAGCTTCCGACTCGCGCGATCGACGCCCTGCTCCACGGCGCTCTGTGCGCCCCGACGATCGTCGCTCTTCGCGCCACTCCGCGCCTGTTGCTCGAGCGCGCGCTCCTGTCGGGCAAGCTGGAGCATCTCCTGCACTCCCTGATCGAGCGCGGAGGTCAGCTCCTGCTTCCATTCCTTCACCTGTGCGGCCCTCGCGTCCTGCATCGCCTGCGCGGCCTGCTCCATTTCCTTGGCTGCGTCGCGTGCCTGCTGGCTTCCGCTCCCGTCCGCCTTCATCGATTGCGCGGCACGGCGCATCGACGAGTCGGAGTTCGCGGCATGTTCTGCCGCCTTCGCCGCGCGCGTTGCTCCGGACTCGGCGCGGCTCTTTTCCAGCCGCGTCTGCAAGTCCGACATGGCATCGCGCAGCTGCTCAGACTGCGCCGCCAGCTTGCCGGCCTGATCCGACCGATCCCTGGCGCTCGCGTCGTTCCGTGCCGCAGAATCGGCAAACGAGCGCTCCCTGGCGGCGAGATCGCGTGCCTGATCGCCGAGCGTCTGCATGGCTCCTTCGGCGGCGGCACGCTCCAGCATTTCGGCGCTGCGCTCGAGCTGCTCCCGAAGCTGCTGCTGCATCCGCGCCAGGTCACGCAAGGCATCGCGGGCCTGTTGGCCGTCCTGCTGCTGCGACGCGTTCTCGAGCTTCTGCATCTGGGCCATCATCTCCGGCGTCAGCGCCTGCCTGAGCAGCGACTGGGCTTCGGCGAGTTGCCGCTGGAGCGCACTGTCCAACGCGCCGGCCGCACGCAGCTGCTGCTCGAGCTGCTTCGTGGCCTCGCGCAGCTTCTCCACCCGCTCGGTTATCGCGCGCTGCTCCTGCGCGAGCGCGCGCGCTTTCTCGGCCGCCTCGTAGCTCATGTTGCCCTGCTGCTGGGCGCTGCGTGCCGATGCGCCGCTCTCCTGGCCCGTGGCCGAGCTGCTGGAGCGAGCCTGCGCGCGAGATGCTTCGTCGGTGCGCTGCGCGAGGGCCTGTTGAGCGCTCACGGCGGCACGTGCCGCCTGGACGGCGGAGTCGCCGAGGGCGCGCGCACTGGCGCGGATCTCGTCGCGCGTGGCGCGCCGCACGACGATTTCGCGACTCGTCCCGACCTGCGCCCACGGCGAGGCATCAATGGCTTCGGCGCGCACGCGGACCGCGTCGCCGCCGGCGAGCCCGATCGCGCCAAGCTTCAAAGGTGCGGCTCCGGCCCAGGCAATGCCCACGGCACCGGCCACCGCTTGCGTGTAGCTCTGCTCGCCCCGCGTGATGCGCAGTCGAACGACGGCGATACCGTGATCGTCCGACGCGCCGATGCCGAGGGCTGTGCTGTCTCCCGCGACGAGCAGCGTGTCACTCGTCGGCGAAGTGATCTCCACGCGCGGAGCAGAATCGGCCAGCACCTCGAGCTCGAGCGCCGGCGGCAGGTCAGGCACCTTTCCGTCCACACCGCGTGCCACCCACTCCAGGCGCAGCGACCGCGCGGCAACGAGACGACCCTGGAAGCGGTGACCGTTCGCCGCGAGGTCGTGCGTCTCGCCGCTGCCGGTGAGTTGAACGGCGGAGAGCGGCACTGACGCGCGGCCGCTGATCGAGAGCAGCGTCCCGCGCGGAAGGCGCAGCGGCTCGCCGACTGGGAGCGTCTCCGCGGGACGACCGAGGTACGACGGATAGCTCGCGCGCAGCACGACGGCTCCGACGAACGGCCGATCGGCCGCGCGCACGACGACGCTGTCGCTCGTTGCCCTTCCATCGGTCGCGACCAATCGTACGTCGCCGCGCAGCGCATCCATCGTCCAGCGCGCATCACCAGTTGCCGCATCCACGGCCAGCGTGTCGTCGCGCCACGCCTCGCCGGTCTGGCGCACGGCGAGAATCACCCGGCGTCGTCCCGGCGCATGCACGCGCACGCGAAGCGGCGAGCCACGCAGCAGCTCAGCCGGCGCGTCGTCGATGCGCGGCCGCTCGAGCAACGCACCACGCCACGCATCCATCGGACGCATGACCGCCCGCAGACCATCGCCGAACAGTGGCGTCGCGCTGGCGAGCGCCAACGCCCCGGCCCCTGCCACGCCCGCAGCAATGGCCGCGCGGCGCGAGCTCGCGCGCCGCATCGCCGGCGCCAGCGGCCCGGATGGTGGCAACTCACCGAGCGTCATTCCGGCCGCGCGCGACGCGAGAGCGCCGCGCCCCTCCAGCTCGACGACGCCGACGAGCTGCCCGCGCCGCAGCCCCTGCTCATTCTCGATGGCACGCGCGACGCGCAACTGCGTCGCTTCACGAGCCAGGCGCGTCCGCGTTCGCACCGCCAGCCAGCCCAGCAGCGCGACCAGGACAAGCCAGATGACGAATGGCACGCCCCGTGGCAGGGCGAGCCATCGCGCGCCGCCGAGCAGCACTGCTCCGAGCCCGACGCCGAGCGCCACGACCCCGAGCGCGAGCAATCCGGCGGCGAGCAGTTCGGCGCGACGCAGGCGCTGGCGCTCACGCTCCACGAGGTGACCGATCGTCATGGCACCGGCCGGCTCGTGACGGCGTAGACGAACAGGTTCACGCCCATTCGCAGCGCGGCCTCGTGAAGTGCCGGCGGATCGTGGTACGTGTTCGTGTCCTCCCACCCATTGCCGAGATCACTGGAGTAGGAGTAGTAGACGGCGAGTCGATCCCCGAGGAAGATGCCGAACCCGCGAGCCGGCTTGCCGTCGTGCTCGTGGATCTTCGGGATACCCTTGGGGAAGTCGTAGACCAGGTGGTAGATCGGGTGTGACAGCGGCACGTCCACCAGCTCGCGATCCGGGAACACGCGCTTGATCTCGCGACGGAAGCTTTCGTCGAGCCCGTAATTGTCATCGGCGTGGAGGAAGCCGCCGCGCTCGAGATACTCGCGAAGGCGCTTCACCTCGTCGTCGCTGAACTTCACGTTGCCGTGGCCGGTCATGTGGAGGAAGGGATAGTCCCACAGCCGGTCATCCATCAGCGTGACTCGCGCTTCGGTCGCCTCGACGGGCAACGCCGTACGCTCACGAATGGCCGCGAGCAGGTTCGGCAGGCTCGACGGATTGGCGTACCAGTCGCCGCCGCCATCGTACTGCAGTCGAGCGATGGTGAGGCGCGGTGCCTGACGTGCGGCGCCTACCGGCACCATCAGCGCGCCGGCAATGACAACGCCGCGGAACCAGCGAAATACCTGCCCCTTCACCGTCACTCCGTGGCGATGCGGTAGGCGAGATTGCGTGATGCTCCCAGCTCGGCGACGAGCGCCGACGCGACGTCGCGCGCACTGCGTCCCTGGGCGCGCAACGCGGAAGCACGCTCGCGCAGCTCTGCTTCGCTGGCCGCCTGGGGCTCGGCAGCACCGGCAATGACGATCACGACTTCTCCGCGAGGAGGGGCATCGTCATAATACGCCGCCAGTTCGACAAGCGTTCCCCGCTTTACCTCCTCGAACTGCTTGGTCAGCTCGCGCGCCACCGCCCCCTGCCGCGCGCCGGCTCCCGCGTCAGCGAGCTCGGCCAGGGTACCAGCCACTCGTGCAGGCGCTTCGTAGATCACCGCTGTGTGCCGGACGGCCACGATCTCGTCGATCGCGGTGGACCGCTCCCGACCGCGACGAGCGAGAAACCCGAAGAAGGTGAATCGCTCCGCATCCAGTCCCGCCGCCACCAGCGCCGACAGCAGCGCTGACGCCCCCGGTACCGGCGATACGCGAACGCCGGCATCGACCGCCGCGCGCACGAGGCGCGCGCCGGGGTCGGAGAGCAGGGGCGTCCCGGCATCCGACACGAGCGCCAGGTTTTCGCCGGCAAGCAGTCGCGCCACGAGGCCCGGCGTCGTCTTCGCCTCGTTGTGCTCGTGGTAGGCCACGAGCGGCGTCGTCACGCCGTAGCGCTGCAGCAGGTGCACGGTGTGGCGGGTGTCCTCGGCGAGGACGGCGCTCACGCCGCCCAGCGTCTCCACCGCACGGAAAGAAAAATCCCCCATGTTTCCGATGGGGGTGCTGACGATGAACAGGGTGCCCGGCCCGACCGATGAGTCACTCACGACGCCGCCCACGCGATCCGCTCATACAGGCCCGCACTCTGGAAGAGATGTCGTCGCTCGTGCATCAACTCCTTGAGCATCGTCGCACTCTGCTCGCCATGCTGGTCACCGGCCGTCCAGAGCAGCTCGTTGATCAGCGCGGCGACGCCGAGCGTGAGCGCGTCGGCATCGGCGACGACGGGCCGATGCGGCCGGCCACTGAAGCTGATTCCCTCGAGAGACGGATGCGCGGCGAGCAGTGCCTGGCGCGCGTGCTCGGCGATTGCCGGCGCACTCTCCCGCCCCTCGCTGGCCAGGCGCAGCACGAGCGACGTGGTGAGGTCGCGATACGCCTGCACCAGCGCAGCAGGGGCCTGAATGGGAAGAGGAGCCGGCGGTCCCCAGCGGCGCACCGAGATGCGCAGCGCCCGGCGCTCCGGCGCGAACAGTCGCTCCACTCGCTCGATCAGCGTGCCCGACTGCATTCCCGCGAGGTAGGCGCGCTCCACCACGCCATTCTGGAACAGGAGGTAGTTCACCACGCCGTCCGGCGCGATCTCCACCAGTCCGTCGAAGGTGGACGCCATGAGGTACGGGAAGAGCGCGGCCGGATCGCTCGACCGGAGCTCCACCGGCCACGGCTCCGGCGCGACCGTCTGCGACGCGTACATGCAGGCGAGCTGCTCGTCGTCCGCCTCGTGGAAGCAGATCTCTCCGTACTCCGGCTCAGGCGGGAGCTTGTCCACCGCGGGTCCGATGGCGACCGGCCGGAAGGTTTGCCCATCGAACTGGCAGGCGTTCACCAGCTCACCGCGCTGCAGATAGAGCACGATGAACTCTTCCGGCAGCCAGATCGCCACATAGCCGGACACGCGTGCGCCGCGATCGCGCTTGGCGTCGCTGAGCAGGTTCTTCAGGTGCACGTAGGCCAGGCGGGTGCGCGGCAGGAGCACGCGCGTGAACGGATACCGCAGGCCGGCGACAGTCGCGGGCATCAGGAAACGAAAGGGGCCGGGACGACGATCGTCGTCCCGGCCCGAAATGTGTGACGCGCGCCGTTAACCGGCAACGGGAATTTCCGTCCGCTACGCGCTCAGGCGGCGTGCTGCTTGAACTTGGCCTCGATGGTCTGGCGCGGCACCGCACCGACGATCTGGTCCACCACCTTGCCGTCCTTGAAGAAGAGCAGCATCGGGATGGAGCGGACGTTGAACCGCGTCGCGGTCTTGATGTTGGCGTCCACGTCCAGCTTGGTCACCTTCACCTTGTCCTTGTACTCGGCGGCCAGCTGGTCGAGCACGGGCGCGATCATGCGGCAGGGGCCGCACCAGGTCGCCCAGAAATCCACCACCGTCAGCTTGTCGTTCTTCTCGACTTCCGTCTCGAAGTCCGCATCCGTCACCGCAGTCGCGTTCGACATCGTTCCTGCACTCTCCCGGCGGGCCCCGCGGCTCCGCCTCTGGAATTAGAATTCAGCGCTGGCGCTCACCCTACCAACGCCCCTGTCATGACCGAAGTTCCTCATCGCGATGGCCCGCGGCCCCCGCGTATCGCTCACGTCGGGATCGCGGTGCGCGCGCTCGACGAGATCCTGCCCTTCTACCGCGACGTCCTCGGGATGCCGGAAGTGCCCCTGGACGACGCCGACGGCGCCCGCATTGCCGGCCTCGCTGCCGGCGACTCGCTGGTCGAGCTCCTCGAGGGCCAGTCGCCGGAGAGTCCGATCGGCAAGTTCGTCGCCAGACGGGGGCCCGGCATCCATCATATCTGCTTCGAGGTCGACGACCTCGACGGCACCCTCGAGCGCTGTCGCGACGCCGGCATCCGCCTCATCGACGAAACGCCGCGCATCGGCGCCGAAGGGAAACGTATCGCGTTCCTCCATCCAAGCGCCACGGCGGGCGTCCTCGTCGAGCTCAGCGAGGCGTAATCGGCAGCGCTACTTCTCGCCGCGCTTCTCGGCGCACAGATCACGCAGCGCCTCCAGCTCGGCGCTCCGTACATACCAGCGCGAACCGTCGGTGGCCATGTTGAAGTTCGCCGTGCGGGACAGCCTGCCCTTGGTGAGCTCCACGGCGAGCACGCGCTCGTCATTCACGGCGGGCGATTCGCTCACGATGCGATATTTGTCGTGACGCAGATAGCACATCATGATGATCTCGCGCTTCTCGATCTCCTCGCGGCCCATCTTGCCGCTGGCGCGCACGGAGCCGTCCTTGTCGCCCCACACCCCACTCATCGCCTGGAGGTCGGTGGCATTCGCGGCCGCGAGGAAGGTCGTCAGCGCCTGGCGCGGCGTCTGCTGACCCGCGGTAGTCGTCGGCGTAGGCGCCGGAGTGGCAGGAATGGTAGTGGTGCGGGTGGTGCAGGCCCCAACGGCCACGAGCAATCCAATCAGCAGCTTGCGCACGCGTTCACTCCTCGAGTCTGGTGGCATACCTTAACGATCTCGTTCTTTCTCCGGCAACCGCCTTCCAACCATGCGGCAACGGCTCTACATCAACATCGACCACATCGCCACGGTCCGACAGGCTCGTCGTGGCGCAGAACCAGCGCCGGTGGACGCGGTAGCCATCTGCGAACGTGCCGGCGCCGACGGCATCACCGCGCATCTGCGCGAGGATCGGCGGCACATCCAGGACGCCGATATCGAAGCTATCGCGCGCGCCGTGACGACGGACTTCAATCTCGAGATGGCCTGCACCCCCGAGATGGTGCGCCTCGCCGAGCGTCTCCGGCCACACGAGGTGACTCTCGTACCCGAGCGGCGCGAGGAAGTCACCACCGAGGGTGGCCTCGCCGTCGCCGCCGGAGCGAAGACCCTGCAACCGGCTCTCGCGCGACTTCACGCTGCCGGCATCCGCACCAGCCTCTTCATCGATCCTGATCCGGAGAGCATTACCCGCGCCCGCGAGCTTGGTGCCGACGCCATCGAGCTGCACACCGGGACGTACGCCCATTCCCCTGGCGAAGGAGCGGCGCTGGAGGCGCTCCGCGACGGTGCGCGGCTGGCCGCGTCGCTCGGCCTCGCCGTGCACGCCGGTCATGGCCTCACCACCGCCAACGTCGGACCGGTCGCGGCGATTCCGGAGGTACAGGAGCTCAACATCGGCCACCACGTGATCTCCCGCGCCATCTTCGTCGGGCTCGACGCCGCGGTGCGCGAGCTTCGCGCCGCAATGGACGCCGCTCGCCGCGCGCCCTAACTTCGTCGCACGCCCATCGACCTCTCCTTCACCAGACTGCAGCGGGCATGACCGCGCCTGTCGGCTTCCTCGACTTCTTCGTGCTCGAGGCCAGCGATTACATCGAGCAGCTCGACGCCCTCCTTCAGGGGAGCGCCGGCGGCCAGCCCGATGCCGACGCCCTCCAGCGGACCGCGCGCTCGCTGCGCGGCAGCGCGACGATGGCCAAGCTCTCGGCGTTCGCGCAGATGTCGGCCGGCATGGAGCGGGTGGGCCGCGCCCTCCGCGAGGGAGCGCTCGGGTGGGACCCTGCACTGCGCGGCGTGCTCGTCGCCACGGTAGACGACTGCAAGCTGCTTCTGCGCAACGTCCGCAACTGGTCGCCGTCCGACGACGCTCGCGCGCAGGCGCGAATCGACGAGCTGATTCGACACGCCCCCCTTCGACCGGCCACGCCGCTCGCGAGCTCCACGACCGCGGGGCACGACAGCTACCTCGCCACCGAGGCGTCCAACATCGGCGCCGGGCTCGAGCTCCTTGCCACGCGCCCCTCCGACCGCGACGCCGCCGCCAATGTGCTGCGCCGCGTACGCGCACTGCGCGGCATCGCGAGCGTGAAGGACCATCCCGCGCTCGCCGACGTGCTCGAGGCAGCCGAGAGCGCCGCCCAGCCGCTCGAGCTCGGCGAGCGTATGCTGAGCCCCGAGCGCGTGGCGCTCCTCGGCGCCGCAGCCACGCTCATGCGTGCCATCTCCGAGGCCGTGCGCCGCGGCAGCCTCGTCGACCCCGCCGGACAGGAGATGACGCGCTTTGCCACTGCGCTGGACGCGATGCAGGACAAGGCGTCTGGCGCCGATCGCGTCGTGCCGATCGCCGAGCTGTTCTACCACGACGGCGGTCCGACCGTGGTCACCGAAGCTCCCAATCCGCCCACGTCCCCGACCGAGCGCTTCCGGCTCGAGGTCGTGAGCCAGGGAGAACATCTGCGTGGTCTCGTCGCGACGGCGCGCGGCGCGCACGACGAGCCATCGCGCGATCGCGTGCGGCGTGCGTTGCGCCAGGCGCTGCGGGCGCTTCGTCAGTCGGCCGAGAGCTTCGGTGAGCGGGAAGTCGCCGAGTTCGTCGCGATGCACAATGACTCCGTGGTGCGACTCGACGCGCGCGCGCTCGATTCGCTCGACCAGGTTGCGGCGCTGCTCGCTCAGCCAGCCACCAGTGGCGGCTCGCTCGGCGACCGTATCCGTGCCGTACGCGCATCACGTGGCACGCCGGCACTCGCGGTGCCCGCGCAGCCGGCGAAGCCCGCACAGCCGCCGAAGCCCGCACAGCCAGCTCCTGCTCCTGCTCCTGCTCCGGCTCCGGCTCCGGCTCCGGCTCCGGCTCCTGCTCCGCGTCCCGTCACTCCCGCGCGCGGCGCTACTCCCGGAAGCAACATCGCCCTCGGCGAGCTGCTCGAGCGTGGCATTCGCACTCTCGATACCTTGCCCAAGACGCCGTTGAGCAATCCGGTCGCGCTCCCCGAGCAGCCGCCGGTCCCGATCGAGGTGCTGCTCTACCGCGGCCGCGCGGCCGTCGAGCGCGCGCGCGAGATCCGCGACGAGGCGCAGCGCTCGGGTACCTCGCTCGACGCCGACCGACTCGCCGAGCTGTTCGATCTCATCGACCTCGCGCTCGTCGAGTGACGGAGCGCGCACGATGAAATTCGGCTGGCGCGGCGCACTCGGCATCCTGCTGAGCGCCGCGTTTCTCTACTTCGCCTTCCGCGGCATCGAGTGGGACAAGGTCGCCGCCAACGTGCGGCAGGCCAACATCGCGCTGCTCGTTCTGTCGGCCGTCGCCGCCACCTGCATCTTCCCGCTCCGCGCGCGGCGCTGGAAACCGATCCTCGAGCCGATCGATCCCGACATTCCCTTCTCGCGCCTGTGGAGCGCGACGGCGATCGGGATGATGATCAACAACGTGGTGCCCGCGCGCGCCGGCGAATTCGCACGCGCGTACGCGCTGTCGCGCTCCACGCCGAAGGTGCCCTTCCCCGCCGCCTTCGCCTCGCTTGCGGTGGACCGGCTGTTCGACGCGGTCGTCGTGTTCGGTCTGATGTTCGGTGCCATGCTCGATCCGGCCTTTCCGCACGGGGTCGAGTTCGGCGGCCGGCCGATCGCACAGTACGCCGCCATCGGCATCGGGATCATCGTCCTCGTGCTCGTCGCGATGTACGGACTGATCCTCTTCCCTGGCCGCGTGCTCTCGCTGTACGAGCTCGTTGCGCGCCGGCTCGCGCCACGACTGGAGGCCAAGGGACGCGATGCGTTGCTCGGTCTCGCCGATGGGCTGAGCGTGCTCAGGACGCCGAAGCACTTCGCCGCGGTGCTCTGGTGGACCGTGCTTCACTGGCTCACCAACGCGCTCGCCTTCTGGCTCGCCTTCCGCGCCGTCGGCATCGCTGCGCCATTCAGCGCAGCGCTCTTCCTGCAGGGCATCATCGCCGTCGGTGTGGCGGTGCCGCAGGCGCCCGGTTTCTTCGGGGCGTTCGAGGGATTCGGCAAGGTGGGACTCAGCATCTACGGCGTGCCGGCCGACCAGGCCATCACCTGGGCGATCGGCTTTCACTTCCTGTCATACGTGCCCATCACCCTGATCGGCGCGTGGTACTTCGTGCAGGCCGGCCTCTCGATGGGTGACCTCGGGGGCGCCGAACGGGCCGTGACCGAGGAGCATCCGGTGCCGACGTCGGAGGAGACGTCGGCGTCGTGAGCGCGGTGGCGGGCCGTCCATCAGCTCTCGCGGACGCGCGGACCGTGCAGGTGCGAGCGCCGGCCAAGGTGAACCTGCGGCTGCGTATCCTGGCGCGTGAGACGACTGGCTTTCACCAGATCGAGACCATCTTTCTTCGCCTGGAGCTCGCCGACGTGGTGCGCGTTCGCCGCGCGCGCGATCGATCGCTCGACGTCGCCGGCGACGCGAACCTCGATGCGGTTGGCCCGACGGAGAAGAACCTCGCGTGGCGCGCCGCACTCGCGTACACCGAAGCCGCGGGCACGCGCGACGGCTGGTCGATCGAGCTCGAGAAACACATTCCCATCGGCGGTGGCCTGGGCGGTGGTAGCGCCGATGCCGGCGCCGTGCTTCGCGCGCTCGATGCGATGTCGGCCCGTCCATTGGGTGAGCGGCAATTGCTCTCACTTGCCGCCACCCTCGGCGCCGATGTCCCGTTTCTCACCAGCACGCAGGCGTGTGCGCTTGGCTGGGGACGCGGCGAACGCTTACTCGCCCTCCAGCCCCCACCGGCACGCCATGTCGTGCTGCTCGTTCCGGCGTTCGGCGTGAACACGGCCGAAGCGTACGGATGGCTGTCGTCGCGCCCGCACTCGGCAACAACGGCCGAAACGGGAATCCTCGAGCCAGCGTCACTCGCGACGTGGGATGGCCTTGCCGCCGTAGCGACGAACGACTTCGAGACGGTCGTCGCAGCGCATCATCCCGTCCTCGCGGCGCTGGTGGATGCGCTGGAGGGTTCCGGATGTGCGCCGGCGATGCTCAGCGGATCTGGATCCGTGGTGTTCGGCGTACTGCCGGACGGCGTTTCGGAGCTCCCGCGCGTGATCGATCCCTGCGTGACGCTGATCACGCGCTCCGCAACGCGAGTTGAGCCGGTGTCCATCCTCGACTAGCTTAAGGGGCTGAAAGCTGACTGCTGCCCCTTCGTCCAATGGCAGGACAGTGGCCTTTGGAGCCACGAATCTTGGTTCGAATCCAAGAGGGGCAATGACGTACCGGCAGGTTTGACCAGGTCGTTGTCCCACACTATCTTACAAGGCTCTGCATGGACGGGCTTGCCGTACCGGCGCACGGGTTCAAGCTTCTCGCGGGCACGGCGAATCGCCCGCTCGCCGAGGAGATCGCCAGGCAACTGGGCATCGATCTCTGCAAGCTGACCCTCACGCGATTCGCTGACGGCGAAATCTTCGTGCGGATCGATGAGAACATTCGCGGCAACGACGTGTTCATCGTCCAGCCGACGAATGCGCCAGCCGAGAACATCATGGAGCTCCTGCTCCTGATCGACGCGGCACGGCGGGCGAGTGCGGCACGCATCACGGTGGTGATGCCGTACTACGGCTACTCGAGGCAGGACCGCAAGGACCAGCCGCGAGTGGCGATCGGCGCCAAGCTCATGGCGAACATGATCATGAGCGCGGGCGCCGATCGCGTGCTGGGGATCGACTTTCACCAGCATCAGCTTCAGGGGTTCTTCGACATTCCGGTGGACCACCTGTACGCGATGCCGGTGCTCAGCGCGTACGTCCGGAAGAAGAACCTGCACGACACGGTCATCGTGGCCCCCGACGTGGGATCGGCGAAGATGGCGCGCGGTTTTGCGAAGCGGCTGGACGCCTCCCTGGCGATCATCGACAAGCGCCGGCCGCGCGCGAACGTGAGTGAGGTCCTGAACGTGGTTGGCGAGGTGGAGGGACGCGATTGCATCCTCGCCGACGACATGATCGATACGGCGGGCACGGTTACCGAGGCCGCGCGCGCGCTGAAGGGATTGGGGGCGAACGAGATCTACGTGTGCGCGACGCACGCGTTGCTCAGCGGCCCCGCCGTGGAGCGGCTGGTCAAGTCGCCGATCAAGGAAGTGGTGGTGACGGATACCATTCTCGTCCCACCGGAACGTCAGTTCGAGAAGCTCACCATCCTTTCGGTGGGCGAGTTGCTGAGCAAGGCGATCAGGTACACGCATGCGGAGCAGAGTGTCAGTTCGCTATTTGATTGATGCTCCGCTGAGGATTCGTAAACCGTAAACGGTTCACGGTTCACAGGCAGTAAGTAGTTCCCGCGATGTGCTGCCTCACGCAGCACCGGCATGGTAGGGCGGACGCAGCCGCCTGAGAGTAGCACCGGATTCGCGGTTCGCTGCATGAAGTCAACGCATCATCTGGACGAATACCTCCATGGCATCCGCATCACTCTCCGCCGAGACCCGCACCGAGACGGGTAAGGGCTTCGCCCGCAAGCTCCGCGCGGCTGGCCGCGTTCCCGGCGTCGTCTACGGCCACGGCCGCGAGGCCCAGGCGCTGTCGCTCAACGCGCGCGAGCTGGACAAGCTTCTGAGCACCATCGCTGCCGGTAGCACGGTCGTCGAGCTCACGCTCGGCAAGGCGACCACCAACACGCTGATCCGCGAGGTCCAGCGCCACCCGTTCAAGAAGGTGATCCTTCACGTGGACTTCATGGAGCTGGTCGCCGGCGAGAAGGTCATCGTCGACATCCCGCTCGTGTTCGTCGGCGTGCCGGAAGGGGTGCGCACCGGTGGCGGCCTGCTCGAGCAGATCCTGCACAGCATCGAAGTCAACGTCGACCCGTCCAGCATCCCCAACCACATCGACGTCGACGTCTCGCAGCTCGTCATGGGCCACTCGGTGCACGTGCGCGACCTCAACCTCCCCGAGGGCGTCGAGGTGCTCACCGACGTGGACGCGACCGTCTGCGCCGTGATCGCGCCGCGCGCCGTGGTCGAGGAGACCGCTGCCGCAGAGGCGGAAGCCGCGCCGGCCGAGCCGGAGCTCATCCGCAAGCCGAAGGAAGAAGAGGAGACGGAGAAGTAATTCGCTCGCTCCTCGCTACTCTCCTCCGACGGCTCCGCCCTCACGGGGCGGAGCCGTCGTCGCTTTCGTCCGACCACGATACCGTTCACGATCCCGACAGCGCGATGAAGGTCATCCTCGGCCTTGGCAATCCGGGCAAGGAATACGAGAACACCCGCCACAACGTGGGCTGGTGGCTGCTCGATCATCTCGCCGATCGATGGGGTTTCGACGGGTGGAAGAAGGACGGTCAGGCGAAAGTCGCGCAGGGGCACCTGCCGGGCGTCAAGGAGCCGGTGCGCCTCGTGAAGCCGCAGACGTACATGAACCTCTCGGGCG
>Ga0207657_10004981_pt1 | contig 13971 bp, 19 predicted proteins | sample KBSC33metaG_FD_184316 | JGI IMG/M metagenome (GOLD analysis project Ga0207657, IMG submission 184316) | Corn rhizosphere microbial communities from Kellogg Biological Station, Michigan, USA - KBS C3-3 metaG (SPAdes) (version 2) | ecosystem: Host-associated > Plants > Roots > Rhizosphere > Soil ... | reverse complement strand
AGGAAATGAAAAGGCATAAGCGGTGATCCGGCTCATCGCGGCCTGCGCCAGGGCCGTCCGTATCGAGGCCGGACTTGCGATCGCGGCCAGCGCCGCCGTGATAATTGCCCTGCGGTCGATCATAGCCACCCTCTGACAGATGCGACCCATGTGTCGCGCAGCGAGGATAGCCCAACAGGCGAGCGATCGCTCTCAACAAGCCGTTATGGCTGGACCGCGGGAGATTTGCACCAGGGCAACGGCAGCAGCGGAAGGTAATACCGGTTCCATTCGCATATCGATTCCGGACCCCTGCGCATGAAGGCGTATTTGATCGGCTCGGCCTGGCCAATGGCGATATGCAGCCCGAACAGGACGGCGGCGAGGGGATAGGCCCATTTGTGAAAGCGCAGCTCGCTCAGGGAGCAGAGCAGAATCGCTCCCGCGAGGATAATCAGGGGGTCGGTGAAGATGAAATATTCGGATTTCAGTCCGCGCCGCACGCCCAGCGCGTCGATCCCGATCGCGGCCAGCATCAGCGCCAATGCCTCAATCGCAGCGAGCCTCTCGCCGCGCCGCCACACGAAAATGATGCCGGGGACGATCAGCCAGGTGAGAAACACCGTTGGGCGCGGTGAGGAGTGCAGCACGAAGGTATAGCGCGCAACAACCGATGCGATCCCATCGAGCAGGAGCCACAGAATTCCCGATGGGTCGGCCCCGTTTGCGATATCGGTGGCACCAGCATCGGCAAAGGTCAGCATCTTTTCCAGCGGATTGACCACGGCAATCACATTGCCGGGATTGTATGCGAGATCGAGCGCCAGCAGCGCAACCGATGCGCCGGCGGCGATCGCCAATATCGATGCCAGCGTCTCGGTAGCGCTGACGCGCCAGATCGCCGCATAGGCGATCATGCATCCGCCGATCAGTATCAGCAGCGCCGCCTGATAGATTCCGAAGCGTCCCAGCATCAACGGGTGGAAGTGCGCGGCGTCGAGCAGGCGGCGGTCAAAGCCGATTGATATCAGGGGCCACGCGGCCGATGCGGCGACGATCGCTGCGATGGCCGCGATGCCCGTTGCCAGCCAGCCCGATCGGGTATTGCGCCAGAACGCAACGCTGGCGCTTTGCGCGCCTCCGAACGGTATCACCAGCAGCGGCACCGCAGCGATCAGCAAGACGGCCTGCACCTTGTTCTCGAGACCGAGCACGCATAATCCGGCCGCGACCGCCATCCAAAGCGGACGCGCGAGCCCGGCGCGGCGTCCGACCACGATCAGGATCATCAGCGCAAAGATGACGGGACAGGCCGCGACAAGCTCGCTGCGCAGGATCCGCGAATGCACGGCGATGCCGCCGGAGAACGCGAATGCAAAAGTGGCCATCAGCGCCACGCGCCAGTCGCGCACGATGAGGCGAACAAGGGCTGCAAAAATCAGCACGCAGCCGGTTGCGATCAGCCAGGCGAGAACGCGCCCGGCGCGAACCGCGCTGGTCATGGCGGCATCGAAGGCCGCGGTATTGGATCCCGGCGGAATGCTGGACAGCGACCAGGCGTCGAGCAGGCCGAGCGCGTGCAGCACCTGAAACCAGAGCTTGAGCGAAAGGATGGTTATGTACGCAGGGTGATCGAAGAACAGCTGCGGCTTGCCGTCGTTGAGGACAAGGGCGTTGTAGATCACCATGAAATCCATATCGGCGTTGCGCCAGTAGATCAGCGCGTAGCCGAACAGAACAAACGATGCCGCCATGCCAGCGACGATCGCTGCCAGTCCCCACCGCCAACCGAGGAAAGTCAGCCGGCCGAAGGCATCCTTCGCTGCGCCGGTCTGCGGCTTGGCCGTTGCGGCCGGGGTGGGAAGCTGGTCCATGCCGGCGGTCTTTTAGCCCAGCCGCCCGGCCAAAGCGACGGCGGCCGAAAGGCTAAGGTCTCCAAAACTGTCTATCGCAGTGAAACGATAAAGTCCGTTCCTTCGCCGGTTTCGCCGGCGGCGATGCCTTGATCGGAAACGATGATTGAGCCGCCGGTCGACAGCGCCTCGGTAATGCGCGCCATTGCATCTGCAGGGATAGTGAGGCGATCCAGTGCCTCAGTGGGGCTGTCCGGCACGGGCACTGCCTTCACCTCGACGGCGCCCGCGATTCTGCGTCGCCGCGAGACGTGCTCGTCCTCGTCGCGCCGCTCGGCATACCTGGAGGGCGCGGGAAGCGAGACCACCGACCAATGCAGGACATTGGCGTCAGCCTTGTCGACCTGCGCCGTGAACACGTGCGTTCCCAGCGGCCGCGCGCTTGGCGCGATCGCGATGGGCACCTCGAACAGCGGCGCGAAATTCTGCCGCGCATAAAGCTTTGAATCCTTGCGGCTGATGAATACCGAGACCTGCCCGGTAGGCTTTGGCGCCACTACCGTTGCCGCGGCGGGTTTTGAGGCGTCGTTCGCGAGTTCAGGCACGCGGGTTTGTTGTTCTGTCACGGGAACGCTTGGGCTGATCTCCGTCACCGCCGCCTTGACGTTTTCGCCGGGCTTCGCGCCTGATTTGAGCGCATCGGGTTTCGACGCCTCCGCCTTGGCGTCATTCGCCTTGGCTTCGGGTTTGGTCTCGGCGGCCTTGCCGTCCTTGTCAGATGCGTCGGAAACGGCGTCCGTGATGATCGACGGCGTGCCGTTGGTTGCAGCGGAAGCCTTCTCGCGCGGTGAAGCGTTGCCGCTGGGCAGCGCCGCATCGGACATCGTGACCGAGGCTTTGGTTGGCGGCAATGCGGCTCTGGCATCCGCGGTACGGGTCGGATCGCGCAACGGCATGGATGCGGCCGGTCCGGCGATGTCAGGCCTTCCGCCGTCGCCGTGGCCGACGGTCGATCTCAGTTCAAGGCTGGCCGCTGAGATTGCAGGCTTGATCGAAGTGTCAGCTTCGGATGTCTTCTCGGACTTCGGCGCGAAGGGCGCATCCACCAATGGCTCGGTTATTGGCTGCGGCGCGACTTTCTGCGCGGCCAGCAAGGGATGCGAGAAACTGGCAGGCGTCATCTCGCCGGGGGTGACGACGACCCGCGCGCCCATCCTGGTCCAGTTCCACATCTTGATGGCGAAGGCCATGGGCATGCGGATGCAGCCATGGGAAGCCGGATAGCCGGGCAGCACGCCGGCATGCATGGCGACGCCGGACCAGGTGATGCGCTGCATGTAGGGCATCGGCGCGTCGCTGTAGATGTTGGAGTGGTGAAATTTGTGCTTTTGAATCACGCTGAAAACCCCCATCGGCGTCGGATGACCACGCATCCCCGTGGAAATCGGAGTTTCCGCGTAGAATCCCTTGGCGTCGAAGATCCTGAGGTTTTGCCTGTCGATCGAAATAGCGATGATCAGCGGTCCCTGTGGCTTCGTCGGGACCTTCTCTGGCGCCTGGATCTTTTTGGTCTGACGATGGCGAGCCTTTTGCGGTTGCAGCGGGACAATCGGCCCCGGCCGGTAATATCCGGGATCTAAATCCGACCAGTAATAGAGGGCGGCTTGCGCATGGGAGGCGCTGCCGATCGCGCCGGCTGCCGTGAGTATTGCAATCCGGTAAAGCCTTCGGGCCGCGCCAGAAGCCCCAAGCCCGCCAACGCGTATCATTCTCGAATCCTCAGCCATTGTTATTTAGTGTTTGCAGATGAGATACGCGTTCACCAGCGCAGGGGTTCCAATACCCGTGATCTTGGGACTCAAGCGTAGCAAAAAAGCCTCATATTCAGTTAAACGCCGGACGGCGTCCGTTACCGACAACCTTCCTGCGAAGCTTCGGCGCACCTACATGGTGGAAGCCTTGCCGACGGAGACATCCATGACATTCAAAGCCTTAAGCCGCTATGACAGGTGGAGAACTCGGGCCTTGCTGGTCCTTGCATTGGTGCTGTGGCCGGTTTCCCAAGCCTTCGCCGCTGACGAGCCGGACCTGATCTTCCGTCGCTCGACCGTGTTCAAGTGGGTCAGCCCGAACGACAAGCTGGCGACCTATGGCGTCGACGATCCCGAGGTCGAGGGCGTGGCCTGCCATTTCACGGTGCCCGAGAAGGGCGGCTTCAAAGGCTGGCTCGGGCTTGCCGAGCAGGTTTCGGATATTTCGCTGGCATGCCGCCAGATCGGCCCGATCCATTTCAAGGGCAAGATGGAGCAGGGCGACGACATGTTCCGGCAGCGGCGTTCGCTGTTCTTCAAGAAGATGCAGATCGTCCGCGGCTGCGACGCCAAGCGGAACGTCCTGGTTTATATGGTCTATTCGGACAAATTGATTGAAGGATCGCCGAAGAATTCGACCTCCTCGGTACCTATCATGCCCTGGGGAGCCAGCGACACCGCGGTTCAGAAATGCGGCGAGTTCGTTCAGTGACGGGAATCTGAACCAGCCATTCATCTGAGAAAGGTTAAAGAGCCGCCCCAGTGTCGAGCCGGTCTGACCCCCGGCGCCTGACACGATGGCTGGGCTAGGCCAATGAACGACCGCGACTAGTTCAGTGAACGACAGGCTTCGCGGGCTCTGGGTGTTCGTTTTACGCCCGACCAGGGCGGCCATCGTTGCTTCGGCACGGGTGGCGGCACTGCCTGCATTTAATTGAAATCATTGAATTTTTTAAACCACTGTTTCGTCCAGCCTCGGCCCACGAAACAATTCTCCGGCCCGACGAAACCATTTTCCGCTTTCGCGCCGACATCCGGAAACACCGCATGGTTATCGATCGGACAACGAAAGCGGCGGGCAACGCCGGCAGCAAAACCACCGGAGACAGTCAAATGCGAACCCTCAGCTTCTTCCTTGCCTTTGCCTTCGTGCTGGCTGGCCCCTCAATCGCCGGTGCGTTGGATGGCGGCCTGCCAGGTATCGGTACCTTCGCCTATAACGGCTCGCCGATCGCCACTTCAACGTCCCAGGCCGTGGTTGTTGCGGTCCGCTGAGGCGCAGCTGAACTGAACAAAGAAAGTTGCCGGTAAAAGCCATCATGTTTTTTCGCATCAGCGCAGTCGCGGTTGTCGTTTCCGTCATTCTGGGCAGTTCGGCCCAGGCCCAAATCCAGCAGATTCAAGTCCGGTCGCCGATGAAGTTGCCCGATCCGCGCGGCGAGTTCGTGCGGCAGTGCGCCCCCCACATGATGGGACGCTGGGCACATCCCGAATCCGTTTGCGGCTGCTTGCACGACCATGCGGCTGCGGCCGTAGAAGACGCCGACCTTCGCGAAGCGCTGCTGCGCGGCATTAGCGAGACCGGCGTGCCGACCATCGAGACCGAATGGGTGCCGCCGTCGAAACAATCCGAGATCGGCGCAACGTTCACGAAAATTGCCAGGCCGACGCTGCAATGCATGTTCGAACCGTTGAATTGACGAACTGCGCCTATCTTTTCTTCGGTCCCAGACGCGGAATACATTTTATCGCGCGCAGGATTCCTGCTCCCGTCATCCTGGCGCCCGAGACTTCCTTGATCTGGCCGGCGGGGCACGCTCCGTCATCCACCAGAATGCGCTGACCGAGCCGCAAATCGACGATGTCCTGCTCCCGCGACACCTGATCTGCCATCGTTGGGCTTACGAGCGCGAGCAACGCGAAACCGCCGAGCGGCAAAAACCAAAAACGCTTGATGTGCGGGCGCATCATGATCAGCGGACCGGGCTGCCTCATTTGTTCTGGATCTTCAGTCCGCTCGGGCCGACATTGATCTGCAGGCCTTCCGGTTGCTTCCTGGTCTGGTAAAGATTGTAGCCGAGCACGCCCACCGCGACGATCAGCGCGCCGATGATGAGATACAGAATATTGCGGTTGCCGGGCATCCGTGTCTCCATGGGTCGCGAAATCTCGCCCCGGAGTGTATTGGCGCGCTCGCGATTCTGAAAGCGACAACAGGAACCCTGACGCAATGAACGTCACCGATACCAAGCAAAGAATCCTCGATGCCGTCGATGCCGGCTTCGACGCGCAGCTTGCCACCACAAAAGATTTCGTTGCGATTCCCTCAACCCGCGGCGCGGAAGGACCGTGCCAGGACATGATCGGCGATCTGCTGCGGCAGCGCGGCTATGAGGTCGACGACTGGCACATCGATGTCAACGAGCTGAAGGATCTGCGCGGCTTCGGCCCGATCGAGCATGATTTTTCAAAAGCGCGCACGGTGGTCGGCACCTACCGCCCCGCAAGCAATGCCGGAAAGTCGCTGATCCTGCAGGGACATTGCGACGTGGTGCCAACCGGACCGCTGGAGATGTGGGAGACGCCGCCGTTTTCGCCGGTGGTGAAGGACGGCAAAATGTACGGCCGCGGCGCCTGTGACATGAAGTCCGGCACCATCGGCGCGCTCTATGCGCTCGACGCGATCAGGGCCGCGGGCCTCAAGCCGACCGCGCGAATCCACTTTCAGTCCGTGATCGAGGAGGAGAGCACCGGCATCGGCGCGCTTTCGACCTTGCAGCGCGGCTATCGCGCCGAGGCTTGTTTCATTCCCGAGCCGACATCCGGCAAGATGGTGCGCTCGCAAGTCGGGGTGATCTGGTTTCGCCTGAAAGTGCGCGGCCATCCCGTGCACGTGTTCGAGGCCGGCGCCGGCTCCAACGCGATCACGGCGGCCTACCACCTGATTGCGTCGCTGCAAAAGCTCGAGGCCGAATGGAACGAGCGCGCCAGGAGTGATCGCCATTTCAAGGCGGTGACGCATCCGATCAACTTCAACCCCGGCATCATCAAGGGCGGCGATTGGGCCTCCAGCGTGCCGGCGTGGTGCGATGTCGATTGCCGGATCGCGATATTGCCGGGCTGGTCGGTGGCCGATTGCCAAACCGAAATTCTTGGCTGCGTCTCGGCTGCCGCGCGCGATCATCGCTTCCTCTCCAACAATCCGCCCGATGTGGAGTGGTCCGGGTTTCTGTCGGAAGGTTATGAGCTGAAGGATTCGGCGCAAGCTGAGGCCGCGTTTGGCAAGGCCTTCACGGCGGTCTACGGCGGCGCTGTGCAGGACCTCGTGTTCACCGCGCTCACCGACACGCGGTTCTATGGGCTGAACTACAACATTCCGAGCCTGTGCTTCGGCGCCAGCGGTGCAGCGATGCACGGCTTCAACGAATATGTCGATCTGGACTCGCTGCGGCAATCGACCAAGGCCACCGCGCTGTTCATCGCGGAATGGTGCGGTGTGGAGAAGATGTAGCGGCAAGTGAAGCGCCGTAGAAGTCATTGCCGGGCTTGGTCAAGCCCGCGCATGACAGTTGAGGAAAACCGGGAGGATTTATCGATCATGACGCCGCTTGAAAAAGTCAATTCGATGAAGATGCCTTTTGCGGAGCTGAAAGGCGTGACGTTCACCGAAGCCGGCAAAGATCGCGTGGTGGCGCGGATGCTGGTGCGTCCGGATCTCTGCACCCTCGGGCACATGATTCACGGTGGCGCGATCATGGCATTGGCGGACTCGGTCGGCGCGGCTGCGACCGTCATCAATTTGCCTGAGGATGCCAAGGGCACCACCACGATCGAGAGCAAGACCAATTTCGTCGGCGGCGCCAAGGAAGGGATGACCGTCATCGCGACCGCGACGCCGGTGCATCGGGGACGGCGCACCCAGGTCTGGCAAACGCGACTGGAGACCGAGGAGGGCAGGCTGGTTGCGGTGGTAACCCAGACACAGATGGTACTTTGATAGGGAATGCTGCGCTTGTTGTTAACGCATGCTAACGAAGGGGACGAATCCTGCTGTTATTTGAGGCAGTTAACCACCTTGTATTTCATGGTGCGATGCACAATATCCCTGGTTTAGGGATTCGACGCCTCCTTGAGGGCCATCCACGAGGAGTTTTGAAGTGCACTACCACGACACCACCCATTCGGCGCTTGTCAAGGGCAACGTCCGGACGCTGCGCCAGCAGGAAGAATTGCCGCTGCTGCGCGATCATCTCCTGAGGCTCGATTCCGAGAGCCGCCATGATCGCTTTCACGGCTTCATGGATGACGGTTTTATCGAGCGCTATGCCGCGAAATGCGCCGACGACGGCACGGTCATCATCGCTTATGTCGAAAATGGCGTGGTGCGCGGTGCGGCGGAACTGCATCCGCCGGATCAATCCCCGGATTCACTGCCGGAGATCGCATTCAGTGTGGAAGCGAGTGTGCGGCGACAGGGCGTCGGCAGCATCCTGTTCAAAAAGCTGGTCGCGGAAGCGCGGTCCAAAGGCTACCACTCCTTGCGGATCACCACCGGCGCGCAGAACCGGGCGATGCGGGCACTAGCCAGCAAGTTCGGCGCGCATCTGACGTTCCGCCACGGCGAATCCACCGGCACCATCGATCTCAAGCCGCAACCGTGGCCTGAATTCGCAAAGCCTGGCATCGCGACGCCGGTCGATGCGGCACGCGCGATGATCAATTTCAACCGCGCCTACTGGAGTTTGTTTTTGCGAATGTACGGCTGGGGCCGGACGACCCGATCAATGGGCGTTGGCAAGCCATTCGCTGATTTCTGATCAAGCCAATGGCTGAAACCGTCCCGGCGCCGCTTAGGTGCCGGTACGCTTGTCGTTGCCGAATTTCCTGACCACGCGGCGTTCGACCACGACCGAGCGCTGCGCGCCCTGTTCACCCGCGATCACCCGCGTAGATGACCGCGCCGCGGTGCGCCCGGCCTTTCTGACCTCGGCCTGCACGGACTCGATCGGCAGCCCCATCAGCGACGCCGCGATCTCCGCCTGCGCTTGCTGATCTTCCGTGATGCCGATCGCGGCGAAGATGGCTTCATCCAGCGTTGGTGGATCGCGCCGGACGCGCCGCGTTCCATATTTAGTATTCCAGTTTTCGCTCATCGGGGCCTCTCGTCTGATCCCGAATACCTAGGAGCCCCTATGTTGCATTGCAATATGAAATTGGTGTGGCAGGCCAGCTATGCATTGGCTTGCTCAGAGCTTTTCCAGTCTGGAGGCGTCATAAATCTCGATCGTCGTGCTGGCAGCGGCGAGCGGCTGCAGCGCGCGGACGAAGTTGCGCGAGGCCGGCACCGCGAAATGCGTCAGCAGCGCGGCGCGGTCGGCCCACTGCTCGATGAACACCAGCCGCAGCGGATTCTCGCAATCGACATGCACGGCGTGAGAGATGCATCCGGGCTCTTTGCGCGAGCGATGTACGTGTTCGAGACTCAGGGCCCTGATCTCGTCGAGGGAATCTTCCCGGGCCGTCACGCTGCCGGTCACCACGATCATCCTGTCCCCCGCTGTTTTATGGAACTGAATCGCCCGCGCCTGTAAAGTCCACCGGCTGCTGCGGCCAGCGTTGCAGCGCGGCGCGTCCGGCATCGGTCAGGACATAAATGCCGCGCTCGGCGCGATCGAACCAGCCATAAACATTGTGCAGCAGGATTTTCGCGGCGTCGGGAATTTCGGGCCGCAGATCCCGCACCCGCCGCGGCCCTCGCGCTAGCGCCGCCGCGCAGGCCAGCGCCTGCTGGCGGTATGCCGTCATGATCGGGGAGCGCGTGCTCCCGCCCAACGCCGGGTCGCCCTTGCGCCGCCGATGCTCGGCGACCAGGCGCGAGCGCTTCCTGGGGTTGCGGCGCGGGCTTGTGGTGGGCGGCTTGACGAGCACCTCGACGTCGCCGGAGTTGGTGACTGCGAGCATGCCAAAGCCGAGCCGGCGGCACAGATTGCGATAGCGTGCGTCGCTTTCGCGTCCCTTGCCGCGCGCGGACATCCTGGCGGCAAGCCAGACCTCGTCGCAGGCGGCGGCGCGGTCGACCGCCTGCAAAACCAGCTCAAGATTGAAGGAAAGCTTCAGTTCGCCGATGACCACGATCGGGGGATCATCGCCGCTAAGCGCCACGAGGTCGCAGCCGCCGACTTCGCCCTTGACCGTGAAGCCGAGCTTTTCGAGGAAGCGTTTGACGGGCAGATAAAGCGCGGTTTCCAAGAGGACTCCAGTGTCGTGCCGGCGACTCAGTGCCCGAGTTTAGCCCGGATCGCTCTTGGCGCATGCAGCGGGATTTGATCAAACGACACCGGAACGGCTATCGTGCGTTCGGGACCAAACGGGCGCGACGCGTGTCATGATCAGGAACGGCCTCTACCATATCACCGTGGAGATGCTTGACGGCGTCCAGGGCGGCAATCCGGGCGTCATGGTATTGCGCGACGGTACGTTGCGCGGCGGCGACTCGTTCTTTCTTTTATGCTTATGGGGACCTACACCTCGGCGAACGGCAAATGGAAGGGCGAAGTGACCAACCAGGAACACTCGCCGATATTTGGCGCACGCCCGATCTGGGAACGCAAAGTGGTGACCATCGGATTTACCGGAACCTATACCGATGACTCAGCCGATGGCGACGGCAAGGCGCTCGCCGGCAAGCAGGCCATTCGATTCAAATCGAAGCTGCGCTTGCTGATTGCGGATTGAACGACGCCACGTGCGCCCAGTCGTTATGGCGCCCCCGAGAGAACAGGTTGCAAGCCGAGAGTGTGGGCCGGAGCGGCAATGCGAGAGGGACTTTACAAGGTCGAGATGCATACGGTGCACGGCTCGCGCCGCGGCGTCCTCTATGTTTATGACGGCAAGATGGTGGGCGGCAATTCGGCGTTCGCGTTCATCGGCAGCTACCGGGATTCCGGCAGCGGCGAGATCCTGGTCGACATATCGACGTTGCGCCACAACGACGATCCGAAATTCCAGCCCTTGTTCAAGACCGACAAGATCACGCTTTCGCTCAAAGGCAGGCAGCAGGGCGAGCAATATCATTTCGAAGGCGGCACGGCGCAACTGCCTGGCGTTGTCTTCAACTCGGTGATGACTCCCATTAGCGAAGCGGCTGCGCCGCTGGCGCTTTCGGTCGGAAAAGACGGCATCAAAAACGGCCTCTATTCGATCCACATCCGGATGCTGGACGGCATCGACGGCGGCAATACCGGCGTCATGGTGCTGCACGATGGCCGAATACGCGGCGGCGACGCGTTCTTCGATTATATCGGTTCCTACACCAGCGCGAACGGCAGGTGGAAGGGCGAACTCGTCAACCATGAGCATACGCCGAGCCAGGGCGAGCGGCCGGTGTTCGGCGGCTACGAGGTCGGCATCGGCTTTTCCGGCACCTACACTGATGAGGGCGCGGTCGCGGAAGCCACTGCGCTTGCCGGCAAGCGCAGCATTCGCTTCAGCGCGGTGTTGAAGAAGCTGGCGGAGGCGTGAGAGGCGATCGGGCGCAGCTTCTTGACAGTACCTATTCTAGTAGGTATATAAATAGTTACTGTATGTATTTACGAGGCTGCAGCGTTCCATGTCGAAATATGATGCTCTCGGTCCATTTTTGAAGAGTCAGCGAAATGATCGCGTGCCGATGTCGTTCGCGGAGGTCGAGCGCGTCACCGGCAGGAAGCTTCCACCGTCAGCTGCGAAGCATCGGCCTTGGTGGAGCAACAATCCCAACAACAGCGTCATGACCCGGGTGTGGCTCGATGCCGGTTTCGAAAGCGAACAGGTCGATATGGCCGGCCGCAAGCTGGTATTCCGCCGTGTGCGCAAGCCCGTCGATTCGCCCGGCCGAAAAAGCGGCGATGGACGCGAAGGCAAGTATCACCCGTTGTTGGGTGCATTGAAGGGATTGATGCGGATCGCCCCCGGCGCGGATCTGACCAAGCCGGCTGACCCCGATTGGGGCGAGGATTAGGGTGCCGCCGCTTCTGCTCGACACTTGCGCCGTGATCTGGCTGGCCGAAGGCGAAAGGCTTGCTCGCTCGGCAGTCGACCTGCTAAAGGCTGCCGATGACGCTGGCGAGTTCACCTACATCTCGCCGATCAGTGCGTGGGAGGTTGGGCAACTTGCGTCCCGCGGGCGAGTCCGGTTTTTGATTGCGCCGCAGCGTTGGTTCGCACGGCTGTTCGAAGCGCGAGGCGTACAGCTGGCAGACATGTCGCCGGACGTCTTGATCGCTTCGTCTTTCCTGCCGGGCAAACCGCCGCGCGATCCGGCCGATCGCATCATCGCGGCGACCGCGCGCGACCTCGGCGCAACGCTGATCACCCGTGATCGCGCGCTGCTCGGCTATGGCAAACAGGGACATCTGAGCGTAGTGGGATGTTAAAAAAGGGCGACTATACCCGCCCGCTGACCGGAATCAGCGCGCCGGTAACGGCGCTGGCGCCCTCGCTTGCGAGAAACAGGATCACATTGGCCAGTTCTTGCGGCGTCACCCATTTTCCGAAATCCGCTTTCGGCATGCTGGCGCGATTGGCAGGGGTGTCGATGGTCGACGGCAGCACGGCGTTGACGGTGATCTTGCCTTTCCATTCGGCGGCGAGCGCCTCGGTAAGGCGATGCACGCCGGACTTGGAAGCGGCGTAGGCGCCCATGCCGGCGCCCGCCTGCAGCGCGCCGATCGCCCCGATATTGACGATCCGCGCGGCGGGGGAGGCGGCGAGATACGGGATCGCCGATTGCGACGCGTTCAGCGCGGTCAGTACGTTGAGAGCGTACATGCGCTGCCAGGTTTTCGGATCGCCTTCGGCGACCGCCTCGAACGCAAAGCCGCCGGCGATATTGATCAGCGCGTCCAGCCTGCCGAAATGCGTCGCGACCGTGTCGATCGCTTGTTTGGCCTGCGCGGCATCCGAAAGATCGACGCCGCCGAGTTCGATCCGATTTTCCGTCGCCGGGATCTGCGATGCCGCGTGGTCCACGCCAGCCACCCGTGCGCCCCGCGCAAGTGCGGCTTCCGCGACCACCTTGCCGAGTGCGCCCGAGGCGCCGGTGACGACAACGACTTTTCCGTCCATAATTGATCTCCGGGCCAGGGGATGAAGCGGGTCCACACTATCGCCATGCCAAATTCATTTGCAATGCTCGTGAAATTCTGGGCCCAAATGCGGGGGTCACGAGTGATCGCTCCCGCAAAAGGATGTTCACATGTCTGAGGCGCCGCGGCCCTGCGATAGCCACCTTGATGTCGTCGGTTTCAAATACCCGCTTCCGCATCTGACCCAGAGTCTCAAACGTCAACGCAAGACCAGGATCGTGGCGATCGGCTCGTCGTCGACGGCGGGCGAGGGCAAGATCGTGCCATATCCTTGCCGGCTCGAACTGGCCTTGAGGGACCGGTTTCACGGCCGGATGATCGACGTGCTCAACCGGGGGATCGGTGGCCAGGAGGCGCCAGACGAGCTGTCGCGCTTTGAGCCGGACGTGATAGGCGAAGCGCCGGCACTGATAATCTGGCAAGTCGGCACCAACGCGGTGTTTCGCAAGGAGCAATATAACTTCGAAGATATCGCCGGATTGATTGCGACGGGACTCGATTGGCTGGCGGCGCTTCCGATGGATGTAGTGTTGATGGACCCGCAATACACGACGGCCATCGTGAAGCCCGAGAAGATCAAATTTGCTGAACAAATGGTGTCGCTGATATCGGCGGCCGCCGAGAAGGCAAACGTCAATGTGTTTCGCCGCTTCGCCCTGATGCGGCGCTGGTGCGTCGAAGGCGGTATCCCGATCGAGGAACTAATCGATCCGACCGACCCCGATCAGCTTCATATGAGCGATTGGGCCACCAATTGCCTCACGCAGGCACTCTTCGGCGCGATTGTGGGCGCACCCGCGGCAATGGTGTAATGCCCGCATCCGCGGCCCCGCGCGAATAGTTAAAATTTGCCGGAGTTTTGTAAGCGGTCTGCAGAACCCTCTCGCTATACCTCAAGGTATTCAATCCAGGGGATGGAAATGACCATGATGAGACATCTGCCAGACCACGGTTTACCGCTTGTCCAGCTCAAAGAGCAGCGGCGGGATTTGGTTGTCGCCTTGCAAAACCGCAACGGCCCGGTCAGCGGCTGGGAGCTGATGCAGATTGCCGCGGTTCAGCAGGCGATTTCGGCATTCGAGGACGTCATCGCCGATCTCGATGCTGAAATGGAAGCGGCCGCGTAAGGCGGTTCTATTTCAGTTTGAGCGGCGAGGGGATTTCAGCACTCGAGGTAGCGTGCTTCCAGCGCTGCGCGCTGGC
>Ga0207657_10004980_pt1 | contig 13974 bp, 13 predicted proteins | sample KBSC33metaG_FD_184316 | JGI IMG/M metagenome (GOLD analysis project Ga0207657, IMG submission 184316) | Corn rhizosphere microbial communities from Kellogg Biological Station, Michigan, USA - KBS C3-3 metaG (SPAdes) (version 2) | ecosystem: Host-associated > Plants > Roots > Rhizosphere > Soil ... | reverse complement strand
CGCAGCGCCGAGATCGCGCGCGCGACAGCTCCCCGCTCCTCGGCCAGCTCGCCCAGCGTGGAACTCACGAACACCCGCAAACGGCGGTCCGGAGTTCTGATGACCGGCTCATCCGGCGGACCCGCGCCAGCCGCTTCCCCCTGATCAGGGCCCACCACGCAAGTCTGCGACCAGCCACCCTGGCCAGCAACTCCAAGTGGTACCCAGCCCCTCAGGCCCGAACGTGCCCACTAGCACGGACCTGGCGGACTTCGCGGCGCCCGGGCCTGCGGTTCGCGCCGGTCGTCTTCAGGAGGCGGTCCACGGTGGGCGTGCGGACCTCGCGCACACGGGGTGCGCCAGGTCCTGGAAGCACGTAGTCGTCAAGCACGTACGCGTACGTTTGCCGCGTGTTCGTGCTGCGATCAGCCGGCAGGTCATCCAGCCAGCGCTTGCCCAGCACGGCGGCCCCCGTCTCGGCGTTGATCTCCGATTGGCCTGGCGCACTTCGGTCGCGAAGCGCGAGCTTGAGGGCCCGTTCCGCCGAGGCAGTTCTCGGTCCGAATTTGGCGAGCTGGCGGGTTACGCCGTCGAAGTCCCGGAACTGCGTCCGGCGCGCGGACGCGGATCGGCGGCCCTGTGCCCACCGCGAATCCAATTTTGCCGTTCGTCCCGACCGGAAACGGCGGGCATCCCATGGTCAGTTGGATTTGTGGGCCCCGTGGGACTCGAACCCACAACCTACGGATTAAAAGTCCGCAGCTCTGCCTATTGAGCTAGAGGCCCCGCATCCCGAGTGTTCCAGACCTTGCGTTGTGCGAACGAGTGAGGTGCCGGCGGAGACGGGGCAGCTAAGGGGCAGCGATGCATGAATTCGGGCAGGGCCGGCCTCGGCCGATACGGCAGCGGCTGCTTTGGGCACTCCGATGGAGCGGCGCGGCGTAATCTGGCGGTTCGTGCTGACCCGCCTCGACGAGCTGACGACGCTGCGCCTCGGCGGCCCTATCCGCCGCATCGAGCACGCAAAGACAGCCGGCGAACTCATCGACGCAGTTCGGAGCGCCGACGCGGCTGGCGAGCCGCTCCTGATCGTCGGCGGAGGCAGCAACCTGGTCGCGGCGGACGCGGGTTGGGACGGCGTGGTGGTGCTCGTCGAGTCAACCGGGGTTGACGTGCAAGGGCACGACGACACGGTGTGCGTGACCGCTCAAGCCGGCGTGGTGTGGGATGAACTAGTCGCTCGGTCGGTGGCCGAAGGCTGGTCCGGACTGGCGGCCATGTCGGGTATCCCCGGCCTCACCGGAGCGACGCCGGTACAGAACGTCGGCGCCTACGGCAGCGAGGTCGCCGACTCGATCGTCGAGCTGCAGGTTCTGGACCGAAACGACGGTGTGGTTCGCCCGTTCGCTCCCGAGCAGTGCGGCTTCGCGTTCCGGACGAGCGCCTTCAAGCACACCGACCGTTTCGTGGTACTCGAGGTCACGTTCCGGCTGCGCCGATCGCCGGACTCGATGCCCGTGCGATACGCGGAGCTGGCCCGCCGGCTGGGCATCGAGCCGGGCCGGACGGCGTCGTCGGCCGCGGTCCGCGAGGTCGTCCTCGAGCTGCGTAGCAGCAAGGGCATGCTGCTAGACGCCTCAGATCACGACACCTGGAGCGTCGGCTCTTTCTTCGTGAACCCGGTTGTCGCCTCCAGCCTCGCCCCGCGCGACTGTCCGCAGTGGACCGTCGACGGTCAGGTGAAGCTGTCAGGGGCCTGGCTGATCGAGAATTCCGGATTCCAACGGGGCTATGGCCTGGCTCGCGGGAGCGGGCAAGTGGCGATCTCAACCAAGCACGCGCTCGCACTCACGAATCGCGGAGGCGCAACGACATCCGAGTTGCTGGGCCTGGCCGCGGAGATCCGGGCCGGTGTCGAACGCCAGTTCGGGATTCGGCTCCGGCCGGAGGCGCATCTCAAAGGCGTCACCTTCTGACCGCTGGCACCGCGACGACACACCTCTTCGGTCAGGCATGATCGATCGGGGCGAACGACTCCTACTTCCGGAAGGAAGGCCGTGATCCGTCGCGTAGCGATGCTGAGCGTGCACACCTCTCCGCTCGACGCACCGGGCGGCGGTGATGCCGGCGGCATGAACGTTTACATACTGGAGACATCGCGCCGGCTCGCCGACGCGGGCATCGCGGTCGAGGTGTTCACCCGGGCCACCTCGAGTGACCAGCCGCCGCGGGTCGAAGCCCACCCCGGGGTCCTCGTGCGGCACGTTGCCGCCGGCCCGTTCGAGGGCCTGTGCAAGGAGGATCTGCCCGCCCAACTGTGTGCGTTTGCGGCCGCCGTGCTCCGGGCCGAGGCGCGGCACGAACCAGGCTGGTATGACGTGATCCACTCGCACTATTGGCTCAGCGGCCAGGTGGGCTGGCTGGCGCGGGACCGGTGGAGTGTGCCCCTCGTCCACAACGCGCACACTCTCGGGCGGGTCAAGAACGCGGCGCTGGCCGAGGACGACACCCCCGAGCCCTTCTCCCGTATCGCGGGCGAGCAACAGGTGGTGGCCGAGGCGGACCGTTTGGTGGCCTCCACCGAGGGAGAGGCGCGGGACTTGATCCGCTGGTACGGCGCCGATCCGTCCCGGATCTCGGTCGTACCACCCGGGGTGGATCTGGTTACGTTCGCGCCGGCTCCCGGCGCCCGGGAGCGGCTGGGGATCGCGCCGGAGGACCTGGTCGTCACCTTCGTTGGCCGCATCCAGCCGCTCAAGGCCCCCGATCTGGTACTGCGCGCCGCTGCGTTGCTTCGCGACATGGATCCGGACCTTGGCCGCCGCCTCCGGGTGCTCGTACTCGGGGCCCCGAGCGGAACGGGCCTCGCCCATCCGGACTGGCTTCCCGATCTGGCGGCGCGGCTCGGATTGGCCGACCGAGTGGTGTTCGCGCCACCCGTCGATCGCGCCACGCTCGCCGACTATTACCGCGCCTCCGACCTGACGATCGTGCCCAGCTACAACGAGTCGTTCGGGTTGGTGGCACTCGAATCGGAGGCGTGCGGCACGCCCGTCGTGGCCGCGCGCGTCGGGGGCCTGCCCACATCGGTTGCCGACGGCGTGTCGGGCGTGCTCGTGGATGGGCACGACCCCGATCACTGGGCGAAAGTCATCGGCGACCTCCTTCGCGATTCCGCCCGTCAGCATCAACTCGGCCTGGCCGCGCGCCGGTACGCCGAAGGATTCTCCTGGCGGCGCACCACGGATGGCCTACTGCGTGCGTATCAGCGCGCTATCGACACGTTCGAGATAGCGCTCCCAGAGGCGGTCGGCGACTGATCATGGACGAGCAGCGAGTCGAGGTTGTCGCACAGGCACTGCGCGACGCCGGCGTTGAGTTCGAGCGGCCCGGCCCGGAGGTCTTCGTAGCCGCCCTGCCAGGCGATCGGCGTCTGAAGACGGCCTGCTGGCTCAGGGTCGGCGAGCACGCGCTCACCGTCGAAGCGTTCGTGATGCGGCACCCGGAGGAGAACCGGGAGCAGGTGTACGCGTACCTCTTACGCCACAATGCGCGCACGTATGCCGTGAGCTGGTCGATCGACGACCAGGGTGATGTGTATCTGACGGGTCACGTGCCGCTTGCGGCGATCACGCCGGACGAACTCGACCGGATCCTCGGTGCGGTCCTCGAGTACGCCGACAGTGCATTCAACGCCCTGCTGCAGCTCGGCTTCGGATCATCGATCAAGCGTGAGTGGCGCTGGCGGGTGAAACGCGGCGAGTCGCTAGCCAACCTGGCGGCGTTCGCTGACTTCGCCCAACGCGACGACCGCTAGTCGCGCAGTATGCATATCCCGTCGCGCGAGCCGCGGTATCTGCATACGTTTCATGATGCGATCAGCAACTGTCAGCCGGACGCTTTGGCAGGATGATACGAGTGAGCGAGCATCGCGGGCGCGTCAGCGCCGAAAAGCGGAACGAGCGGAGCGAACGGCCGATGAGCGGGGTCCCTGCGAAAACGCGTAGCGTTTGCGTGGGGTGCATGGGCACTCGGGCGAAGAGGCGTTGAGCCAATGGCCGCCACCCTGGTGTTGCTTCGCCACGGCGAGAGCGACTGGAACCGGCAGAATCTGTTCACCGGATGGGTTGACGTCGACCTCAGTCCAAAGGGAGTGGCCGAGGCCGAGCGCGGCGGTGAGCTGCTCGTACAGCACGACCTGCTTCCAGACGTCATCCACACATCTGTGCTGCGACGGGCAATTCGCACCGCCGAAATCACCTTGAACGTTGCCGATCGGCTGTGGATTCCGGTTCGCCGATCTTGGCGCCTCAACGAGCGCCACTACGGGGTGTTGCAGGGTAAGGACAAGGCGGCGATCCGGGCCGAGTTCGGCGATGAGCAGTTCATGCTGTGGCGCCGGTCCTATGATGTGCCACCGCCACCCCTTCCCGACGACGACACGTTCAGCCAGGTCGGTGACCGGCGCTACGCGGACCTGCTCGACGCCGTCCCTAGAACCGAGTGCTTGGCTGACGTCGTCGTCCGAATGCTGCCGTACTGGTACGACGTGATCGTTCCGGATCTCCGGCACGGCCTGGTGCTCGTGGCCGCGCATGGCAACTCGCTGCGAGCGCTGATCAAGTACCTCGACGGTCTGTCGGATGAGGCCGTCGTCTCCCTCAACGTCCCGACCGGGATTCCGCTGCGATATGACCTCGACGAACGGACGCTGAGCCCGGTGAAGCCAGCCGAGTACCTCGATCCGGAGGCCGCCGTTGCGGCCATCGCGGCCGTCGCCAGCCAAGGACAAGCGTCAACCGGCTGACGCAGTGTCCCTGTTCATCGGCGCTCAGCCGCTGAATTGCGTGAAACCGCCGCCGCTGCCCAGTGGCTCCGGCATCTTGCCGGTAACGATGTACACGACGTGCCGCGCGATGGCGACTGCGTGGTCGGCGTATCGCTCGTAGTACCGGCCGAGCAGTGTCATGTCGATCGCCGACTCGATCCCATGGGACCAATTCGGCGACAGCAGCAGCGTGAACAGCTTGCGGTGCAGCGCGTCCATTGAGTCATCCTCGGCCTCGATGGCCTGGGCCAGGGCGACATCGCGGCCTTTGATGACCGCGGTCACCTTGCCGACAAGCGAGAGGGCCACCGACCCCATTTGCGAAATGACGTCCCGAACCTCTTCGGGCACCGCAATCTCCGGGAACCGCATCCGGGCGACTTTCGCCACGTGCAGAGCCAAATCGCCCATGCGCTCCAGGTCGGTCACCAGGTGCGTCGACGCGATCAGTACCCGCAGATCCGTGGCCACTGGCTGTTGTCGAGCGATGATCTGGAAGGTGCGGTCGTTGAGCTCTTCCCGCAGCGCGTCGATGTGAGCGTCTTCGGAGATGACGCGTTCGGCACCGGCGAGGTCGCCGTCGAGCAACGCCCTGGTCGCCCGCTCCATCGCGTCTTGGACCAATTGAGTCATGGCCTCGAGCGTCTGGCCGATCTCGTCCAGCTCGTCGTGGTAGATATCGCGCATCGGATGTCGATTCCCCTCGGGTTCCTCGCCCGAGAGCCTAGTTGCCTGGGTCGAATCGTGGTTGTGTCGGCATGAACGAGTGTCGTACGGCAGGTGAACTCCACGCGTCGAGGCGCTCGGAAGTCGTCAGCTCCGGCCGGCGGGCTGATCAACGGCACGACCAGGGGCTAGCTCACGCTTACCATCTGAGTGTGCCGGTCCTAGTGATTTGTGCGGTCGTCGTCGCGCTTGGTGGCGCAGCCGCGCTCGGCTATCACCTCGCGGTGCGTCGCCGGCCGCCGCTGGCCGCGACGCCTCAGCCGCCGGGATCACCGGTTCCGGCTTTGTCGGCGGCGGTGATCGACGCCCTCGGCACCGGAGTCGTCGTCTTGGACCGGGACGAGCGCCTTCGGTTGGTCAATCCGGCCGCGCGGCGCATGGGTGTCCTGTCCGGCAACCGGTTGGAGGTGCCCGATCTCGTCGAGTTGATCCGGACCGTGATCCGCGAGGCTCGTTCCACCCACGCCGAGATCAGGCTGCCGGCCGGTCGACTCGGCCGGGAGCCGGTTGCCGTTGCCGCGGCGGCCATTCCGTTACGCGATCAAGCGCAGCCGACGCGCGTCGAGTCGGTGGCTCTGCTGCTGCAGGACGTCACCGAAGCGCACCGGCTCGAGGCCGTGCGGCGCGACTTCGTCGCGAACGTGTCCCATGAGCTGAAGACACCGGTGGGCGCGCTGACGTTGCTGGCGGAAGCGGTACAGGATGCCGCCGACGATCCGGAGGCCGTCGCGCGCTTCGCCAAGAGCATGCAACGGGAAGGCACCCGCCTCGGCCAGCTCGTTGGTGAGCTGATCGATCTGTCCCGATTGCAGGGCGCCGACCCGTTGCCGGGGTCGAACCTGGTTCAGGTTGCAAGCGTCATCGCCGAGGCTTGCGATCGGGTCCGTCTGGTGGCGGAGCGGCGTGACATCGTCGTTGTTCGGCGAACTCCGGCCGACCTGTGGGTGCGGGGCAACGAGCACCAGCTCGTCACGGCGGTGCGGAACTTGATCGACAACGCCATCACGTACAGCCCGCCAGGCACGCGAGTGGCCGTTCACGCTCGAGTCGCCGACGGCGACGACGACGCCGTCGTCGAGATCTCGGTGAGCGACCAGGGCATTGGCATTGCCGAGGCCGATCAGGCCCGAGTATTCGAGCGCTTCTACCGAGTCGACCCGGCTCGGTCACGATCCACCGGAGGCACTGGTCTCGGCTTGGCAATCGTCAAGCACGTGGCCACCAACCACGGTGGCGACGTGTCCGTTTGGAGCTCGGAAGGGGAAGGCTCGACGTTCACCGTTCGGCTACCACTCGTTCACGTAGGCACGGCATCGTCGTCATGGCCGCCACCGCTACCCGCACGGGCGGCACCGCCGATGGTGAGAGGAACTGTCACCTGATGACCCGGGTGCTCGTCGTCGAGGATGAGGAGTCTTTCTCCGATGCTCTCTCCTACATGCTCCGGCGGGAGGGCTACGAGGTAGCAGTGGCCGGCAGCGGCGTCGAGGCGCTGGCCATGTTCGATCGCAATGGCGCCGACCTGGTGCTGCTTGACCTGATGCTTCCGGGCCTCTCCGGAACCGAGGTGTGCCGCGCTCTCCGCCAGCGTTCCCGCGTCCCGATCATCATCGTCACCGCCCGCGACAGCGAGGTCGACAAAGTCGTGGGGCTCGAACTCGGTGCTGATGACTACGTGACCAAGCCGTTCTCTTCGCGGGAATTGGTGGCTCGCATCCGCGCGGTCCTGCGCCGCGGAGTGGACGCCGACGATCTGGTCGGCAGCACCGTAGAGGCCGGGCCGGTCCGGATGGACGTCGAGCGGCACACAGTGAGCGTCGACGGACGGCCCGTGTCGCTGCCACTCAAGGAGTTCGACCTGCTCGAGCTGTTGCTGCGCAACGCCGGTCGCGTACTCACGCGCGGCCAACTCATCGACCGGGTCTGGGGGGCCGACTACGTCGGCGACACGAAGACGCTCGACGTCCACGTCAAACGGCTTCGGGGCAAGATCGAACCGGATCCGGCGAACCCCAAGTACCTGGTGACCGTCCGCGGTCTGGGTTACAAGTTCGACTTCTGACGCGCGGCGGTCGTCGCCGGATGCTCGGCGAGCAGGCCTTGCTCGAGTCGAGCAGCACACAGCCGAGTCAGCTCGTCATAACACTTCTCCCCGATGAGCGCCGTTAGCTCGGCCGCGTAGGAGACGTAGAGCGGTTCGCCACCGGTGTGCGCCTCCGGTGAGCTGGTGCAGTACCAGGCGAGGTCGTGACCGCCTTCGCCCCATCCGCGCCGGTCGAACTCAGTAACCGTGGATTGGAGAATCTGCGTCCCGTCCGCCCTTTCCACCCACTCCTGGGAGCGCCGTATCGGCAGCTGCCAGCACACCTCCGGCTTCGTCTCTATCGGATGCCGCCCGGTGCGCAGCGCGAACGCGTGCAGGGCGCAGCCGAGGCCTCCGGCAAATCCTTCCCGGTTGGCAAAAATGCATGCGCCATCGACGATTCTGGTGCGTCGACGGTTCGGATCGTCACCGACGCTGTCGTCCTCGAAGATGTCGAGCTTGCCGTTCTTGGTGATTCCCACGTCGCGCAGCTGCCAATCTGCTGCGGTGAGTTGGCGGGCGATTCGTCGAACGCGTTTCTCGTCGGCCCGGTCGGAGAAGAAGGCGCCGTGGGTACAACAGCCGACGCTGGCGCCGCCCTTCTCGACCCCGTGACAGCCACGCCCGAAAATGCACGTCCATCGCGAACACAGCCAGGTGAGGTCGGCCCGAATGAGGTGCTCCGGATCGTCGGGGTCGACGAACTCGATCCATTCCCGCGTGAAGTCGAGCGGAACCTCGGACGCCACAGATTTCTCGGGGCTCCCGCGAAATCGCGTCGCGCTTTCGTGGGATTGATCGGACAAGCGCTTAGGCACGCATCGAGCCTAGAAGACTGTCGCCCAACTCGCGCGCAGGCGACGCGATCCGAGCGGATCTATAGGCTTCCGCTATGCGGCTGGGGGTTCTGGACGTCGGGTCCAACACCGTCCATCTGCTTGTCGTGGACGCCCATCGCGGGGCACAGCCCACCCCGCAGCACACTCGGAAGAGCGTGCTTCGGTTGTGGGAGCACATCCGCAAACGCGGCGACCTCGACCTCGCGGGCGCCGATGCCATGGTCGGAGCGGCCATCGGGGCCGTCCGAGAAGCCAAGGAACTGAATTGCGACGACCTGCTGGCCTTTGCTACCTCGGCCGTGCGGGACGCGCAGAACTCCGCCGAGGTTCTCGAACGAGTGCGCACGGAGGCGGGCGTCGATCTGCAGGTGCTGTCCGGTGAGGACGAGGCCCGGCTGACCTTCCTGGCAGTTCGGCGCTGGTTCGGATGGAGCGCGGGCGCGCTGATCTGCCTCGACATCGGCGGAGGATCGTTGGAGTTGTCGGCCGGGCCGGATGAGCAGCCGGCGGTCGCCCTGTCTGTCCCACTCGGCGCCGGGCGGCTCACCCGGGAGTGGTTCAGTGCTGATCCGCCTCCTAAGTCGGAGGTTGCCACCTTGCGGGCGTACACCGAGGATGCCCTGGCCGGCCCGACCAAGGCCTTGCTCGCCTCCGGCCCGCCGGATCAAGTGGTCGGCACGAGCAAAACGTTTCGCACGCTCGCCCGGCTGGCCGGCGCCGCGCCGTCCTCCGCCGGTCCGCTGGTGCGGCGCACGCTCAGCCGGACCGGGCTGCGGCAGGTCACGGGACTCATCTCCCGGATGTCGTCGGCTGATCTGTCCGATCTCGACGGGGTGAGCGCAGCCCGGGCGCACCAGACCCTGGCCGGCGCGATCGTCGCGGCGGCGGCGATGGACGCGATTGGAGTCACCCAGCTTGACCTCTGCCCATGGGCGCTGCGAGAGGGCGTGATCCTCCGGCGCCTCGACCAGCTGGAGGCGCCGTGACCCCTTCAGATGCGCCGCACGCCTGGCATTCAGCGCATGCGCTGGTCGGATTGTCGACCGCCTCGGTGTTCCCCGAGTCAACGGCGTTCGCGTTCGAGACCGCGAATCAGCTCGGTTACGACGGCGTCGAGGTCATGGTGTGGACGGACCCGGTCAGCCAGGATCCGCACGCCTTGCGCCGGCTGTCCGAACAGCACGGCGTGCCGATCCTCGCCGTACATGCCCCCTGTCTGGTGATCACGCAGCGCGTGTGGTCGACCGACCCGTGGATCAAGCTGCGCCGCGCTCAGTTCGCGGCGGAGATGCTCGGTGCGCAGACCGTCGTGGTCCATCCACCGTTCCGGTGGCAGCGCGAGTATTCCCGGCGCTTCCATGTCGGCCTCGACACGATGGCCTCCGAGACGTCGGTCCGGTTCGCGGTGGAGAACATGTTCCCGTTCCGGGTTCGCGGCCGAGAAGTGTCCGCGTACACGCCGACCTGGGACGTGGCCGCCGACCCAGAGCCGTACCGGGCCTACACGCTCGACATCTCCCACGCGGCCGTGTCCCAGTCAGATGTGCTGGCCATGCTGGACGCCATGGGCAAGCGGATGGCTCACCTGCATGTCGGGGACGGCACCGGTATCGGCCGGGACGAGCACCTGGTGCCCGGCCGCGGGTCCCAACCCTGCGCGGCGGTACTGGAGCGGATCACCGCCTCCGGCTACGACGGCCACGTCATTGTCGAGGTGAACACTCGCCGGGCGGTGGATCGGATCGCCCGCGAGTCCGATCTGGCCGAGGCCCTAGCCTTCTGCCGGCTCCATCTTGTCGCGCCGCCGGCTCCGGTCGCGCCTCCTGGGTAACCGGGCCCAGTGGCCCTCCTGGTGCCCCGGTACCACGATGATCCTGGACTTCGGCTGTTGGCGGCCTGGCCGCCCGGTATCCCAGTCCCCGATGATCTCTCCGCTCTCGCCGATCTTGAGCTCATGGTCGCTCCGGGGCGATAAGTCCGAGATAACGCCTGACGTTCATAGAAGCGTTACGGCTCGTGGGTTCGGCGGCGCCGGAACCAGTGGTGCTTGTCGGCGGGACCCTCGGGTTCGGGCCCGACAACAACCGGCAGTCCGGCGGCCGCCCAGGCTTTGGTGCCGCCCGCGATGAAGAAGGCGGTGCGACCGGCGAGGTCGAGCAGCTCGGCTGCCCGCCCGGCTCGGCCGCCCATGCCGCAGGCGGTCAGGATGGGCCCGTCGGGCAGTTTGCGCGCACCGAGCGGGAGGGTGTCGAGTGGAACATTGAGCGCGCCGGCGATGTGTCCTTGCGCGTATTCGGACGGCGACCGAACATCGATAATCGGGTCGCCGGCGCGCCACATTTCCTGGGCGGTCGAGACGTCGACACGCTCCGCAGCCACAGGGTCACACTACGAGCCTGACCGGGGTCAGGCGAGATGCGCGGTCACGACGAGGTTGTCGAGGTAGTTGTGATTCGCGGCATCGAAGGCGCCGGTGCAGGTAATCAACCGTAGGACGGGCAGAGGCGTCGGCCCGTACACCGCCTCGGTCGGGAATCGGTCCTTGGAGAAGCGTTGACTCGTATCGACGACGAAATGCAATGTCTTGCCGGACTGCGTTGTGATGTAGACGTCGGCGCTGGCTCGCAGCTCGCGTAGCCGGAAGAAGACGGCTGGTCCGCTACGGGAGTCCACATGCCCGGCGATCACGGCCGGTCCCGGATCCCCCGGCCGCACGCCGCCGGCGTACCAGCCGGCTTGCCCCCACGCCGTCGGCGACTGGAGAGTGTTGTCGGCCTGCAAGCCGAGCGGCTGAAGCGAGCTGTCGACCCCGATCGACGGGATCGTGACTCGGGCCGGCGGGGACATGCCTGCGGCGGGCTTGGGATCGGCGTGCGCGGGACCGGTCGGGCCGCCGGGTATGGGAGGGATCCGGCCCGCGGCCGATTGGTTCGACAAGCTAAACCCCGACGGTGTCGGGGGCGGTGCGGTGCTGCCGGTCTGAGCTGCCGGGTTCGAGTTGACCGTCCGGGCGCCGTCGGATCGGGTTATCCCGACGATCAATCCAACGGTGAGACTGAGGAGGAGGACGGCGCCAGCCGTCATGAGCGGCCGCGACAGTGACCGCTCACGACGACCGTGCCGACCACTCATCGCTCGACGCGCACCGTCCGCAAACCGCGCCGCGCGAGCATGACGCCGACGAGCAGGGCCGTTGCGATCGTTCCGCCGATCAATCCGCCCATCGGCAACCAGGACAAGGGACCGCTGTTAGCGGTACCGCCACCACCGGCGGGGACGGCGCCGATTGGAGCCACCGTCGCGCCGGCCGCGTCGGTGATCGTTCGGGTGTCCAGTCCGTTGCCCTTGGCGTCGAGGACGACGATCGAACTGACGCTTGCCGACTTGATCGGGACGGTCGCGTCCGCGGTCAAGGGGGCGCCGCCCGACGCGGTGACCGTGACCGGCCAGGTGCCGGCCGCGACTGTCGAATACGCGGTCGCGGTGGCAAAGGGGACATCCGTGGCCACCGTAGGACCGTTCTTGGCCTGGATAGTTGCCTCCGGCGCGCGGCTGGCCGCCTGGATGACCCGAACCCGACCGCTACCTGCAGAGGCTGGGTTGAGCTCGTCATGCAGCACGATCCCGTGCAACTGAGCGTTCATTCCGACCGCGGCGGCCGTGTAGGCGTTGTCGGCCTGCGCGTTGAGCGTCCAGCTCAAGGCCGCCGGTGTCGACGCCGCAGCACCGTGCGGCCGCATCGACACGGCGTAGATCCCCGCAGGCAGCCGGTTGTAAGGGCTCACGTCCCCGTAGCCGACGCCGGACAGCCACAGCGTGGAGGTGCCGCCGGCCAGCGAGGTGAGGTACACATCCACGCCGGGTGTGTCCGGCGAGAAGTGCGCGCCGCGGACGATTGCGTAGGCCGGCGCGGTCGCCGAAGCGGACGGCGCGAGTGCCGCGGCAGCCAGACCGAGCAGTGCCGCCGTGGCAGCGAGCGCAGCGGCCCGTACCGATGAACGTCTCATGCATGACCTCCCGTGTGATCAGCTCAGCGTCGGTTGGGGCGTGAGGGTCACACCCCAGCTGAGTTCAGTGAGTTGGGTGTTGTTTTGCGTTGGTGACGAAATGCGGTCGGGCCGGTAGCCAGCGGGAAGTGTCCTCAGGATGCCGGGCAGGACGGACGGTGGAATGGACAGCCGAACGGTTCGAGCGGGCGTACCGGCGGCGTTCTCGGCTGGGTCGACCTTTACCGCGACGACGGCGACATCGGTTCGAGCGGCAATGAGCCCGATAACCACAGCTGGGCGCAGATCGAGGCCGCCGGTGGAAACGAGCGCCGACCACGCGGGCGCGACCGTGACCCGAGGATTGCGGAGCAGCGCCTCTCCGGCTAGCCGCCGATTCGTTGCATCGTCTTGGCGCTGGGCCTGCACCGACAGGATGTCGGGATGGTTGGTGCCGAACACCATGCGGGCTTCGACGCTCTGGGTACCGGTACCGAAGACTGCGACCGGAATCGACGAGGCCAGTTCGGCCGTGAGGGCGGGAACCGAAGCCGCCTGGGCCCGAGTCTCCGGTGTCGAGATGATGACGTTGTCGGCGCGCCAATCCGGAGCGCCGGGATACCCGGGCGCGACGTGTGCCGAACTAAAGCCGGCGCTCCGTAGTTCGCCGACGAGATTCGGGTCGGCACTGATTCGCTGGCTACGGGCGATGTTCGTGTTCAGCCAGGCCCGAGCGCTGGCGATCGCTGCTGGTTCGATCGGGGCGGCCGGCGTGGCGAGTCCGGCCGACGGTGCCGATGGTGCTGATGTTGCCTGAGTGACCGTCGGGGCGGCGGCGCGGGCGCTGCTGGTTCGCAGCGCGGGCTGCGATGAACCGGAGGTCACTGCGATGGCGGTCCCGATCCCCGCCGCAGCGGCAAGCGCCACGACGCCACCGGCGACGAGCACTCGCCGGCTGGGCCGCTTGCGCGCCGCAGCGACCGGGTTCGGCACGGGTTCGGCCTGCGGCTCTGCTTGGGCCTGCGGCTCCGGTTCGGCTGTAGCGCCTGAGCCCACCGCCTCGGCTTCGGCTGCGCTGACGGAAGTCGTCGGCGCTGCCTCCGCCTCAGGTTCCGCCTCCGCCGCAGGTTCGGCCTCCGCCTCGAGCGCTGCGTCCGCCTCGAGCGACGAGGCCTCCGCCTCGGGCTCGGCCTCCGTTTCGGGCTCGGCCTTTGCTTCGGGCTCGGCCTTTGCTTCGGGCTCGGCCTCCGCTTCGGGCGCCGCAGCCTCCGCTTCGGGCTCCGTAACCTCCGCTTCGGACGCTACCGAGCCCTCGGGCTCGGGTTCCGGCTGTCGCTCGGCTTCGGCCGGATCGGCCTGAGGTTCCGCCGCGACCGGCTGCGACTGGATGTCGGCGGTGGGTGCCTTCGGAGCTTGCTCCTCGACCGCCTGGTCGAGCGCCGCCTGGTCGAGCGCAGCAGCCGGATCCGGGGCACCCTCGGCCTCGCCATCGGAATCCGGCTCGAGCAGGGCGTCCAGTTCGGACTCGGCCGG